>Ga0302325_10008622_pt1 | contig 22380 bp, 17 predicted proteins | sample Palsa_T0_2_FD_201948 | JGI IMG/M metagenome (GOLD analysis project Ga0302325, IMG submission 201948) | Peat permafrost microbial communities from Stordalen Mire near Abisko, Sweden - Palsa_T0_2 | ecosystem: Environmental > Terrestrial > Soil > Palsa > Peat permafrost | place: Sweden: Abisko...
TTGTCACCGAGCTCAGCGGTGCCGCTCAGGGCTGAGCTTGCAAGATAGGCTGAAGGAGTGAGACTTTCATATTTGCCGGCGCGATAATGTAAAGCTCCATAGGCAAGCGAGGACAAGAGAGCACTGCCATCTTTTCGCTTGCTGACCGAGGTGATGCCGAACTCGGCTTCCTCCCGGCCGAGTTCAAACTTTCCGTCGTGGTAGCGTAAGATCTTCGTGCTCTGCAAAAGTATCCACAGATCACCTGCGCCGTCTGCTATCAATTCCTGAACGGCGCCGATGGAGAAGGTCGTAGGGCTAGCCTGCCCAAAAACACGGAAATTCACGCCGTCGAAACGAATCAATCCCTGGTCTGTCCCAATCCAGAGGTAGCCGTCCCTGGTCTGCGTGATCGCGGTCACCGATCCGCCCGGGAATCCTCGCTCGCGTCCCCATTGCTCGCGCGCATATTGCGACATCGTGCGGTCCGGATCGAGCGCATAGGCCCGATAAGCACAACATGTGGAAGCCAGCCCGGCAATCACGCCTATCACCAGCCATCGGCGTGCATCGCTCCGCTTACGGAAGATACTGGAACTTTTCAACGACCACTTCATTTTCGTGTTGTAAGGGATATTTGTCGCTGGCCACGACATATAGCATGAATATAAATTTTTCTGTGCCCGGGGAAGGGACTCCAGAGGTAAAGACATGATCGGAAACGACCGGAGCTCCAGCATCGATAGAGGACCCACGGACAGTCTTAAAGCTCGCGCGGCCGGACTCCCAGTGGACCGAATGCGTCAGGGTGCCGGCCGGCGCGAAAAACGGAGCTAAATTGCCAGGGATGTAGAAAGGTTGAATGCCAAACTGGGCGTTGTTCCGGCTGGCAGCGTCGCCCCATCGGCCCATCTCGACATCCAGTTCGCGGAAATGTTGATCTGCTCCCCAGTCATCAAACGTATTAATACTTAGAATCGCGGCAGGTTCTAAGCGGGAGGTATCGCGCACCACAGTGATGTAGGTTCCGTAACCGAGGCTTCGCGCAGCCTCCACTTCCGCGCATGCCCATCGGCCTGCCCGTTTATTTATGCGCAGGTGGAGTGCTCCGCTGTCGTCGGTCCAGGCATTATCCCCCGCGTACAAATTGTTGAGTCCGCCGCGATCGCCGGCGATCGTGCGCACGTTCCAATCGTATCCGCTGAATTTGATCGGCTTGGTAGGAGCGAGTTGGATGGCGCCAACGCCCTTCACCGTCTCTACGGCGGCTACCGAACCGCCCGGAGTAGGGGCCACATCGGTGGTTGGTGGCGGCTCATAGCCAGGATCGACCAATAGGGCGGCATACTCAAACCCGAGGTGCGTGGGTGTGCTCCAGGTATGGTCTGGTTGAATAGGAATGAAAGGTTTGTCAGGCCACGGCTGTACCCACCACGGTCCGGATCGCGCATAGACCACAATCCTCTGACCGGGAGCCGCCCCCACGACGCGCCCCGAGATGACATCCACTCTCTCCCGGCCGCCTTGTGCCGCCGGCGGAATTTTGGTGAATGCAATGGCCGGGCCGGTGGGAGTTGTCTGTGAACGGCAACCGCCGAATAGAGAAACGAGCAACACCACCAGAGTTGCCGCCCAAACGGAACTGCCCGATGTGGTGGCGATCTGGCAGAAGCCGGCGCGTTGAGAACACCTCGAAGACAACGCACTCTCGGTAATTTTGGAGGTTTCGTCGCTCACCAGTCTCCTCACCATCATCATATCTGCACCAACCTCCTCCCCATTTCTCATCAGATTTCTGGGATGGCTTTCGCGGCCACGGTTTCGTTCACTGATATACCGTGCTCGTCTCCTGACTTACCCGTTGGATGCGTGAGTCTTAGATGCTCGGGCCGGCTAATAGTCTCCCCCATCGTGCGGATGGATTTCACCTCTAAAGGGGGTATCGAAAATGCAGTCGAGGTATCAGGATCAAACTGAGGGGGTTCTTATGAACAACGAACAAATCCCACTGCGTTCGAATGCAGACCCGGCTTTGGTGAGATTTACCGAGGCACTCACGAACACGCCCGATGCCGACAAAGCCGACGGAATCGCCGACATGTTGCTGATTTTCCTTTCCGCCGGCGGAACGATCGCAGGTGTTTTCGTGGCTGCAGTCTTATATCTATTCTTCACTGCATCGCAGGTTCACGCCGCCTCATGGATGTTCCTGCTACTGGTGAGCGTCGGAGCGGGTGGCGTACTAGGTTGTCTTATCGTCATGGCGATCCTTCATGCGAAGGAACTTATCGTTTGGGAGACGCGTGATCGTTCGCGCTAGCCGGCCGAGGGCACTTAGGAATCTTGCGGGTAGAGCCGGGAGGGTCTACGTTCACCCCTAAAGAGGGGGTGCTACGAGGAGACTCCGGCAGAGAGTAGGAGAGCACATGACTGCGACACTTTCGAATCAGCCCCCAGGGGGCTGAGCCCGCGAAGGGTGGTTGCGAAGTATGTGCCACCGCACCGGTGCATCCGACACCGATATCCGAGGTCGTTGGCGGCGAGTTTTGTTGGAGTCTATGCCCTGACAGAACCCAGTAGAAAGATGCGCGGATTCACTGACGTTTCAGCAGATCCACGTTGGCAAGTATCCTGCGCACCTTTTTAGGAGAGATAGACAGGCGCTCGGCCACGCGCGACACCTTTCTGCCTTCTCTGATCCATACTTTAGGTATCACCAGCTCTGCGAATTCCTCGGTAACTTCCTGGAAGGTTTTCTCTCCCGTAATCCCTTCAGACCAGGCTCGCAACATCTCATCGACTCCCGTTGCCCTGATAATTCTGGCCTTCAGCACAATCAGTTCTTTCGATAAATGGTCGAGATCATCCTTTCCCAGCAACTCGCCGGCCAGCGCGGCGAAGGTCTTCGCCGTTTCCCAATCCTGAAAAAAATCGTTGGCCGCCACTGAACTCCGTGCGACGTAGGCTCCCGCGAGCAGGCGATTGTTTTGCGTAAGCTTGGCCAGAGCAATCGCATCTTCGGAGTAGGTTCGGGCAAGGTGACCATGCAGGGATAGATCCGCGGACTCGCCGACCTGCTCTTCCACTCGCTCGTTCTGAACCGTAGCCTGAAGAATGCGGGATCGCGCCATCAGTATGTGATCCTGCCGTTCTTCCCCCAGGCGGAAGGCTTTTGCGGCCTCCCCCTCCGCTCGATCGATATCCCCGCTATCCAGGTGGAGCTGTCCGGCATTCACCAGAACAGATCCGGTTCCAGAGTGATGATGCTGACGAGAATAAATTTCACCTGCCCGGCTAAGCAGCGCCAGAGCATCCTGACAAATTTCCAGGTATCGGGCGTGGTCGGCCCCTCTCGCCTTGCCGGACTTCGACCGATGGAGCAGGTCCAGTGCAATCAGGCGTTTAACATAGGCAGCATTGACCAACGCACGGGCCAGATTCGGATGATCCGGAAAGGCGCCAGAATAAATGGCCACAGCTTTCTCAAAGTGAGCAAGCGCTTTCGTGTACTCGCCCGAACGCCGTACAAACCTTCCTCTGGCTGACTCAATGTTTCCCAGGGACAGAGCGTGCCCAGTTGATTTCAGCTCGCTCTCCGCCAAATCCAGCAGTCGCATTGCCTCTCGTCTTTCGCCGCGCTGAAACAGGAGCCAGCTTTCGTGAATGTTGGTAACCGCGACAAGCTTGGGCGCTTTCATTTCGCGGGCCAGTCGCTTTGCTTCCTGGATATGGTGCAGAGCGGGCTCGTATTCTCCTTGCCTGCGGTGGGCTCGGCATTTCCAAAAGTGTGCCACCACCACCAGGTAGGGCTCCATGATCGTGGTTTCGGTCTGTAGTACAAAGCTGAATATCGATATTGCCTGCGCGGCGTCTTCGGCAAGAAATGCCAGGTGACCCTCAACCATCCTGAGGTATAGGTAATCGCAAATGGACATCTGGCCCCGACGCACATTCACGAATCGCGCGGCGATGCCGTTGAGGTAGTCGACACTGCGAAACCCCAGATCGACCCACTGCGCGATGCAGAGAAGATAGCCTGTAGCATGGGGGTCCGTCGGCTGCAAGGCCTCCAGTTCTTTCTCTGCCCGGGTGAGCAACTGGAAGCCGTCTGCGATGCGCCTGTCGACCAGCGCTGCGTTCAGTTTGTCCAACAAACCCTGAGAAAGCGTCATGCCCCATCGTATTTCAGAAGAGACATTCTGGACATGCAAAGACAGGGTTTAGTCATACGAGTCGTTCTTTCGCGTCGCACAAAGACGTCAAATCTCCGCTTTTATCAATAAAATCGACAATTTAACTCATAGATCGACACGTCCAAATAGGACACGTCCGAATCGGACTACCTGCATTTGTTTTGCGTAAATCAGCCCGGTACGGTGGTTGCAGATCAACCGGGCAATGCTCTCGGCGGACGACGCGGTTGACCTCCTTCCCGAAGTCAAGACAAATCCAGTATTCGAGGTAGAGCAGTGATCGAAGGATTGCCAGGCGATTCGTCTCTTACCGCGGCGCCCAGTCCGTCAACGTTGTTCGCGCTCAACAGCTCCATCGAGCTTGCGCGGCGTCTCATGGAAATCGGCGCGCTGGCCACGAATTGCTATGGCCAACTGCAGACAGCCGATAGCTTTGACTCTCCCCGCCGGACATTGCTTCCCATTGGGGGGACGGTGCGGAGATTGGAAGCCGCCAGGGAAGCTGCAAGCCTGCTCGGTCATCGTCTGGCCGTGGTCGCCTGTACGGAAGCACGGAATGCGGCCGCGCTGGAAGATGATGACGATGTTCGCGACCGGAGATTCCTGAGTGGTATGAGGACCAGGGACAATTCTCACGTGTATTGTGGAGGTCTGGATGCGGCGATTTCTCGCGCGCTGGTCTTCGCCCGGTATGCCGACATAGTTTGCTTTCGCAGCCAAAGTACCGATCTTGCAGAAGCGGCACATTTCGCTTCTGAGGTGCGGTCTTCGTTTCCCGGCAAGAAGTTGGGCTTCGGTCACGTGCCGATGCCGGACGGAGTGCGCTGGAACGAGCTCGACCACCGGGCTTTCGACCTGCGACTGCGGCAGCTCGGATACAACTTCTATTTTGTAACCCAGTTTGGGCAAGCGACCTTTCCCCACGCTCCTGCAGCCGGCGCGTGGGTGCTCATCGATGACGCCGTGAAAAATCAATCAAAGGACACTGAGACCCTGCCGGTTCCAACCGCTCATAGAATGCGTGTTCCCTTGGGGAATGCTTATTCCTCATAGATACACAGGGAGGCTACTTGATGATTACGACCTTTCAGCAACATATCCTTCAACAACAGCGCGAAGTTCCGTATGCTTCGGGGGACTTCTCCTGGCTACTTTCAGGAATAACCCTTGCCGCGAAAATGATTGAAGCCAAGATCCGTTGCGCCGGACTGTGCAATATCGTGGGGACAGCCGGGCAAACCAATGTGCAGGGCGAGACCCAGCAGAAGCTTGACGTGTATGCCAATGAAGCGCTGCTGCATTGTCTTGGCGTCCGCGACTCGGTCGCGACGCTGATCTCTGAAGAGAACGACGAGCCAGTCACTTTCGGCAGGGAGCCGGACACCGGAAAATACGTCATCGTCTTTGACCCCCTTGATGGATCCTCCAATATCGATGTGAACGTGAACGTCGGCACAATTTTCTCCATCTATAGGCGCAAAGGCGACTTCTCTCCCACCGGCGTCGAATCCGTCTTGCAGCCTGGCAGTTCCCAACTTGCAGCCGGCTACGTCCTCTATGGGCCCTCGACTGTCCTCGTTTATACAGCTGGACGCGGAGTGTACGGTTTCACGCTCGATCCGACGATTGGCGCATTTGTCTTGAGCCATGAACAGATGAAGATGCCTGCCAAGGGCAAGTACTATTCCTGTAATGAAGCGAACATCAATCTCTTTCCCGAGCACTACCGCGCTTACATAAACGCATTGCGGACCCCGGAAGGAGGAGCGGGATATAGCTCGCGCTACATCGGTTCATTGGTCGCCGATTTCCATCGAACGCTCTTGAAGGGTGGTGTGTTCTTGTACCCTCCAACAGAGAGTCACCCCACTGGGAAGCTGCGTTTGCTTTACGAAGCGAACCCACTTGCTCTGATCGCGGAACAGGCCGGCGGAATCGCCACCAGCGGCGAAGAGCCGATCCTGAATATCATCCCGAAAGCCATACACCAGAGAACTCCGCTGGTGATCGGCGGCCGCTCTGAACTGGAAGCTTTTTCGGCGCATCTACCGGCGCGCAGCCTTTCCGCAGTCTAAGAGAGAGAGAAGGCCAAGCGATTGCGGCGCATGGATTTTCCTGAGCTGCGAGGTCGGGTGCAACCACACCTGCGCCCTGCAACAGGTCGATCGTCGCGTTTTGCGCCTCGCGCGATAGCATTTCCCTATGGAGTCCTTCGTTCCGCCATTTTCGCAAACCGCAGTGGATGACCTGAGAAGTCGCCTCCAACATCCACGTTGGCCCGATACCATCGACGGATCGGGATGGCTGCTGGGAACTGATCGGGATTTTCTGATCGACCTCTGCAGCTACTGGGCGACTTCATTCGATTGGAAGTCGCAGATAAATCGGCTTTCATCCTTTCACCATTTCCGATATCAGGCCAGAGAGGGAGGCATTCACTTCATTCACGAAAAGGGCAAGGGCCCCTCCCCGATGCCGTTGATTCTGACGCACGGCTGGCCCGGCTCATTTTGCGAGATGCTCAGGCTCATTCCTCTTCTGACCGATCCCGCAGCTCACGGTCATGATGAAGCCGATTCTTTTGATGTCGTCGTGCCGTCCCTTCCCGGGTTTGGCTACTCTGAGAGGCCGCGGCAACTCGGTATGAATGCCTTCCGCGTGGCAGATATATGGGTCGAATTGATGCACGCTCTGGGCTATGAACGGTTTGCTGCACAGGGGGGAGATCTTGGGGCCGGTGTGAGTACCGCGTTGGGCCTCCGCCACGCCGAGCACATGATTGGTATACATCTCAACTTTATTCCGGGATCTTACCGCCCCCATCTGCCTCCCGGTACAGCCCCCACAGCATCCGAGGAGAGCTTTCTCTCGAGCGCAGCCAGCTGGTTCGACGAAAACGGCGCCTATGCGCATATGCAAGCGACGCGTCCGCAAACCCCGGCCTACGCGCTGAACGATTCACCGGCTGGGTTGGCTGCTTGGATTGTCGAGAAGTTCCGCGAATGGTCCGACTGCGGGGGCGATGTCTACCGCAGTTTTACGCGAGAGGAACTCCTTGCGAATATCACGCTGTACTGGATGACACAGACAATTTCTTCGTCCTTTCGCATGTATCACGAGGGAAGAAAGACGCCGCTTCGCTTCACCGCTGGCGATTTTGTCGGTGTCCCCTGCGCAATGGCTCACTTCCCGAAGGAAATTCTGTTCCCCCCAAAGGAATGGGTTGAGCGCGGCTACAATGTCCAACGCTGGACAGAGATGCCAAAGGGCGGACACTTCGCCGCAGCGGAGCAACCCGAACTATTGGCCGCTGACATCCGAACTTTCTTCAGATCCCTAAGGGAAGGGGCTCCGCCGAGCCTCGCAAATGAAACAAGTTGACGTACAAGCGGAGAAGCCCGTGATCCGCGCTGTTGGATGGAGCGCCGCGGGCCGTCCCGTGCCGGTCAGGGCACTTAGCTCCCAGGTCGTCCTTCTACAGAGCACCGCCGGACTTCTGCGCTTTTCCCAAAATCCGACGCCCAGACAGGATCAAGCAAATAAAAAGCAGGATCGGGAAAGCGCAATAATTACATCCCTCTCTATCGTTGACTTGGGCGGATACATGCGGACAAGTCCGCGAGGTCTTCTCCCAGCGGAGAGAGGCCGATGTTGAGTTCGATCGTCTATGACAGTGGCTTTGACGCATCCCATGCAGGGTTCGGTTACGTGCGACCTACTCGTTGGCAAGGATTGCCGCACGTTTACCAAGCCACTGGCAACGGGCACTTGATCATCAGGTCGGCTCTAGCCTCAGCTCGGTTCGCTTTTGCGGTCTGACCACCAACCACTCAACCGAGAGGATTTGAGATGAAGAAAAGAAGGGAGAAGCAATGCAGAAGCGCAAACTTGGGAACAGCGGCCTGGAAGTCTCGGCCATTGGATTAGGCTGCATGAGAATGAGCGCTGGTCACGGGCCAGTGTCTGGATCCAGGCAAGAGATGATTGCTGTCTTGCGGGGAGCCGTGGAGCGTGGCATCACCCTCTTCGATACAGCGCAAGTCTATGGTCCGTTCTTGAACGAAGAACTTGTAGGCGAAGCTCTCGCTCCTGTGCGTGACCATGTCGTGATCTCGACGAAGTTTGGATTCCAATTCGACTCCACGAACAATCCGCATCCAGCGGGTCTGAACAGCCGGCCGGAGTACATCAAGGAGACCGTGGAAGCCTCGCTGAAGCGACTCCGCGTTGAAACGATCGATCTTCTCTATCAGCACCGCGTTGACCCGGAGGTGCCAATCGAAGATGTGGCCGAAGCGGTGAAGGATCTGATCGAGGAAGGCAAGGTGAGGCACTTCGGCTTGTCGGAGGCAGGGGCGCAGACGATTCGCCGGGCGCATGCCATTCAGCCGGTGACGGCGCTGCAAAGCGAGTATTCGCTGTGGTGGAAGCGGCCGGAAGAAGAGATATTGCCGACGCTCGAGGAACTGGGGATCGGTCTGGTTCCGTACAGCCCTCTTGGCAAGGGATATCTTGCCGGGACGGTGACTGAAGACACGCAGTTCGATAAGGAGGACAACCGCAGTAGTTTCCCTCGCTTTACACCCGAGGCCCGAAAAGCGAACCGAGCACTGGTCGATCTGATTCAGGCTTTCGCAGCCAAGAAGAAAGCTACCGCCGCGCAGATTGCCCTCGCGTGGCTGCTTGCGCAGAAACCGTGGATCGTTCCCATATCGGGCACGACAAAGCTGGAACGCATCGAGGAGAACATTGGGGCAACCGACCTGAAACTTACGCCGGAGGATCTCCGGGAACTCGACAACGCCACTGCAAAGATCCCCGTATATGGCGACCGGTATCCAGCAGAGGTTGAGCGAATGACATATCGCTAGCGGATTCGCCTGGTCAGCCGTTCGGGAAGACGAGTTTACTCGGACCCAACCCGGTTTAAGAGTGAGGAACTTGTTATGAACGTATCTTTCGAAAACAAGGTGGCACTCGTCACAGGCGCTGCATCTGGATTGGGCCTGGCAACGGCGAAAGCCTTTGCTGAATCAGGTGCCTCCGTGGTCTTGGCGGACTGGAATGAGAAGGCGGCGCATTTCGCAGCCAAGGAGCTTGCCGATAAAGGGCACAAGACCCTGGCCGTCCGCTGTGACGTGTCCGATGACGCGCAGGTCGAAGCAATGGTCAAACAGACGGTCACCACTTTCGGGCGGCTCGATGCTGCTTACAACAATGCCGGCGTTCAAAATGTCCTCGCAGAAACTGCGGATACGACCAGGGAAGATTACGACCGGGTGATGGCGATTAATCTTCGTGGGGTGTGGAGTTCGATGAAGTTCGAGCTGCTGCAGATGCGCAAGCAAGGCAGTGGCTCTATCGTCAATTGCTCTTCACTTGGGGGGCTTGTGGGCGGTGCCGAGCGAGGGATCTACCACGCCGCGAAGCACGGAGTCATTGGCTTCACCAAGAGCGCGGCTCTCGAATATGCTGCGCTGGGCATTCGCGTCAACGCGGTATGCCCAGGACTGATTTGGACACCGATGGCCGACCAGATGGTCGCGGGCGGCCAAGGTGAAGCCCTCAAGGCAATGGAGAAGAGCGTGCCGATGGGACGGGTGGGTCGTCCAGAAGAGATTGCCGATGCTGTTCTGTGGCTTTGCAGCGATGCCGCAAGCTACGTAACCGGTCAGTCCATCTCGGTGGACGGCGGCTTCATCATGCGCTGAAGGGAATGCCTTTGGTGATTGGCGAAGATCCTGTGTACTTCCATCGTGATCCTGAGTCCTCCCGGTCGCAAGCTTGGCTCATGATCCATTCGCCACCCTCGCCGCAAACGCTCCAGGCGGAGGTGCCTCATTGACCAGCATCCAGAACATTCCGATCTGCCGGACGGTTTCGGCAAATTGCACGAAGTCGATGGGTTTCTGGGCGTAAGCGTTCACGCCCAATTTGTAACTATCGATCAGATCCCTTTCTTCATTGGATGAAGTGAAAATCACAACTGAAATCGCCTTCGTTCGTTCATCGGCCCGAATAGCACGCAGCACTTCCATGCCACCGAGTCTGGGAAGTTTCAAATCGAGTAGCACAAGTCTTGGAGGATTGCAAAATGAACGATCCTTGTATGAACCGCGGCAAAAGAGGATGTCCAAAGCCTCGACCCCATCCTCCGCAAGTAGAATGTCGTTGACGATTTTGCTGCGGTGCAATGCGCGCATCGTCAACTCTGCGTCGTTAGCGTTGTCCTCGACGAGCAAAATCTCGACCTTATGCGGCATGCATCTTCTCCTCGACCAGCGAGATTTTCGTTTCCTTGGTGGGGCTGTTCTTGGACGAACCGAGCGTAAAGAAAAACGTCGCTCCTCGATCGAGTTCCGCCTCCACCCAAATCCGGCCACCATGTTTCCGAATGATGCGCTGCACAATCGCCAGCCCCACCCCGGTGCCCTCGAAATCACGAGCCTTGTGCAGCCGCTGGAAGACCCCAAAAAGTTTCCCCGCATACCGCATATCGAAGCCCACCCCGTTGTCCCGGACAAATACAACCTGCTCGTCGTTCTGCCTCGACTGTCCCACTTCGATCACCGCGTGTTCCTGCGTTCGTGTGTACTTCACGGCATTCGAGAGCAGATTGACGAATACCTGCTTCATCAATCCCGGATCGCATTCCACGCTGAACAAGTCTCCGACCCGCCATATTATCTCCCGGCCTGAACACTCTGGCTCAAGGTCCTTGATTACCTGCGCCAGAAGCGGACTCAGCGGCGTGTTTTGAATAGCCAGTTTCCGTTGCCCGACTTTTGACAGATGCAGCAAGTCATCCACCAGATGGCCCATCTTGCAAGCGCCGTCCTCGATTTTCCCCAGGCAGCGTAGAGCTTCCGCATCGAGCTGGGGACCATGATCCTGCACGAGCAGATCGGAATATCCGGCAATGTGACGCAGTGGTGCCCGCAAATCATGGGCTACAGAATAAGCGAAACTCTCCAGTTCAATGTTTGCGTCCGACAGCTCTGCCGAGCGGCGTCCTAATTGTTCATTCGAGTGTTTCAGCTTCTGTTCCGCCTGGTTGCGCCTGCCGGCTTCCCGGTCAATCATGCGGGCCGCCACCTGCAGAATCAGAATGGCTAATGCGTTTCCACAAACAATGACGATCTTTACCCTCCGGGCACTCGCCTTTGCCAGATCCAACCGTTTGCTTAATAGCTCCGACTCCGTGTGACGCATCCCCGTGATCTCTGTCCCGATCAGATCCATCCGCACTTCAGGTTTACTTCCCTGTGTTAGCGCTTCGACCCCGGGCACTCCGTTCTGCTTCCGAACCGTGATTCCGTCGGCCAGTTCTGCCACCCGGCCCGCGATCAGCGGCTCCAGTCGGCTGATGGCTTGCTGCTGTCCCGGGTTGTCGGAGGTCAGATCCCGCACCGTTTCGATGTCCCGGCCCAGCTTATCGATACTCGCTCCATACACTTCCAGATATCCGTCTTGTCCCGCCAGTAAGAAACTTCTTTGAGCGCTTTCCGCTCGGGTGATATCGATACGAATGGCCTGCAGTCTTTCTATGGCTAGGTGCGTGTGCTCGATCCAGTCCCGGTCTTTCTCGCTTCTTACTTCGCTCCAGAAGGAGAGCGTCGCAATGCAAACGAGAACAATCAGCACGAATGCGGCAATCGACTTGGTGGACGAGGTCATCGTAGGGACTCGAAAGAGAGGCACTGAATCCCTCATCGGCGGCCCGTACACCGTCCGCTACATTACCAACGTTCCCTGCCGGCCGCACAGAAAGCGTGTACAAACCCTCTTTCCTGTGATGCCTGATTTGGCTCAACATGAATCCAGAGAGACTGCAAAAGTGCGCGTGTAACGGAGGTTCGGTCCCACTCCACCCACCAGAGACCCTGGACCGTTGCTCGGCAACCAACAGGTTATTTTTCCTTCATGGCCGTCGGCCCCCGAGAACCCAGTAGCTGTCTGTACCAGAAAAGGGGCCTTCTCGCCGGCTCGTTTGGCGTGGAGTTCAGCCCCAGTCTGGACTGTGACGGGGAACGTTGGTTTTCGGCACAGGGATGGCAATGATGCGAATCGCTACATATGCAAGGGTGTCCACCAGAGACGGGTGGCAAGACACGGAAAACCAGCTCCGCCTGCCTCGGAAGTTCGCGGCCGCGTCAATTGCCTCTTCACTTGGGGAGCTTGTGGGAGGAGCAGAGCGAGGGATTTACCACGCCGCGAAGCACGGAGTCATTGGGTTCACCAAGAGCGCGGCTTTCGAATATGCGGCACGCGGCATTCGCGTCAACGCGGTAGGCGGCGAACCAACTATACCCAGAGCAAGACCTATCCCCCGAAAAGTGAAAGCATTGGGGAAAAGATGTTTTCAACATACGTACGCTGGTGCGAACATTGATTGAATAAGGGCAAAGGCTTTAGCGATGATCCTGTGGGTGCGGCAGAGGACTGGTACTGGTCAGGAACATGGAGAAGCCTTCGATGAAGATTGTAGGGTGTGATTTTCGTCCCGGGGGCACCCGTCCAAAACCATCGGCCGTGGTGAGGAGACCAAGCTTGCCAAGCTCGTCTTGGACATTCAAAGCCGTTGGGGAGGTCCTCGATTCACGGGGACGGAAAGCGCTTATTCCAGCGTTCTTTGTGGCGCTTCCGGCGATTCTTTTCTATGCGATTCTCTTTCGCAAGGCTATAAACGTCCCGTTCATGGATGACTATGAGGCATTGCTCGATTTCCTGAATCGGATGACAGAACTACAAAGCGGTTCGGCAAAAGCCTCTTACTTTTTAGCTTCGCAGTTCAACGAATACAAGCTTTTCTTCGCACACGGCGTGGCCTGGTTGCAACTCGCCCTTTGCGGACACGTGTATATAAAACTCCTTTGCGCGGTCGGTAACGGATTCGTTCTCTTAATCGCTGTCCTGCTTTGGAAGATGTTTCTACCCGATTACAAGAACCTCACTCACCGCCTGGCCTTCTTCATACCGGTTTCCTGGCTGCTCTTCCAGCTTCAATACGCGCAGACGCTCAATTGGGCCATGCCGTCGCTACAGAATTTGCCTGTTCTGTTCTTCTCGCTGGGAGCAATCTACCTTCTGGTGCGACCGGGTCAGGGACCGTTTTGCGGGTCCCTAGTCTGCTTTGTCTTGGCAGTTGCATCTTCGGGCAACGGGTTTCTTCTCATCCCTATCGGCGTGCTGATCCTTGTGTCAGCTCACCGGTATGTGCACGTCGTGTGCTGGCTTGCCATTTCTGCCGGGTGCATTGCCGCGTATGCCTATCGCTACAATGTCTTGTCGTCCCAAAGCCGACTTCAACATTCGGTCTTCTCGACGGTAATTCGGCCACGGCCACTCTATGTGATCGCCTTCATAGGTAACGCAGCAGCCTTCCCCGGACGCTTTCATGTCATCTTAGGTCTTTTTGTGGGGTTGCTCCTCTGCGTTTTCTTCTTTGTCATTGCGAGGAGAGGCTACGTTCGCAAGAATCCGTTGGTTTCTTACTGTATTTTGTTCTTATTGCTGACCGCGGTTGGTGTGGCCGGTCTTCGGTCAGACTTAGGTTTGGCCCAGAGCCTCGACTCGCGGTATGGCATATACTCCGCTCTTTTTCTGATCTTTGCGTGGTTCGCCATCGTCGAGGAGTTTGTCCAGCACGAGGACGTGCCGCTTCTGCACAATCACAATTTACTGGTCGCGATCGCAGGCGCTGTTCTGTTCGCCTTAAGCATGGACGGCGTGGGTTGGCTCAACCTCGAGTCGCGCAATCGCTGGATCATTGTTGGCATGGCCGCCTTCGAGCATCCTGTTTCTCGAGAGTCCAGCATCGGGCCGATCCTTCCGTACCCGAATCAAAACGCAAGACTCGACGAACTCGATCGCCGGGCTCCCGCAATTCTGAGACAGTCCACAAAGCTTGGGATATATAAACCGCCGGCCTACTAGCGGTGTCATTTTCTTCAGGTTGTCGCCGGATTCGTTGCGGGGATTTGAACACAGGACCCATTTCGTATTTCGATTGGAAAGCTATGCGGAGTCCTGTAAGGCCGAGAAGCCGGGGGGGTACGCTCGGAATTGGTGGAAAGAAAATCGGGCCAAGATTCCGTGGAGACGCGGACGAAGAAGGGACGGGTTCGCCGCTCGTAAAGCGCGGTAAAACCCTGGCACGTCATTTCGTAGTTTACGGGCAGCGGTTCCAGCGGTCACTGGCTACAACCGACCTGGAGGGATGCCCAAGCCAAATATAAGGCGCTGATTGCTCAAGCCTCGGACGGTAAGCTTACGCACAATTCATCTGGCCCGAAGCGCAGTAGCGTCTAAGTTGTTGAAAAGGTTTGGTGGAACTGATCGGGATCGAACCGATGACCTCTTCCATGCCATAGACCCAGAGTTAGGCTTTTCAACAACTTACAAGACCCCGGTGGCTGCCTAAGTCCTTGTAAGCACAAACAACACCCAGAACCAACGTATCGCAAAGCTGTATCGCGATTGGGATACTCTCCGGCCCTGTTGGCCCGCAATTTTTAGGGTAAGACTATTCACGCCGGGGAGAGCATCTCGGCTGTTGGATTCGGTGCCCCCAGAGGGCCTCAGCTTACCAGCGGCAATGATTCTTGTCAGGGGCAATGTCTTGACTATGCTGTCGGCAGTGAAAAATTCCCTTCAGCTGCCCACCGGCTACCGGGAATTCCTGCAGGAGCTCAAAACCCGCATCTGCGGTGCTCAGATCCGGGCCGCCTTTGCCGTCAACCGGGAACTTATCCTCTTGTATTGGTCGGTGGGCCGGGATATCCTCGTCCGGCAGCACGCGGAAGGGTGGGGGGACTAAGGTCATCGATCGCTTGGCCAAGGATCGGCAAACGGAGTTTCCCGGGGTCGAGGGCTTCAGCCCGCGCAGTCTCAAATACATGCGGTCGTTCGCAGAGGCCTGGACCGGAGCCAATTGTGCAGCAGCTTGCTGCACAATTGCCCTGGGGCCACCACATGGTCCTGCTGGACCGCCTCAAAGACCAGCCTACTCGGGAATGGTACGTCAAGGCAGCTGTCGAACATGGGTGGAGCTGCAACCTCCTGGTGCATCACATCTCTACCCAGCTGCAGGAGCGGCAGGGAAAAGCGCTCACCAATTTCTCCCGCACCCTGCCCCCCGAAGATTCTAGCCTCAACCGCCAAGGAGAGGGAACTGGAGCGGGGTTTGCTCACTCACCTGCGCGACCTCCTCCTGGAGTTGGGTCGCGGCTTCGCTTTCGTCGGCAGTCAGGTGCCGTTGGAGGTGGGTAGCCGGAGCTTTTATATCGACCTGCTTTTCTATCATCTCCGCCTGCACTGCTACTTCGTGATCGAACTTAAGGCGGTTGAGTGTGAGCCGGAACATGCCGGCAAACTGAACTTCTATATCTCTGCTGTAGACGAAATTATGCGGACGCCAGTCGATGGCCCCACCATCGGGCTCCTGCTTTGCGAGAGCCGCAGCGGTCCGGTCGTTGAGTACGCCTTGCAAAACATCGCTCAGCCCATTGGTGTGTCCACCTACCGGGTGACGCGGGAGCTGCCGGCGCCCATCCGCGAGGAAGTTCCCACGGTGGAGGATCTCGAGGAGGGGGTTACCAATCTCCGGGGTGAGATGGAGACCCTGCGGCGGGAGCGGCAGGATGAAGAATAACCTCTTTTGGGGAAAGACATTGTCGCCTCAGTGTGGCGACAATTGTGCAGCAGCTTGTTGCACAATTGCAGTCGCGTCGATGGTTGGATGGCCGGCGGCAGACCATGAGCACCCAGACTACCGCCTTGGTCCACCTGGAACAGCGAACCACCGACCGGGCGTTCGCCGCAGCCGGATGCATCTCGGAAGCGCAAGCGCAAATTGCGGGATGCGAACCAGAAAGTCGTTGAGATGATGCTCCCAAGGGAAATGAAGAAATTTCAGCGCCCTTCCGCATCCTCGATGGCACGAGAGGCTGCTACGCCTGGCGCCGGTAACACTGCCGCAAAAAGCAGCAGGACCTTTCGCTTTGCGTCTGGCGATATTGATCCGTGAATCCTAGCCGCAACAATTGTATTCGGAGGTATCTTTTCGTCTCTTCTCAAAATGGCTTCGACCTGGGCCAGGATTTCATCGGCCGCTTTAACCCGCTTCCCGGCCAGCATTTCGTTGTACGCAATTCGGAGAAATTCGAGTGCGCTCACCAGGTTGTCCTTGATCTCCAGAATTCGAGGACTCCAGTTTTCAGCTGGTGATCCAGGGACTGGCCTAGGCGCAGGAAACGATAAGAGCTTGCCCGCATTGTTCCGGTTGACCATGAGTACTCCTCAGGACTTCGCTCCAGGAAACGGGCCGTAATGTCAAGCGGAGCCTCTCCGCAGGAGTGCTAAGGGGAGTTAGAACTTCGCTTGAAGGTCCGTGATCTTTATCGGCAGTGATGATGAGTGGAGCATTGTTGAGCCTTCCTAGTACACGTGTGGACTCGGATGCCGATAGGACCAAAGAGTTTTTATGTTTGGTATGGCCAAGACGTCATGGCAACCCGAACTTGGAGTGCAATCAAGTCGGTCATTTTGAGGGCTGTAGCGATTGATTGAGTAGTTCTGCGTGCTCTTTTCTGGCCACTCAAAACCCAGAGCGCGCGTGACTCGGCGCGGAGCGAAAGTTCTGCAGAAGATTGAAGTCGGGCCGGGCCGTCGTGGGCCAAGGGCTACCAGCTCTGCGTCGACGACTGTGCCATCCTTCATAGCTGTCGCAACGTAATGGAACTTCTGGTTCAGCACATTCTGCCGGCGAGGATAGAGCGTAGTTTCGCGGGCAGAGAGAAATCAAGGGGCATTCCCTCATCGTCCCAGCTCCATCACTCGAAATTCCGGAGTGAGCAAAATTGATCAGCACGCGGATCAGCGCGGGGAACATACTGTTTGCACACCACTCCCCGGTGCTTTGCGGTTGTGAAATCACTGCAAGCGCAGCGCAGCGCAGGGCTGCGGGCGCTTGACAGGCGGACAGGCGACCGCGCTGGTCGACAGTCGAAGGTAGACCGCGCCGCTTCAAGGCGTCCGCGGGGCTCGGCTTCACTCTTGGAGGCCGCGCGATTGGCCCTAAAAGAAATCACGATCTGGATCGGGGATAAGCCGACTCGTCTCTTTCCGACTCGGCATTAAGCCGAGGGAAACTTCGATCGCTGAATTTTAAACTCGACTTCTCAGACCTAGGGTTCCATAGAACCGGAGGAGCGCGATAGACGCCCATCGCAGAAGGCAAGATCTCTTATGACCGTGGATACAGTTCCCGCAGCCCTGGCCGCAGCGCCAATTTCGCAGACCGCAATCGGTGGGCTATCAAGTGAGGAAGCATCACTCCGTTTAAAGAGAGATGGTCCGAATGCGATGCCGGACACCTCCGCTCATCCGCTAAGGGATGCTCTTCTCAAATTCTGGGCGCCGGTTCCCTGGCTGCTCGAAGCTTGCATTGTGCTTCAGCTCGTCTTACACAAGTACTTCGAAGCCGCAGTCATTGCGGGCCTTCTGGTGTTCAATGCAGCCCTGGCCTACTTGCAGGAAGGACGCGCTCAAGCCACGCTCGCCGCATTGAAAGGACGCCTCGCCCTCAACGCCTCCGTGCGTCGAGATGGCGGCTGGAAGACAGTACCGGCGGCACAGCTGGTGGTCGGCGACTTGATCAAGCTGTCACTGGGTGCCGTGGTTGCTGCCGATGTCCGCCTTCTGGATGGTTCGATTTTGCTCGACCAGTCCATGCTCACGGGTGAATCCCTGCCGATAGAGGCTGGCGCAGGTGCAGATACCTATGCAGGTGCGCTTGTTCGTCGCGGAGAAGCAACTGCGCAGGTGACTGCTACCGGAACTCATACTAAGTTCGGTCGCACAGCGGAGCTGGTGCGGACGGCACACGTTGTCAGTTCGCAGCAAAAAACAGTCTTGCGCATCGTGCGCAATCTCGCGTTTTTCAATGGTGGAGTGATTCTGCTCATCGCTGTGTATGCATGGATGCATGCAATGCCGTGGAGCGAGATTGTCCCTCTGTTGTTAACTTCTGTCCTCGCGGCAATTCCAGTGGCATTACCGGCAACCTTCACTCTCGCCGCTGCACTCGGCGCTCGTTCCCTCGCGAAATTGGGGGTGCTCCCCACGCGCCTCTCAGCAGTGGATGAGGCCGCAACCATTGACGTGCTGTGCTCCGATAAGACGGGGACCCTCACCCGCAACGAGCTCTCAGTGACCAGCGTTCGACCGATGCCTGGGTTCAATGAGGAACACGTTCTCGGGTTTGCAGCGCTGGCGAGCTCTGACGGCGGCCAGGATTCAGTGGACGCAGCGATCCGATCAGCTGCCGCGCACAAACGCGCCTCCGATCTGCCAAAGCTGACTCACTTCGTTCCCTTCGATCCAGCCAGGAAGATCTCTGAAGCAACAGCGACCGACGCGAACGGAAAGATGCAGCGGATCATCAAGGGAGCCTTCAGTGCGGTCACCACTCTCACGACGGCGGCGCCTCGCGCAGCCGCGATGGCGGATGAACTGGAAAAGCAAGGGTTCCGAGTTTTGGCGGTCGCCGCTGGTTCGCAGCCCTCCATCCAAATGGTCGGATTCATCGCACTCAGCGATCCGCCCCGCGAGGATTCACTTTCTCTGATCTCAGAACTCAAAGCACTCGGCGTTCGCACCGTCATGGTCACAGGCGACGCCCCAGCGACAGCGAAGATCGTCGCGCAAGAGGTCGGATTAGACGGAGCGGTATGTCCTGCGGGGTCGCTTCCTAAGCCAATTAGACCGGAAGACTTCGCTGTATTCGCAGGCATTCTCCCGGAGGGCAAGTACGACCTAGTCAAGGCCTTTCAGGCCGGTGGGCACGCCGTAGGAATGTGCGGCGATGGCGCCAACGACGCACCGGCGCTCCGTCAGGCGCAAATTGGTATCGCAGTTTCGACGGCAACCGACGTCGCCAAGTCAGCAGCGGGCGTTGTGTTGACACGAGCAGGCCTGGGGGGGATTGTCGCCGCTGTCAAAGAGGGACGGATCACGTTTCAGCGGATCCTTACTTACACTCTTAATTCTGTCCTCAAGAAGATCGTGCAGGTGCTCCTGCTCGCGATCGGGCTGATCATCACAGGACACGCCGTCCTTACACCGATGCTGATGGTCATTGTCATGATCACCGGAGATTTTCTCGCCATGTCCTTGACGACGGATAGGGTTCGGCCGTCGGCAATGCCGAATTCCTGGAATGTCGGGAAGATTACCGGAGCGGCCGTCGCATTGGGCTTGTGCTTCCTGGCGTTTTGCGTGTCGATCCTGGCTGTCGGTAAGTTCGAGCTCCATCTCGGAATAGAAGCTCTGCGAACTCTCTCCGTGGTCGCCATTGTCTTCGGCAGCCAGGCCACAATCTATGCCCTCAGAGCGCGCCGCCATATGTGGGGACTTCGTCCAACAATATGGCTTGTGCTCTCTTCCATAGCTGACGTTCTCATTATTACGGTGCTGGCAAGCAGAGGAATAGCGATGGCGCCGTTGTCGCTATCGACCTTGGCGTGTGAATTTGCGGCTGCCTTAGTCTTCGGTCTTATTCTCGACGGCGTCAAGATCCCTGTCTTCGCTCGGCTCGGGATTGCCTAAGTAAATTGCCGGTCGAGAATTGTGATGCACCTAATTTCTGGTGCGCCTATAAAAACCTGGCGGTAACTTCACTTAACTATTCGTAAACAAAGCTGCGCGCGGATGTCCCTTGGCCAAGGGCGGGGGCGAACTCGGCTCACCGAAATCGGCGGTCCAATGCCAATTCCTTATCTCTGGCATATCCTCCAGGTGTTGCCGGATATATTCGTGATGCTCGAACAACTTGCGGTTGAACATATGGTTTGCATCTGAGGCTTCAATACGCAGCCGTGGAATGTGCTTGAGTGCCTCGATGGCAAGCTGGAACCGGCTCATTTCATTGAGAACGACCATGTCAAACGGCGTGGTGGTGGTTCCACGGTCCATGTAGCCGCGCACGTGGAAGCGCCCTTCATTGGAACGTCCGTGAACCATGCTGTGGATGAGCCACCGGTTGTTGTGGAAGGCGAACATGACGGGCGCGTGCTCGGTAAAGAGAGCGTTGAACGACATGTTGTCCATCCCATGAGGATGGTTATCCGGCATCATCAGGGCTGTTAAATCGACCACGTTGACGACGCGTACTTTAATCCCCGGAACATGCTTCTGTAGAAGCCATGCCGCCGCGCATGTTTCAATGGTCGGTACATCTCCGGCGCAAGCCATCACAATATCCGGTTCTCCGCCATCGTCGTTCGTAGCAAACTTCCAGGTCGATGCGCCTCGTGAGCAATGCTCGCGAGCCTCGTCCATGGTCAGCCACTGCAGCTGGGGCTGCTTGCCGCAGGTTACGATGTTGACGTAGTTGCGGCTCCGCATGCAGTGGTCGAAGACACTGAGCAGGCAATTGCCATCGGGTGGATAGTACACGCGGATGGTTTCGCTGCGGCGCGCGAGTGCATTGTCGACAAAGCCCGTCGCCTGATGGCTGAAGCCATTGTGATCGTTGCGCCATGCGTGGCTGGTCAAGAGCACGTTCAAGGACGCGAGCGGCTTGCGCCAGGGGAAATCGAGGCACTGTTCCAGCCATTTAGCGTGTTGTGTCAGCATGGAATCAACCACCTGCGCGAAGGCCTCGTAAGAAGACCACATGCCGTGGCGCCCAGTCAGCAGATAACCTTCCAGCCACCCCTGGCAGCAATGCTCGCTTAACACCTCCATCAACCGGCCATCGGGGCTGAGGTGGTCATCGATGGAGACGGTCTCGGCTACAAAGCAACGCTTGCTCGCCTCGAGGACAGAGCCTAAGCGATTCGATTCCGTTTCATCCGGGCTGAACATGCGAAAGTTGTTCGGGTTCAGCCGGAAGACCTGGGCAAAGAAGTCTCCCAACTTGCGCGGAGCTTCAGCGACGACCTGGCCGGGACCGGGAATCTCCAGGGCAAAGTCGGCAAAGTCCGGCAGCGCGAGCGTTGTCAGCAGCCGGCCGCCATTGACATGAGGATTGCCACCCATGCGCCGATTGCCCCGCGGAGCAAGTTCGGCGAGCTCATCGATGAACCTGCCATTCTGGTCGAAAAGCTCTTGTGGGTTGTAACTCCTCATCCAGGCTTCCAATATCTTCAGATGCTCGGGGTTTTCGCGTACAGTGGCCAAAGGTACCTGGTGAGCGCGGAAGGTTCCTTCGATGGGAATCCCGTCCACTTCCCTGGGGCACGTCCAGCCCTTTGGAGTGCGCAGGACGATCATCGGCCAGATGGGCTGCTTCTTGAAACCATCACTACGGGCCTTTCGCTGAATGACTTGAATCTCCGCATAACAATCATCTAGCGTTCCCGCAAGAAGCTGATGCACGGCTTCCGGATCGTCGCCTTCGACAAAATAGGGCTTGTAACCTCGCCCGATGTATAAGGCCTTCAAGTCTTCGTCGCTGGTGCGTCCCTGCACGGTCGGGCCAGAAATCTTGTAGCCATTGAGGTGGAGTATGGGAAGCACGGCGCCATCACGCACCGGATTGAGGAAGTTAATTCCCTTCCAGCTCCCTTCGAGCGGGCAAGTCTCAGATTCTCCGTCGCCGATGACGCAGGCGACGATCAGATCTGGATTATCGAAGGCCGCCCCAAATGCGTGGACCAACGAGTAGCCGAGTTCGCCGCCCTCGTGCATGGAATTGGGAACATGCGGGCCGCAATGGCTGGGCACGCCGCCCGGGGTCGAGAACTTCCTAAAGAGTAGCCGCATGCCGTTCTCGTCGAGTGTGATCTCCGGATGCACTTCGGTATAACTGCCTTCCAGATAGGAGTTGGCGTTGAGTGAGGGTCCGCCATGCCCGGGCCCGGCGATGTAAATGAAGTTCGCATCATGCGCCTTGATAAGGCGATTGAGGTGAATATAGATGAGGTTTTGCCCCGGAGAGGTGCCCCAGTGTCCAAGCAACCGCGGCTTAATCTGTTCCGCATGGAGCGGCTCTCGCAGCAGGGGGTTTTCAAAGAGGTAGATTTGACCGATACAGAGATAGTTTGCTGCCCGCCAATAGCGGTTCATCTTGTCGAGCATTTCCGGCGTGAGCGGACCGTGGGGAAGTGGAGCCTTAAGTTCGCGCTTACCATTGGCGGCAACAGCGGTCGACAAGAGTGCGTCGAAAATGAAGTCCGGGGAAGCGGCCTTCGCAAAGCACTGG
>Ga0302325_10008625_pt1 | contig 22368 bp, 19 predicted proteins | sample Palsa_T0_2_FD_201948 | JGI IMG/M metagenome (GOLD analysis project Ga0302325, IMG submission 201948) | Peat permafrost microbial communities from Stordalen Mire near Abisko, Sweden - Palsa_T0_2 | ecosystem: Environmental > Terrestrial > Soil > Palsa > Peat permafrost | place: Sweden: Abisko...
GTCATGGGTCCATTCTCGTATGTATGCTTTTAACCCCGCAGCCGGATCACCGTCACATCGGCGACCGGCGCTTTATTATTGTTCCTCTGACGTGGTATCACCGGCTTTTAGATGCTACCGCTGAGCACGGTCTAGCTGGAAAATACGCGGGGCAGGATACGGAATTCATTGGCCGGACATTGATGAAGACCTGAGCACCGAAGGATTATTGCGTGGCGCACCCGCGGCTGCGGAACGTGCGGGTCTTAGCCATTAGACGGTGATGCGGGCAATGCCTGACTTTTAGAAATGATCCAGGAGCTCGCGGATCCGTTCCACTTTCAAGAGGCGGGGATGGTTCTCCGGCACCTCGGCGTGTTCCAGGCTCCAAGTTCGGGGATGTGGCACAAAGACCGCGTTGAGACCAGCGGCCAGTGCTGGATTGATATCCGATTTCGGCGAATTGCCAATCATCCAGGTCTGCGCGTGATCGAACTGCCGTTGCTCAGCTAAATCTACGTATGCAGCCTGGTTCTTTTCTTTCACAATGGCGGCGTGTTCAAAATAGCGTCCTATGCCGGAGCGGTCGATCTTGAGCTTTTGCTCTTCCTGGTCGCCTTTAGTGAAGATGGTCAGGCTGTGGCGTTCGGAAAGCCGAGCGACGGTTTCCTCCACGCCGTCAATCAACTCAATCGGCTTTTCCAAAATCTCGTGGGCGAATTCCTGAACGGCTTGGAGGTCCGCTTCGGCAATACGGCGTTCAGACAGATGCTGATAGCAGACGGCCAGATTGCGCGCATAATTCTTCGAACCGTAGCCGTGAATTTTGGCGTTGGCCATTTCGATCTCGTCCAATACCGCGCGAACTTCCACTTGCGACATGGACGAGTGAGACAAGTAATCGTAAAAGCGCTCGAACGCTTCCTCGAAATATATGTTGTTCTCCCACAGCGTGTCGTCCGCGTCGAAGATCAGAAACTGGCGCGAACGTGCCATGCTCAACGGGAAACCTTGGCATGCCCGTTCAGCGGCCCTACGCGTTTCGCCAGCGCGGTGCGCTCGCGCTGGGCCACATATTCGGGAATCACCTTGACCAGGAACTCAAGCCGCTCGACCTCCGAGCGCAAAGAAAGCACTGTCTGGCGCTTATCGAAATCGTCGATGTAGCGAGCCAGTTGGAAGCTGATGCGCGTGTGCTCCCACTTTGGCTCCCCTGTCGCCTCGCTTTCAGCCTGCGCCAGCTCCCGGTAAGCGGCGGTGGCGCGGCGGCGAAGATCGAGCGAGACTTCGCTGGCGTCATCGTCGTTAAAAAACTCCACTTCGGCCCGCAAGTATGGTTTTTCCTGGTCGAGCGACGCAATCTGAAAACGCCGCTGGCCGATGGCGAGCAAATCCAAGCGGCCATCGTCATAACGCCGCATCACGCGCTCAACCGAGGCGGTGCAGCCGATATTTACAATGCCGTCGTCTTTGGCAAAAACGACCCCGAACTCGCCCTTCGCCGCAATGATCTCACCCATCATTTCCTTGTAACGTTCTTCGAATATGTGGAGGGGCAATGGCATTGACGGCAGAAGAACCACCGATAACGGGAAAAGAGGAATGAGCTGCAATGCCATAGCTTTATTATGCTCGGTTGGATTCAGGCTGTGGAGAGACCACGATTGGCAACCACGATTGGCTGCCACTTGCCGCGCTAAACGATATACTAGTGCCAACTTGACCGGAATTTCGCGACGTCGTTCATGATTCTGAAGCTCAAACGCACGCCGGGCCTCTATCTGGTTGGCTTTATGGCCAGCGGCAAGACGACCGTTGGGCGCGCTTTGGCGGAGCAGATTGGCTGGCCTTTTGCCGACATGGACTTGGAAATTGAGGCCCGCGAAGGCAAAGGCATTCCACAGATTTTTGTCGAAAGAGGGGAAACCGGGTTTCGCCAGACCGAAGCTGAAGTTTTGCGCCGGCATGTGCGCAGCATTGAAGCGGGCCAGCCCTGCGTTTTGGCGCTGGGCGGCGGCGCGTTTGTCCAACCAGCCAACCGGGAGTTGGTACAGAACAACGGCGTGAGCTTGTGGCTGGATTGCCCGTTCGACATCATTCAACGCCGTTTGAATGGCGATAACACGCGGCCGCTGGCGGTAGCGCAGCCTAACGGTTTGAGCAGACTCTATGAGGATCGCCGGCCTTCATATTCGCAAGCGGACTACCGGGTGGAAGTGGATACCGAAGATGTCACAGAACTGGTCCGGCGGATTTTGGGCCTGCCGCTTTTCAAGCGATAAGCGCCGTGCGTTTAAGCGCCTTCGGGCAAAGGTTTGCCGATTTCCCAGTGGTGTCCGAAGGGATCGACGATGCGGCCTAAGCGCCAACCGTATTGGTTGCCGACCGGCCACACTGCGGTGGCGCCTGCTGAGACGGCTTGATCGAAAACGGCGTCTGGGTCTTCCACGGTCATGACCATCCGCACAGAGCCACCTCCAAGAGACTCAGGGCTGAAGTTGAGGTGTTCCGGAGATTCGTCGGCAACCCAAAATTCGGCATCGCCAACAGACAAGCGAGCGACCACCGCTCCGTCATCGGCATCGATACGGAACAATTCGCCAGCGGCGAAAGCGGCTTTATAAAACTCGAGGGCTTTTGCCCCGTTTCGCACAGAGAGCATGGGAGCGATTGACGTGTTCCGCATGATTGTTGGAAGTCTCCTCGCTCGATTATGATACTCAGATGGAACTTCAGGAGGTTGCCGGCGTTGTTTAGAAATGCGATTGTGCGACTCCCAGGGAGCAATTTCGCCGAAGGGCTGACAACGGCTGCTCTGGGCGTTCCGCATTTCGAACAAGTGTTAGAGCAGCATGGGCGCTATTGCGAGGCGCTGAAACAATGCGGTTTGACGATCATGACTTTGGAGGCCGATCCAGATTATCCAGACTCGACGTTCGTGGAGGACACGGCGGTGCTGACTGCGCGCTGTGCCATTTTGGCGAGAACCGGCGCACCGAGCCGCGCAGGCGAGAGCGCAGCCATCCGCGAGACGCTCCAGCGGTTTTTTCCGGCTCTGGGGGAGATCCAGCCGCCGGGAACTTTGGATGGAGGAGATATCTGTGAGGCGGAGGAGCACTTCTTTATTGGTCTTTCGCAACGAACGAATGAAGAGGGTGCGCGCCAGTTAGCGGGACATCTTGCTGGCGCGGGTTACAGTTCCTCCGTGATCGATATACGCGGTATGACGAGCATCCTTCATTTGAAGAGCGGCATCTCCTACATCGGCGGCAACACGCTGGTCGCGATAGAAGAGATGGCGGGGAACCCACAGTTTCGCAAGTACGAAACGATTCGCGTGGCCTTAGAAGAGAGCTATGCGGCTAACTGCGTTCGGGTGAATGAACGAGTTCTGGTGGCTGCCGGATATCCGTATCTCACGGCGGAGTTAGCTCGTCGCGGCTTCAGTGCGCTGGTGCTCGAGATGTCGGAGTTTCAGAAGATGGATGGCGGCCTCAGTTGCCTTTCGTTACGGTTCTAACTGGAAGTGCAGGCGAAGCGCCTCCTTAGCTTGCTCGAGCGCGTCAGAACGAACGAGGATGTAATCCGTGTCGAAGGTAGAGATGGCGAGAATGGCGATGCCCGCTTCGGCTAGCGGAGTCAAGATTGAGGCGAGGATACCTATGGCTGAAAAATCGAGCTTCCCCGCGACCTTGAACGCGCGCCAATCCGGCTCACACTGAACACCCGGCGGCACGGCGCTGGCGGGGCAAATGACGGAAAGTTCGTCGTCGGTGCGAGTTATGGATACCAGCGGAGGCGACGACAGATTCAACCAGGAAGGAATTGGGGCATCCGGGGGAAGCTGAAAAATAGTAAATTCGCCGTCGAGGATCTCCAGCCGGAGGTTCATTTGTTGAAGATATACGATGCCTACCCTCGTGCCCTGATCCACCGCTTGTCTATCGAGATAAAGATATTTAGAATCAGTGATTTACCCTGGACTTTTGGGTTCAATTTGTGTCTAATAGGCTTGGAAAGCCGAGGTAGGCTTCCGCCTGTGAGAGACCCGCGCAATGCATCGTCCTTGGCCATTGATCGCTAGCGGAATCCTGGCTACCGGACTGCTGGCGGCGGGCGATCTCCCGAATCGTTCAATACGCGCGAATTTGATGATCGCCATGCAGTTCGATTCGCCTTTTTCCTCCTCTTCGCTGCGCGAAATGAAGAGCGAATTCGAGCGTATTATGCGACCGGCAGGCCCCAGCATTGAATGGCGCATGCTGAACGATGTGGCGAATAACGAGGCGTTCCATGAAATTATTGTCGTTCGTTTTAGAGGCTCCTCCGAGGCCGGTGGAAGCAGGGCCACAATGCCAATCAACGCCGTCATAGTCGGAATCATACTTGCCACAAGAGCTTAGAACTTTCATCCATCGCGGCTCCCATGTTAGCTCACGTGGGCGCACGCCGGCTAGACCGGCATCGCTACTCTCTTCAACTCTTCCAGCAAACCTTGCGCCGCTCCTTCATCCAGTTTCCCGCCCGCCTGCGTCAAATAGAACACGTCCATCGCCTTATGCGCCTCTGTATCCACCAGCACCAGCTCAATGTTGCAGCCAGCAGCCGAGATGGCCGACGTCATGTCGTACAGCAACCCGGGCCGGTCTTCGCCGGTAAAATCAATCAGTGTGCAATCGTCCGATGCCTCGTTGCTGAAGCGTACCGAGGGCATGACTTTCGAACCACTCGAGGGCCGCGGCGCGTGACGCCGTTGTTTGATCAGATCGGCGACGCTCAACGAACCGCGTAAGACGCATTCCACGGTCCATTCCAGCCGGATCACCTCATCCGGGTTCAACTCCAGGTTGCGCAGCGGATCGCTGAAGCGGATCAGGTCCAAAATGCAGCCGTTGCTGTTGGAAGATGCCTCGGCCTTCAGGATGTTCATGCCACGGCACGCCAGCGCGCCACAGAGCTTGGCGAAAAGTCCGGGCTGGTCGGAGGCCAGAACGGTGAGCAGGAATGCGCCGGAATCCTGGGTAATACTCACGGCCGTTCCCTCGCGCCGGCGCTTTTGATCTAGTTCGAAATGGCGGCGAACCTGCGCCGCGGTGTGGGTGCGCAGATAGCGTGTGGGGAAGCCTTCGAGAAAAGCAGCCAATTCCGGCGACTGGCCAGCTGCGAGCGAAGCGCCCTGCTCGCGGTCGATCCGGTTGGTGATCAGTTCGCGCGTGAGTTGCTCCTGACAAGCGGAATACGCGCGCCATAACTGTTCGAGCCGCCAAGGTGTCATGGCGGTCGGGTTCACCGCGCTGATGTCTGCGTATGTCAACAGCGCCAAGCGCCGGAGTTGTTCTTGCGTGGGAATCTGCGAGGTGAGAAAACGGCCGGTCGCCGGATCGTCCAAATCGCGCCTGGTCATCACTTTCGATAGATCCAGATGGTGGGCAATGAGGAATTCAATGGTTTCGCGATTCTGCGGCGGCACAGAAAGGCGCTCGAACACGTCGCTAGCCGCTTCGAGCGAACCCTGCACGTGGTCGCCCGGCCGAGTGCCTTTGCCGACGTCATGCAGCAGCAGGGCGAGCCGCAGAGAGGCGCGGTCTTCTTCTTCCAGCAGCAGTTGGCGAAAGCGCACGGAGAACTCCGGCTTGAGGCCCAGTTGGTCGATTACTTCAATGGCCACGATCGAATGCTCATCGACCGTGTAGCGATGATAAAAATCGCGCACCACCAGGCACTCCACTGCGTGCCAGTGGGGAATAGCGGCGGAGAGCAAGCCCGTGTCTTGCATCTGGCGCAGAGCCATAGCCACATGGGGTTGCGAAAAAAACTCACGCCAGGCATTCCAGGGCGGAGGCTGGGAAAGGAAGCGCGGCGGCAGTTCGGCATCCGAGGAAACGCGCCGCTGTGCATCCCAGGAGAGGGGAATGCCATGCCGTGCCGTGAAGGTAAACAGTTCGAGGGCGCTCTCGGCCGAATTCAACGTATAAGCCGCATTGCGGAGAAATATACGCTCATGCGAGACGGTAAATTCGCTGGTGGAAAGGCGCGCCCGCCAATCGCGGAACTGGCGGGCGATGGATGGGTCCTTCAGCTCCGCGAATTCCAATGCGCGCAAAGCGGCATGGAACACCTGGCGCGCGTTTCGGTAGTACAGGCGCATCCATTCCGCCGGATCGGCCGATTCGTTCAGCCAATCCGCGCTGATTTTGTCCTGCAGCTCGAAGCTGAGGAGATTGTTATCGCGCTTGGATGCCGAATGCAGAAAGCAGCGCACCGCGGTCAAGAATCTTCTTGGCCCTTCAATAGCTTCCAGCGCCTCCTGAATCCGGCCTCTTTCATGCGCTAAAAGCGACATCCAATGTAGCAGGTGAATATCGCGGAAACCGCCCGGCGCCTCTTTGATACTTGGCTCCAGGTGATAGACCGTATTGTTGAACTTCGCGTGGCGCTTCGCCGCCATCCCGGCCAGCTCGTCGATCAGCTTGTTTTCGTGCTTCCGATAGAAGGCCGGCAAGCCGCTCGTTAAGCGCTCAAACAGACTCGCGCTACCGGACACAAAGCGCAAATCCAGGAGACTGATATGCAGTTCGATGTTCTGTTCGTGCAAGCGGCAGCAGTCGGCAATGGTGCGCACCGATTGGCTGGCGTGCAGTCCGCAGTCCCAGATCACCCGCAGAAAGTGGCTCAACGGTTCTTTTATTGCAGCCAAGCCGCTTTCGGATTCGGCCAGCACCAGCAGGTCGATATCCGAATACGGAAAGAGCTCGCGGCGCCCATAACCGCCCACCGCACAAACGGCAAAGGGGGTTTCTAAATGAGGTGTCAAGTGCTGAGCGGCGGCGTTGGAGACGGTTTCGTCGACAAAGCGCGTCCGCTCGGCGAGAGACGCGAGCGCCTGTTCGATCATCGCAGCGCCGCGATCCCCCATTTTGTTAGAGCGCCAGTTCGCCGCTATCGTCGTTGCGAATGCGGATGGCTTCGGCGACATCGAACACAAATATTTTGCCGTCGCCGATTTTCCCGGTGCGCGCGGCGCTCGAGATGGCGCGCGTCACTTCGTCTTTCCGGGCATCGGGCACCACCGTTTCAATTTTGATTTTCGGCAGCAGATCCACTTCGTACTCCATGCCGCGATAGACTTCTTTGTGGCCTTTCTGGCGGCCATGGCCCCGCACTTCGGAAATGGTGAGTCCATCGACGCCGATGTTCTTCAATGCGTCGCGAACTTCGTCCAGTTTGTGGGGTTGGATGATGGCTTCGATCTTTTTCATTTCGTCCTTCCAAGGAACACGCGCAAGACGGGCGCGGTGTCAAGCGCGCCGCCCGAATGTCGGCGGGAGTTCCTCCCTGTTCGGCGGCGCGCAGCCGCGCCCTTTGCGCTTCTAACCTTCAAGGTTATAGCCTTCCTCACCGTGCATGCTCAGATCGAGGCCTTGCACTTCTTGCTCCTCGGAGGCGCGCACGCCTATCAGGAGATCCACCACTTTGAGAATGATGAGCGTGCCCGCAATCGCCAACACCCAGGATATGGCTACTCCTATCGCCTGATTTAAAACTTGCCCCGCATTCCCATCGACTAAGCCCAATGGTAACGCTTTGCCTGCCGAATCTTTTAGCGCGTCGTTGATCTCGCGGGTGGCGAAAACGCCGGTCAGCAATGCGCCCAACGTGCCTCCCGCGCCGTGGACGCCAAACGCGTCGAGCGTATCGTCGTAACCGAATTTGCTCTTCACGGTAGACACCATGTAGAAGCAAACCACGCCTGCCGCCAACCCGATCAATAGGGCAGGGAACGGTTTGACGAAGCCAGACGCAGGCGTAATGGCAACCAAGCCGGCCACGGCCCCGGAAATGGCGCCCAGCACGCTTGGCTTACCGTGTCTCCACCATTCGGCCAGAATCCAGCCGAGTGTAGCGCCAGCCGCGCCGAAATGCGTGGCCACAAAAGCGCTGGTGGCCAGCCCGCTCGCCGCTACCGCGCTGCCCGCATTGAAGCCAAACCAACCCACCCACAGAAGACAGGCGCCAATCACACTCAACACCAGATTATGCGGCTTCATGGGCTCCTTGGGAAAGCCCACACGCTTGCCCAAATAGAGCGCGCAGATGAGCGCGCTCACGCCCGAGGTGATGTGGACCACCGTGCCGCCCGCGAAGTCGAAGCAGGGAATCGATCCGCCCAGAAACGCATTCAGAAGTCCGCCCTTGCCCCAAACCATGTGAGCCATCGGGAAATAGACGATCGTGGACCACAGGCAGGTGAACAGCAGCATGGCGGAGAATTTCATGCGCTCGGCGAAAGCGCCCGAGATCAGCGCGGGCGTGATGATGGCGAACATGAGTTGGTAGATCATGTAGGTTTCGTGCGGCACCGTCGCTCCGTAATCCGCATTGGGCGCCGAACCGACGCCGCGCAAAAACAGATATTGGAAGCCGCCGATGAACGGGATTCCCTCGCCGAAGGCCAGACTGTAGCCGTACACTGCCCAAAGCACGGTCACCACCGCCATCAGAATGAAACTATGCATTATGGTGCTGAGCACGTTCTTGGCGCGCACCAATCCGCCATAGAAGAGCGCCAAGCCAGGTCCAGTCATCATGAGCACCAGGGCGGCGCTGGTCAGCATCCAGGCGTTGTCGCCCGCGCTTTGTGCCGATTTAGCGGCGCTGTCCAACGCGTTCAAGCGCTCTTCAACAGTGGGTGTTTGCGGCGGTGCAGTCTGTGAAAAAGCCACTAGCCCCGAAAAGAACATCAGTAGCAACAGCAAACCGACCCTGCGGACTGACTTTGGAGTCATAACCAAACAGGGTATCAAGGCGCACCCCCTGATGCTTGCTCGTTAAAAAGTTAAATTCAATCCACCGCGAATGGCTCGCGGCGATTGAACCACCAGCAGCTGACCGTTTCCCCCCGCCGGAATATAACCTTGCGCGAGCAGATTGCGCAGATCGGCTGTCAGAGTCAGGTGACCCGGCAGCCCAAACAACGAGGGCAGCGGCTGCTGAAGTCCGAAATTCAAACCGGGAGAAACCACATTCGCTTGCGTAGTGAAAACGTGGAGCGGAACCACCGATCCGGCGTCCACCCAGCCGTAACCCGCCGTAATGCGCGTACCCGACGCCGGAATGGCAGCGCGAAAATTGGCCGCGGCCACATCATGCAGACCCATGCGCAAGAACGCTGAGTCGCTGCCAAAGGATTGCACCTGCTCTGTCAGGAATCCGCCCATACGCCCATACGCCAGCCCGAACTCCATGTGGTCGCTCAGGCGCTGGGTAACCGTGCCTACATACCCAGTGCGCGTATAGCTGCCCACGTTGTATGTGGCGGTTTTCGACATGCCATCGAACAAAAGATCGCCCGGATTGACGGCGGACATGTTGCCGCTGAGGTTGAGTTGACCATCCCAAACGTGCTCATAGAAGCCGCTTACAGCATACGTGCGGCTGCCCGCGCGTTTGCTATAGCCCAACTCGTAATTCTGCGTCCGTTGCAAAACCAGCCGCCCGTTGCTGTTGGACATTTGCGGAACCCGTTCCAACGCATTCACCGCGTTCACCAGATCGCCGCTTGGCAAGAACGCCTCATCGCCTGGATGCGCGGGATGCGATGTTAGCCCGTCGGGCCGCCCACCATCGCTGTATGCGGCAATCAGTTCACTATTTGGACTCAACGTAAGAGTCGCGCGCGCAAAGGGACTCAACCGCGCCGTATATTGCAGATAGTTAACAGATTCGCCGGCAACGCCGTATTCCAGATGCACGTTGTCGAGCGGATCGGCGACTTGATAAACGCTCAACGCCATCACTCGTAGGGAGGGCATTTGCTCCGGGCCGGTGATTTGCGCGCCGAAGCGAGTGAACTGCGAAACGGTCAAGGTGATTTCGGGCGCGTTCGCGAAAGCGTTTTGGGCATCGCGCTGATACACCGCCGCAAGACCGCGTACCACGGGGACCAAGTCGCTGCCTTGGCCCCACGAACCGGCAATCTGCACCTGGTTCTTACCGAACAGGTTCGTGGAAAGGGCAAAAATTGAACCCAAATCGCTGGCGGCCAAGCCAGTGTCGATCATTCCGGAATCGCCGCCACTCAAGGCCACCATGGCGTGAGTATCGGAAAAGATTTGGGGGCGCGGATTGGCCTCCTTTTTCGCTTTCAATTCCGGCAGGTAACGAGTCACGGGACGGGTGGCCGCCGATGTGCGCAGCACCCACTTCCAATCATTGGTCATCGTTCCCGACGGCATTTTGTAGCTGACTTGGATATTGCTAAACAGCGTAGCCAGATGAATCTGGAGCACGCTATCGGAGCCCGGCTTAACCGCGATGCGATCGCGGAAAGCGGGCAGGAAACTCGGCTGGGAGACGCGAACCGCGTAAGTGTCGAGCGGCAAACCCGCGAATACAAAGCGACCGTCCGATGCGGTAATCGCCTTGGCTAGAACCCGTTCGTAGCGGTTGAGCAATTGTACGGTCGCACCCATTTGCGGCGCACCGGCGGCGTCCACCACCGAACCAATCAGGTTGCCTGTCACGGGTAGCCATGCATCGACCGCCTGTACGTTTGCTACCGGACCGAGCAGTCCAGCCACCAAGATTGTCGCCGCGAATTTTATGCCCGCAAAACGAGACTGCAAAACCCGACCTTTTTTCCACGCTCGGCCCGAAAGCCTCGCTGTTCTAATGTTACCCCAAAATCAACCACGTCTTCAGACCCGCCCCCGTAAGGAAGCGGTCGCCCTTACGTCGTCACCGTAAATTGCGCCGAAGGCGTCAACGTCTGTTTCTTCAGCTTGTCGTCCACCTTCAATTTCAACGTATAGCGCCCAGGCGGCAGCGATTTCAGTGGGAACTTCTTTTCAACCGTCACCAAGTAGGCCGACGCATTCGGAAAAGCCTTGACGTCGGTTAGATCCTCGGTATAGCTGATCACCGTCTTGTTATCGGCGTTGTTGACAATTTCGTACTCGACGGTGCCCTGCGGCTTCTTGGTCTTTTCGTCCATGCCGAAATTGTAAAACTCGGTGTAAATGCCCATCGTTTCGCCCTGTTTGAACACGTCGTTAATGCGCGGCCTGACTTTCGAGCTACGGATGACGAACTGCCCGGTGCCGATGCTATTGGTAGGCACCCGCTCCAATTGGTCCGCCAAAATCACGCTGCTTGCACCAAGCTGATCTTCGTTATAGCTGGGTACGATCAGCGCACTTTCAAAGGTGTTCATGGTGTTGCCGACCAGATCTTTGGCCACGATGTTGAGCCGGTAGGTGCCCGGGGCAAGCGGTACCCGCTTAGAGTAAATCTGCGAGCCGTTCATGGCGTCCTGCAGCATCTCCGCCGGCAGTTCCGAGGTCACGGTATCTTCGAACCAGTTCACCGACCGGCGCGTGAGTGTAGTGATGCGGCCATAAATGTTGATATTGGCTTTCGCGATCTTGTCCTTCGTGGCGTAGTTCAGATCTGAATTCTTGAACTGCACCATGACATTGGCATAAACCGTGGCATCCGTCACGCGGATATAGTCGGTCCGCACCTGCATGGGTAGAGTGTTGTAGCGAATGTTCGAATTCACCACCGCATCCAAATCCTTAAACTTAATCGCCGGCGCTTTCATGAGGTTGGCAAACGTCTCCAACCTTGTGAATTCGTTCATGCTTTCCGGCAGGGGTTGGTTACCGACTCCCAGGTGGGTGCCGTCCGTGCGGTTGAAACGGTCCGTCTTGGACGATAAACCCATCTGCTCCGATAACGTCAAGCCCGCGCCCGGCACGTAAAGCAAGGCATCTTTTTCTTCGGGATCGAGCGAAATATGATATTCGCCGCTCATCGTGGTATCGACAAACTCGATGATGACGTTCGTGCCGACGCCTTCCAGATAGCGGTAGCGCCAGTCTTCAAACGGGAAAGTCGAGGTCTCGCCGCCGCCTTCTTCAATAGGCCGCTCGTAGCTGCCGCCCGAGGGGTGCGAATCGATTTCATCCGGCGGACCGTACTTGATGTAGATCATGCCGCGGTCCGTTTTCCATCCAGGTATGCCGGAAGCGTAGTGGTCGTTCGCATACGCGATACGGCGGTAATGCTCTTCTTTGTATTCGTTCTCTTCGGTATCCGGCGTTGGATCGCGGCGCAGCCAGAATTGCTCAACAAACTGCTGGCGTTCCTCGTCTGTCTTGAGCCGCTTGAAGCTCTGCTTCTCTTCGTCGGTAATGATATAGCGCACGTCCTCGTCCATCCACTTCTTCCAGGGACCCGCCAACTCTTTTTCGAGGGCTTTTTGTTTCCTGGCGAGCTCCTTTTTGGTCAGCGGCTTGGCGATTGTCTGCACATCTGTGCTGCTGCTGGATTGAGTGCCCGTGCCGGCGGCCGGAGCGCTAGAACCGCTGCTTTGCGTGGCCTGCGCGAGCACAACGTAGCCGCCAACGACAGCCCCCAAGCCAGCTACGACAAGGAATTTGGACGACGAGAATAACTTCATATGAGAAAACCACCCTTAACCGCCAGACTACCCGCTAGTCTAAAACGCTTTAGCAGCAACGTCAACGCCGTGACGCGCCTAGGCGAGGCGCGGTTACATTGCTGCCGGCCGCCCTCCTACCATGGTACCCCGAATACAGGATTCGGAAGGAGAAACTCCCAAATTCTAGAATGTTTTGCGCGAGGACCCTATCTTTAGTACTATTTATGAGATAGTTACGAACGTACTAAAGTGGCGCGTTACGTGCAACGTTGCTAAAAGCTTGGACATCAGGGCCAGCCTGCGTAAACTGAAAGAAAAGACAGCAGGGTCGTAATTTTGAGGGCAGTTTAAGACGAGAGCATAGTTATGCTCGTCTGAGCGGTATCTAGTGAGGGAATCTAGAAACCAATTCGCGGGTACGTTGCTGCTTGTACTCACGGTTGTCGGCATTGTCGGCGCCGTTTTGAGTTTCATGCACTTGCGATCCTATCCCCTACACGACGATGGCGTGACCTGGGTTGACCAAAAAGGGGTTGACCAAAAAGGCGCCGCCGGCGAGCAGAATCGGGTAAGCGCCGCTTATCTCGCGCCGGGAGGGCCGGGCGAACGGGCGGGCATTCGCGCAGGAGATCAGCTTGTCCGCATCCAGGATTTCCCGATCCAAACGGCCTTGGACGTGCCGCGCGTTCTATGGCGCATCCCGCTCTTCGAGCGCACCCGCTATACCCTGCGCCGCTCCGGCATCGAATTTCAAAAAGACAACATTTATATACAGCCCGCGCCGCGCGATAGCGCGCTGTACTACCAATATGTAGTCGGCGCCTTTTATCTGGGAATCGGCCTCTTTGTTTATTACCGGCGCACCAGCGCCTCTAAATCGCGCCAGTTCTTTTTACTCTGCCTCGCCTCCTTCGGCGCCTCTTGCTTCCATTATTCCGGTTATTTAAACACTTTTGACGAGGTCATGTATTGGGGCAATGTGGCTTTGCATCTTTTGGCGCCCGCTATCTTTGTCCATTTCTGCCTCACCTTTAATGCCCAGCCAAAGTTCCTGGAGCGTCGCGGTGCCATCGCCCTGCTGTATGCTCCTTCCGCGCTTTTGATGGCTGTGCTGGTGGCCAGCGCTACCGGACTAGTCAAATTTTCCGCTTCTCTGCTCGAAGTTCGCTGGTTGTTTGACCGGTTGAGCCTCGCCTTCGAAATTACCCTTTACTTCGTGGGCGCCGCGGCCCTAGCTCTGGAATTCAAACGCACCGAAGACCCTATGATGCGCCGCCAGTTGAAATACTTGCGCAACGGCGCGTTTCTGGGGTTGCTGCCTTTCACGTTCTTCTATGCCGTCCCCTATATTTTTGGCGCCGTCCCCAACCACCTCATGAGTCTGAGCGTGGTTTCCATGGGCCTGATACCTCTCACTTGGGCCTACGCGATTACCCGTTACCGCCTCATGGATGTGGATATTATTTTCCAGCAAGGCTACGTCTACACGCTGGCCACGCTCGCGGTCATCGGCACCTTCTACGGAACCTTCTTTTTGATTTTCAATGCCACGTCCATCAACCCGTCGGCCTTCGTCGTTTTGATCGCCTTCGCGACCTTCGTCTTTCAGCCCATTCGCCGCTGGATTCAGGAAACACTGGACCGTTGGGTTTTCTATCGCGACCGCTACGATGCCCGCCTCACGATGATCGAGTTCGCTCGCGAGTTGAGCTCCGAGACCGATCAGGACGAGCTTTTGGCGAAAGTCTCAGAACGCCTTTTGCGCACGCTCTCGATCCAACAAGTGGGATTTTTCTTGTTCGATGAAGCCACTAACCGCTTTCAGCTCCAGTCGCTAAACCAGAGATCGGTTGGCGCAAAGGGCGGGGAAGCACGCCGCCAGGCTGGACAGCCGTCCGCCGAAGTCCCCCCAAGAACGTCCAAAACTCCCTCCCGCCTGGACCTGAGTTTTCTAGCGCAATCGGAAGAGAGACAATATCTGTTTTTCGAGCGCCCCAAACACCTGCGCGCCGCCGTGACCGAAAATTGGTCCGAATCGGTTCGCGAAACCATCGCTGAACTCGATTTCACTTATTACGTCGCTTGCAAATCGCGCGGCCGCACCGTTGCCTTTGTCGGCGTTACGCGCACCACCGAAGGCGATTTCCTATCCAGCGACGATATTGATCTGCTCATCACCCTGTCGAACTATGTAGCTATTGCCATTGAGAATTCGCGTCTCTACAGTTCTCTGCAAAGCAAGGCCGATGAGTATGAACGCTTAAAGGAATTCAGCGAAAACATAGTGGAGTCCATCAATGTCGGCATTTTGGCGGCAGGCTTGGACGGGCGCGTGGAGAGTTGGAACAGCCAAATTGAAAAGCTAACCGGTGTGCGGCGGCAGGATGCGCTTGGCCGCCCGCTGTGTGAATTGTTCCCGGCGGAGCTTTGTCAGAAGTTCGATGAATTGCGCGCGGATCAGGGCGTTCACAACGTTTATCGCATGGCCTTGCGCCCGCGCTTGCTCGAGCCTGGGCCAAGCAAGCCGAATGGCGCCAACGGCAAGAACGGTCTGCAGCTGGAGAAGCCGTCTTCTATCCGCGAATCCATAGTCAATCTCGCCATTGCCCCGCTGGTTTCCAAGGACCTTCAACAAATTGGCCGCCTGATTATTTTCGACGACGTCACCGACCGCGAAGAGTTGGAACGCCGTTTGGTGCAGGCCGATAAGCTCAGTTCCATCGGTTTACTCGCCGCCGGTGTGGCGCACGAAGTGAATACGCCGCTGGCCGTGATTTCCACCTACGCGCAAATGTTGGCCAAGCAAGTTTCGGGTGACGATCAAAAAGCCAAGCTGCTCGACAAAATCGCCAAGCAAACGTTCCGCGCTAGCGAGATTGTGAATTCGCTCCTGAATTTTTCGCGGACTTCAGCCACCGATTTTGCCGATGTGGACTTGAATCGCATTCTGCGCGAAACGGTCTCACTGGTGGAGCACCAATTTCAAACTGCCGGCGTCGTCACCGATTTGTCGCTGGCCGACAACTTGCTTTCCATACGGGGTAATTCAGGTAAACTGCAGCAGGTCTTCCTCAACTTGTTTATCAATGCCAAAGACGCCATGCCCGACGGCGGCGTATTGACAATTCGCTCCCGCGCCGAAGCCGGCTTTGCCGTTCTGGAAATCGCCGACACCGGCCAGGGGATTCCGCCCGAACATCTCGCGCGCATTTACGACCCCTTCTTCACCACCAAAGGCCCCAAGAAGGGCACCGGGCTCGGCCTGTCTATCAGTTACGGCATTGTGCATGAGCACGATGGAATCATTGAAGTGGATAGCACGGTTGGTGGAGGAACGCGCTTCCGCCTGGAGTTTCCCGGCTTGGCAGTGCGCCGCGCACGTGCTCTCAAAAATACTCCCGAAGCTTTGCCCGCTTAAACCTCTCTGCCCTGCGAAACTCGAATTCACCGAACAACCGCCAGCCGAGCCGCGACTGCCAAGGAGCGGTTTTCCGCACTCATCTGCTACAACCAACATAAGTGAGTTTTCCAAACCAAGCTCTCCCGGCCGACCGCGTGGGCCCGCCCGAACGTCGCCGCATTCTCGTAGTAGACGACGAAGCCGACATCCGCGAAAGCCTCGAATTGCTGCTCACCAGTGAAAACTACACGGTGGATTTGGCGGAAAACGCCACCGTAGGTCTCCAGAAGTTCGATAGCGGCAACCACGACCTAGTGCTGCTCGATTTGATGATGCCCGACCGATCCGGCATGGAGGTCCTTGCCGACATCCGCCAGCGCGACCAGGAAACACCCATCTTCATGCTCACCGCGTATGGCTCGGAAGAAGTAGCCGTCCGAGCTCTCAAATCCGGCGCTAACGACTATTTTCCAAAGCCTTGGGATAACGACAAGCTGCTGATTGAGATTGATCGCATGATCTCGAAAGGCCGCCTGGAGCGCGAGAATACGCAACTCAAGCGCGCCCTCAAGCAGCGCTATGCTTTCCCGAATATCGTGGGCAAAAGCGAGCGCATGCTGCGGCTGCTCGATCAAGTCGCGCAGGTCGCGCCCAGCCGCGCTACCATTCTGATCACGGGCGAGACTGGTACCGGCAAAGAACTCATCGCCAAAGCGGTGCATGCTCACTCAGCACGCGCCGACCAGATGTTTGTCCCCGTCAATAGCGGCTCACTGCCGTCTGAGTTGCTTGAATCCATCCTGTTCGGCCACGTCAAAGGATCGTTTACCGGCGCGGTGGCGAATCGCAAAGGACTGTTTGAGACCGCGCACCGCGGCACGCTTTTCTTCGATGAAATCGGCACCGTCGGCCCTGAAATTCAAGTCAAGCTGTTGCGCGTCTTGCAAGACCGCGAATTCATGCCGCTCGGTTCGAACGAGAGTATGAAGGTGGATGTGCGCATCGTGGCCGCCACCAACATCGAATTAAAGAAGCTGGTGGACGAGGGCAAGTTCCGTGAAGATCTCTATTACCGGCTCAATGTCATCAACTTAAATCTTCCTCCCTTGCGCGATCGCAAGGAGGATATTCCATTTCTGGTGGATCATTTCTTCAATCGCTATTGCCAGGAGAACGAGAAGTTCCTGAATAGCGAAGGGCGCTCCGTGTTGAGTTTCGAGCCGGAAGCGATGCAAATTCTGCTCGAGCACAACTGGCCCGGGAACGTGCGCGAGCTGGAGAACGTCGTCGAGCGCGCCGTGGTGCTGACGACCACCGCTTCGGTGCCCGCTCATGTTTTGCCCGATAATCTGCAGCTGGCCGCCGGCATCCGTATCTCGCGCGGCAGCGACGGCGCACTGGCGTCCGATGCGTCTCTCTTCGAGATGGTGGCCGATTACGAGCGCCGCTTGATCATCGAAGCGCTTGATCGTGTTGGCTACAGCCAGACCGACGCGGCGGAAGGCTTGCGCATTCCACTTTCCACCTTGAATCAGAAAATCAAGCGGTTGGCGATCGACGTCAAGCGGAAACCTTCCTCCTAAAGGGGCGAAAATTCCAGAAATCGCTTGCTAGCATGCGCGGCTCAGAAACAGCCTCGGGACTCCTCAACGAGTTACAGAACCACGACCGTCAGGGAGTCGCGCGGAATAGGAATTTTGCGCCGGAAATTAGCCAGCCAGCCGAATTTGTTGGACGGTAAAATGGCTTCAAAAACCAAGTTCGCCGTGCGACCCCAAACGCACCAATTCGAGCGTGCCGCTGTCGGGCTTGCGATAGATCAGGATAAGATCGGGCCGAATGTGACAGTCGCGGTGATCGCTCCATTCACCGGATAAAGGATGGTCAAAATTTCGGCGGGGAAGGGGCATGTCATTGGCAAGCAAGTTCACGACTTCCATAAACAGGGCGTCGAGTTTCTTGCCGTGCTGAGCCGATTTTTCGCGCCGGTAGTCGCGCTTGAAGCGGGTTGTGTATTTAATCTCCCGCATTGAGGCTGCGAAGCAAGTCTTTGGGCTTTCCAGCCTTGACGAGTTCGCCACGGCGGGCGGCTTTCATGGCGGCGACTGTTTCGGCGTTGGGGTTCAACGGCTCGAAGGGGAGGGTCTTTTCTGCCGCCACGCGCACCATGAGCAAGCGGAAAGCATCGGACACGGTAAGCCCGATCTTCTTCAAGGCGGCGGCGGCCTGCTTTTTGGTGCGTTCGTCGATACGGGCGCGGACAACGGAACTGTGGGTCATGGCGTATATCCTTACTGAGCTACATTGTAGCCCAAAAACGCCCGCACAAACTTCCAACGATTCACTACTCGTGCTCAAACCCTCAATCTGAAATTCCTCCAGATAGGGAGCTCTGCGGGTAAATCCCCCATCGACAAAGCCAATCAAGCGATCATTATGAAAGAGACAACATGAGCAAAGTTTGGTTCATCACCGGGGCAGGGCGCGGCATGGGCGTGGATCTCGCCAAGGCGGCTCTTGGCCGCGGGCCATAGAGTGGTCGCCACCGGTCGCAATACTGACAAGGTGGCCGAGGCCTTGGGAAAATCCGTCAACCTGTTGATTGGGAAGCTGGACATTACCAAGCCCGCCGACGCTGAATCCGCCGTTAAAGCATCGGCGGACATGTTTGGCCGCATAGATGTGCTGGTCAACAATGCCGCAAACTTTTATGCGGGCTTTTTTGAAGAGCTGACGCCCGAGCAGATGGAGCGGCAGCTAGCGACCAGTCTTATCGGCCCCATGAATGTCACCCGCGCAGTCCTGCCGATGATGCGCAAGCAGCGTTCTGGCCTGATCATCACAATCTCGTCAACTGCCGGCCTGATCGGTTTTGAATTCGGTACCGCCTACGCCGCGTCGAAATTCGGCCTCGAGGGCTGGATGCAGTCACTACAGGCCGAGATCGAGCCGTTTGGCATTGATACGATCACCGTCAACCCGGGCTTCTTTCGCACCGAGCTTCTCACTGAGGAGTCGACAAATTTCGCAGAGGGGTCCATCGAGGATTACAACGAGCGCAGAGCGAAGCAAATGGAATTTTGGAAGGGCCACAACGGTCAGCAGTCGGGCGACCCCGCCAAGCTCGCACAAGCGTTAATTACAATTTCAAGTCAGGACAAGCCGCCGCGTCGTTTCATGGCGGGCGCGGATGCTGTCGAGACAGCGGAAAAGGTGGCGGCAACGCTGCAGCAGCAGACCAATGCCTACCGTGAGTTGTCCTCCAGCCTCGGCTACGATAACGCGTAGCCGCACTGGCAATTCTGTTCAAAGCGATAACCCCTTGTGAGACAAAACCGGGCAACGCCGGTCAAGTTCGGCTTTCAGCGAAAAGAAAACCCCAAAACCGGGCCGAGCCAGCGGCGATTTTTTCCCGCCCAATCGCACTACTTCCGAAAGGCTGCTTTTGCACCCATTCCGCGAGCTACCGCCGCCGAATTCCCAGCACCCTTTGTCTGTGTCGCTCCCGCCACCACCAAACCTTGGGATGCCCACGCCTGTGGTCCGTTGCGGAACCCTCGTTCTTACCGGCGGTCCTCAGCATTTGAACTACCGCGCGCTCACTAAGTTCGCTGATTTGGACGCCTAAACCATGCCTCGGACCTGTCCGCCATTAACCCCCGAGTTCCATCTCCTCGCCGCCTGTTCCTGGCTTGCCCCCGCGCCTCTTGCCTCTTTTCAAGCCGGCCAAATACAACAAGCAACCGCCCGCGTCATAAATTGGCAAGCCTTCTTGGAACTGGTCAGCCGCCATCGAGTCGCCGCTGTGGTGACAACCAATCTTCGCCACCACGCCCGAGACGCCGTTCCGCCCGAATGGCTGGCGCGCCTCGCCGGGAAAGAGGCATGGGCTTCTCAAAGAGCGCTCGGTCTCGCTGGCGATTTGGCTCGCCTTGGTAAAATTTTATCCGACGGCGGTATCGAAGTGCTGCCGTTGAAGGGTTCGCTGCTATCGCTACGCCTGTTCGGTCACCTAGGCATGCGGGACGTGCGCGATATCGATATCCTTGTCCATCCGGCCGAGGTATGGCCCGCCGATCGGCTCCTGCGCGCCGCCGGCTACACCAGCATATTCCCGGATTTCGAGTTGTCGGAACGTGCAAAACGCGCGGCTCTGGGCGTGGCCCACCACTTTATCTACCAGCACCACGCCACCCATTTACTGGTTGAATTGCACTGGCGCTTGCACCACTGGACGCAGCAGCAGATAGCGCAGCTTTGGCGGCAGTGCGGCCATTGGGAATGGATGAGTGTGTTATGGAAAGATCTCGCCCCCGAACACCTCCTGCCCCTGCTTTGCGACCACGGCGCCCGCCACCAATGGTCTTCCATCAAGTGGCTCGGCGATGTAGCCACTCTGATCGCGCAAACTCCGGAAGGACTCTGGGATCGCGTGCTTTCCGCCGCCAGGCAATTTGATGTCGAGCGCCCTCTCGCGCAAGCAGCGCTTCTCTCTTCATGGATCTTCTCGCTCCCCTTGCCAACTCCACTGATCGATCTCGTCGCCAGAGAAAAGGCCACGCCCCGCTTGGCAGCTGCGGCTTTAAAGTACTTGTTGTCGGCCAACCCTTATCTCATTCACTCGAAAAACCCGTTCATCCGTCTGCCTCAGCTCTTGCTTGAATTCTTCCTGTATAACAACAGGCTTCGCAAAAGAACTTCCACGGTGTCCGAAATCAGTCAGCTCGCCGTGTGCCTGGAAGATTTTCGCGGCGCGCCCATCCCCGATCGTCTGTTCTTTTTGTATTATCTCCGGCGTCCCGTTTTTTGGGTCTATCGACGCCTCACCCAACCGTCGGCCTATTGAAATTAGCTGCGCTCTGACGCGCCTTAGCTCTTTAACTCCTCCCGAATCTCCGCCGCCGCTTTGCGCGCCTCTTCAATCGCTCCAATGGGAAAACTGATCGCTCCCACTTTAGGATGTCCCCCGCCCCCGTAGCGCTCGCAAATCGTCGCCAGATTATGCCGCAGCGGCTCTCTCACCCAAGGATTCGATCCCACCGATACCTTGGTCCTGAACGTCGAGGTTGAAACCGAAACCGTGTACGCCGAATCCGGGAACAAATAATACGGAATGAATTTGTTGTAGCCTTCAATGCCATACTTCACGAGGTCGAAGAAAATCACCCCGCGTTCGCAGGTGCCTTCGGTGCGAATCACATCGATATTGCGCAGGTGAATCTGATGGAGCCGCTGATATTCAGCTTGGATGGCCGGCTCGGCAATGATCTGGCCCAGACTCTCGCTCTGCATCAGCCGGATTGTCTTCTGGACCAGGTTTGGCCCCTTACTGCCTTCAATCACCAACGTCAACTGCATGGCTGGCGCGTCCATTTCCACCGCCGCTTGGGCGCTTTGATACAGGGCGCCGTCGACAATGTCCGCCCACGTTACCAGATCTTCCAGATCGGGCGCGGTGAAACCGTAGCGCTCCTTCACCACGGCGGAAATGAACTTGGTGCACGAACGATAGCTGGGGTCCAACAGCTTTTGACCGCTGGTATCGTGCTTGAAGTGTTCGGCATCGTCGGCGCTCAGGAAGGCGCTTTGGTGATGATCGAACCACCACGTTAGATTGGGATGGGTGGCGTATTTGAAATCGACGATGACGTTGGCGTCGCCGTCAAAAAGGCTGTCTTCAAACAACTGGTCGGCGCGGTGCGCCAGGCCCGTGTAGTAAAAATCGGCCGTGGGATAGAGTTCGCTCCGCAAAAAGCGGGTGATATAGGCCGCCGAGGCTGCGCCGTCGAAACAATGGTCATGATAGAGGACCCGGACCTTCATCGCAAAGAAAGCTCTCCGAAAACCTTTAAGATTGCCTCACCTACGGCTGAAAAGCAAGCGATAAGCGATAATTACTTTTAGTACTGAACGCGTTTGACGGCGGGTGGGGCCAAATTGCCGCGCCCGTTCAACGCCGATGCCGGCAAGGGTCTAGCCATGTAAGCGGCCCATGAATCCTTGTGTCTTGTGGCCGGGGAACGTATCTTATTAATTTAGCCTGCTGTTACAAGCTGGAACTAGGAAAATGCTCAAGACTAAAGAAGAACGCCTGACCGACCTCCATCCGCAAGAAACCGCCGAATGGTTGGAAGCCTTCGATCAGGTGCTGGACGAAGCCGGTCCCGACCGGGCGACGTATTTGCTCAACAGGCTTCTCGACCGCGCTTCGCATTTTGGCGTGGCGGTGCCCTCGCAGATCAATACGCCGTACGTGAATACCATTCCGGTACACGAAGAGGCGCCGTACCCGGGCGATCAGGCTCTGGAGCGGCGCATCAAGAGTATTATTCGCTGGAACGCGGCGGCTATGGTCGTCCGCGCCAACAAATACGACCCCAACATCGGCGGCCACATTTCCACCTTCGCCTCTTTGGCGGCAATTAGTGAAGTCGGCTTCAATCACATTTTTCACGGCAGCTATGGAGATCAGGCCGGAGACTTTGTTTATTATCAGGGCCATGCTTCCCCAGGCGTGTACTCGCGCGCCTTTCTGGAAGGCCGG
>Ga0302325_10008626_pt1 | contig 22367 bp, 11 predicted proteins | sample Palsa_T0_2_FD_201948 | JGI IMG/M metagenome (GOLD analysis project Ga0302325, IMG submission 201948) | Peat permafrost microbial communities from Stordalen Mire near Abisko, Sweden - Palsa_T0_2 | ecosystem: Environmental > Terrestrial > Soil > Palsa > Peat permafrost | place: Sweden: Abisko...
TCGGTTCTTTACCGTCCAGTAGGAGACCTTTGACTTAATAAACTGCGCGAACGAACCGCGCGTTCGGCGGAGGGCCATTCAGTTTGGCAGTTGGTTTCTTGTTTTTCTGGCGACGTTTGGGTCCAGTCGCATAGCGGTAGACAATTCGGCTTGTGCCTGGCGGTCCCGGCCCAGATTGTGCAGGGCAGTGGCCAATCGCAAATGAAATTCGGCGACTCCAGGAGTCGTCTTCACGGCCTCAGCGTAATGGGCTGCAGCTTCATTCCATTTGTGCTGAGTGGAGAAAGCGTCCCCTAAAGCTAGTTCCGCTGCGCCGTGTCTGCCAGTACGGTTCAGCAGATTCGCAACCAATCCGTAATAGCGCTGCAGTTGATCCGGATCGACGGCTGCCGCCGTAATGTATTGTTCCAGAGCCAGTTCTGGTTCAGATTGTGCTTCGTAGGCCTCGCCGAGTTTCACATGGGCATCGACATAGGCAAAATCAAGTTGCACCGCTTCTCGCAGATGCGAAACCGCTTTCTCGGTGGCGCCCTGTCGCAGTAAGAGCTCGCCTAGTCGACAATGGGCCTCCACCATAGAAGGACTGTTACGTAGAGCATGTTCGTAGGCTTCGGCGGCTTGAGTGTCTTTTCCTTGCGTGAACCACACGTAACCCTCGCCTACCAGCGCTTTGGCATCTTCCGGATTCACGCGGAGCGCTGCCTGATACTGGATCGACGCTTGCGCGGGATCGCCTTCTGCCAGGAAGAGCGCGCCGAGCCCCAAGTGTGCGTTGCGTGAATCCGAATCAAGTTGCAGAGCTTCCTGATATTCATTGTTCGCCCCGGGTTCTCCGGATTTAGCCAGAGCCTGCGCTAACGCGACGTGTGGCCAGGATCGATACGGAAGCAGCGCCAGAACTCTGCGGAACTGCTCGACCGCTTTCGGGGCATCGCCGGTGTCTGCCAGAAAAATTCCATACTGGTTTCGCAGCATCCAGTCGTTTTCCGCACCTTGCAGCGCTCGCTCGTACATCTGACGGGATGAACTGATAACCTGCGGCGGTCCCTTTGCCAGCAACTCCTGCATTCGCTGCTTGAGGCGGGAGAGCTGCTCGTCGTGATTCAACTGGCTGGTGAACGGTACTTGCCGCAACATAGGAAGCAAGTCCTTCGCGATCTGTCCCTGATCCCAGTCGGTGAAAGCCAATCGTTCGACGCATTCTTCTTCTGAAATGGCGCTCTTGACAGACCCCGATAACAAGCGGTCGATTTGCTCGCTGATATTGTCTGCCAGAAGATAATTGCCCTCGAAATTGAAATGCACGTGGTCATAGAAAAGGTCCACACCCGGAACCCCTTGCGTGGCCCGCATCGGAATTATCTTCTCCATATCCACCAGTGAGACACCATTTGCCTGCTGGGACAAGGCGACATCGCGAATAACCTGGTTGATTTGTGAATCGGCGCGAAATCGCAGAGCATCGTCGTCGCGCGCTTCGACGGAATGCTGTAAAGCGGAAGGGTAATCCTGCAAACTTAAATAAGACCGGGCCAGCCTGAACTGCAAGTCGGCAAACTGATCGTCGATTCTGGCAGCATCCAGATAGGAATCGCGAGCCTCCGCATATTTCTTTTCCAACTGAGCGTCCACACCGCGCTGATAGAACTGCTCCCATCGACGCTGCTGTTCCTCCGACAGATTCCCTCGGTGTACAGACGCAAACGGTGCGGAATCCTTCAGATTCGTGCCGAGTGTGGCGAGGATCACCTTGGCGCCGGAGTGGCTTGCAGTCTGGCACATGTCGGTCAGATTGGATTGAAAATGCGAGTACACCACTCGTAGGCGCGGGTCGTTGCGCATCAGTCGATTCCCGATCAGCATTTCCATACCCCGCCATTCCAACGGAACTTTCTCCTTGGTCACGAGCAGGCGGGCATTGTTGAGCAGCTGTCCAATCTTGGTGGATTTGATGAAGATGGTGGAGCGAATCGCAGCCAGACTTCTGGAGTAGGGGACAAAAACTGTCTCGGGACCGAATGGTCCAAGTACTTCGTTATGGCCGTCGTAAATAATGAACAGGTCGGGTTGATGCTTGGCCGCCTCCTCCACGATGGGCAGGTCGACATTCGAATTGATGGCCGTCGTTGCCGTGTTGACGATTTCAAAGTGTTTCTCCGGATACTTTGCCCTAAGAATCACTTCCAAAATTCTGGAAAATCCGTATGCCGGCTGGGGGTACCCGGCCGCCGCCGAGCTGCCGATCACGAAGATTCGATAGGTGTTCGAGTCCTTGTGGTCCGGTATCGTATAGGAGCTTGGAATTCTCAGCAACGCAGGCGGGAAGAATCGCAACTCGAACTTCGAATTCTCGATGAAAAACGTCCGCCCGCCTGCTTCCTTCTTCAAGAAGCATGAACTCGGGTATCCGTAGCCGGCCAGGCGCAAGCTGCCCTCGAGGAGCAAGAGAAATATGGCCGGCGTCAGAATCGCCAAGCACAAGCCCAAAACCCACTTCTTCCAACCCTGGATCGCCAGCCCGGCCGAGCGCGGTTTGTCGTCCTTGATTGGTTCGGTATTGCGAGTCTTTGGGCGCTCAGTTTTGACCCAATTCATTTTCTTGCGCGAATTCATCCTTACTCCGAACGGTCTAATACAACGGATAAAGAAAAGGTGCCACGACCGAACCCACCACCACGAACAAGGTGAGCAGAAGTAGAACTACGACCAGCGGGACGATCCACCAAGTCTTGTTTTGACGAGCGAAGCCGAACAGATCCTGCACGAGTTTCCAGGCATGTTTCAACATTGCGGTACTTTCGTTAATCGCTCAATCCAATACGTCACTTTCACTCCGATCACTGTTATCTTGCCATGCCGGTTGCTGGGTTTTGTCGAGCAGGAAATTTCCGATCGCGAGATAGTCCATTCCGGTCCGCATAAAGCAGCGGTATGCATCCTCCGGCGTGCAAACGATGGGTTCGCCCCTCACATTGAATGATGTGTTAATGACGACGCCGCAGCCGGTGCGCTCCTCGAAAGCTCGAATGAGACGGTGAAAGCGCGGTGCTGTTTCCTTACTTACGGTCTGGATACGTGCCGAGTAGTCCACGTGCGTGATCGCGGGTATGTCGGAGCGCACCTGATTCACACGTGCGCTCATGCTCGCGGACTCACAACTCACTTCGATGCAACGTGAGGCTTTCACTTTCGCCGTTAGTAACATGTAGGGAGAAGCACGGTCCAATTCAAAATAGTCACCGCAGCGCTCGGCCAGACATGCTGGCGCGAAGGGGCGGAACGATTCCCGAAATTTTATCTTCAGATTCATCCGCGATTGCATCTGGGGCGATCGAGCATCGCCCACGATCGATCTTGCTCCGAGCGCGCGCGGACCATATTCCATGCGGCCGGAGAATATGCCTAAAACGTTTCCGGCGTCGATCAGCGCCGCCAACTCCCCGGCCCACTCGTCTTGTTCCAATTCCCGGGCGGGATACCCGTTGCTGCTGAGCCAATCTCGAACCGCGTTGTCGGAATACGATGGTCCCAGGTAAGCGCCTTTCATGCCGTCCTTCGCGCGATCCACCTCTCTTACATTTCCTTGCACCTGATACCAGGTCATTAACGCGGCACCCAATGCTCCTCCCGCGTCTCCGGCGGCGGGCTGAATCCACAAGTCTTCGAAGGGCCCCTCCCGAAGCAGTCGCCCATTCGCCACGCAGTTTAGCGCGATGCCTCCGGCCAGGCACAACACTTTTTCACCGGTGATTTCATACGCGTGCCTGGCCAGGCGCACCACCATGTCTTCCGTGACTTTTTGAATTGAGGACGCAAGGTCCATCTCCCGCTGGGTGATCTCGGATTCGGGTTGCCGAGGCGGGCCGCCCAATAACTGATGCAATTTCCGGTTAGTCATGCACAAGCTGTCGATGAACCCGAAATACTCCATGTTGAGACGAAACGATCCATCGGCCCGGCAATGCAACAGGCGCTCATAAATAAGCTTTTCGTATCGAGGCTCGCCGTAAGGTGCAAGTCCCATCAGCTTGTATTCGCCGGAATTGACTTTGAAACCGCATAAATGCGTAAACGCCGAATAGAGAAGACCAAGAGAGTGCGGAAACCGGATTTCTTTCAGAATCTCGATACGGTTATCGCGACCCCGGCCGATCGTGGTGGTTGCCCATTCGCCAACGCCGTCCATGGTAAGAATCGCCGCGCTTTGAAACGGAGAAGGAAAAAATGCGCTTGCCGCGTGCGATTGGTGGTGCTGAAAAAACAAGATGTCCCGGGGAGGCTGCAGCGACAGTTCCTTCATCGCTTTCTCGATCTGGAGCGGAATCCATAGTTTGTGCTTCATCCACACCGGCATAGCCGCCACGAACGGCTTCAGTCCTCGGGGAGCAATCGCCAGATGGGTAGTCAGAATTCGAGAAAGCTTGGTGAGCGGTTTGTCATAAAACGCAACCGCGTCACAACGGAATTTTCCGTTCTCCGTAGCTTCGGAAAGGCAATACCGGATTGCATTCGAGGGAAAGCTGGCATCGTGCTTGACTCGAGTAAAGCGTTCTTCCTGAGCGGCGGCCACGATCTCTCCATCACGAATCAATGCGGCAGCGGCATCGTGATAGAAGGCACTGATCCCCAGGATGTTCATTTGTCAGTAGGGAGACTTATAGTCTTCGGTGCCGTCGCCCGTGCCCGTTGACGCCGGGAGCCAGTCGGTAGATTCATCGGAAGGGAACTTCAAGCGCAGCGGATCTCGCCCGCGCAGAGCCAGGGCCGCGTGTCCAGCCGAGAAGAAGAGTAAATAGAAAGGAGCAAGCACGATCCAGCCGAGGACGGAAGCCGCTCGCGTGGATATTGTCCTGGTTACTTTTTCAAGGGCACCAGAAAGGGGAGGGTACAAATGACCGGCAACCAGCAAACTTAAGCCGCTCCCGGAAAGAACCCACCCCAATACTGCCTGGTGGAGGACAAAGACAATCAAGACGCCCACGCAAACCAGCCAGGCGGAATGAACTCGAATACTTCGTAGAGGGGGATTGGATGTATTGTTCGCGTCCGCTCCGGACATCGAATTCGACTTAAACTTCAACATACCCAATGAGTCCGCGGCGATTCGCCGCCGAGTTTAGCACACCGTGAGAGACGATCGGGAAGGAGGCATATCGGTCCCCATCATCGATGATGTTATTTTAGGGGTCGGCTCGGCGGTCCATGGAGAGACGATTAGGCTTTGTACGAAGCAGCAAATATCGATACGTGGAGAAGACATTGATCCTGCGAAAAAAGATGTGGCGCCGCTGCCTGCCTTTGATTCTCTTCTTGGGCACGATGTTTTCTCAGGTCGACGGGGCTGCGCAGCAACCGACGGGAGCCCCGGATTCGACTGTGCCTTATCTGAATCCACAATTGCCGATCGACCAGCGTGTGGACGATCTGGTGTCGCGAATGACGCTGGAAGAAAAAGCTTCGCAGCTCGTGAATCAGGCTCGCGCGATTCCACGCCTCCAGGTTCCGGCCTGTGACTACTGGAGCGAAGCTCTTCACGGTGTCGGCTTTGCGGGAACCGCTACGGTCTTTCCGCAAGCCATCGGGCTCGCCGCAACCTGGGACGCCCCACTGCTCCATGAGGTGGCCACTGTCATCGGCATCGAAGCTCGCGCCAAGCACCACGAAGCTCTTCGCCAGGGCCGCCGCGACATTTTCGAGGGGCTAACCTTCTGGTCGCCCAACATCAACATCTTTCGCGATCCACGCTGGGGACGCGGCCAGGAAACCTACGGCGAAGATCCGTTTCTTACGGCCCACATGGGCATTGCCTTTGTCACCGGACTCCAGGGCGACGATCCGAAATATCTTCGTGTCGTGTCCACGCCCAAGCACTTCGCTGTCCACAGCGGACCTGAGCCCCTGCGCCACAGGTTCGATGTGTCCATCTCCAAGCACGACGAGGAAGACACCTACCTGCCCGCCTTCCGCGCCACCATCGTCGAGGGCCACGCCGCCTCGACCATGTGCGCCTACAACAGCATCAATGGCGAACCCGCGTGCGCCAACAAGTTTCTCCTTCGGGACGAGCTTCGTGGGGCCTGGCGATTCAACGGCTTCGTCGTATCAGACTGTGGCGCCGTGATGAACATCTGGGATGGCCACCACTACGCAAGAACAAAAGAGGACGCCGCCGCCATTTCCCTCAAGATGGGCACGGACAACGAATGCGTCGATTACACCGAAACAATCACCGATAACTCCGACTACGTGAAGTACCTCGACGCCGTCAAGCAGGGCCTGCTCAGCGAAAAAAATATGGATGCTGCCCTGCGCCGCCTCTTTCGAGCCCGCTTCCTGCTCGGCATGTTTGATCCGCCCGAGATGGTGCCCTACGCGCAGATTTCCTACGCAGAGAATGATTCGGAAGCACACCGCCAGCTTGCGCTGAACACCGCCCGCGAGAGCATCGTGCTGCTCAAAAGCGATGGCATCCTTCCCTTGGGTATTGACCCCAAGAGTATTGCGGTGATCGGTCCATTGGCGGACCAAGTCCAGGTGCTAGAAGGGAACTACCACGGCACGCCGTCTCGCGCCACCACAATTTTGCAGGGCATTCAAAAACAATTTGCACGTTCCCTTGTGACTTTTGAACCCGGCACCATCTTCTTGCGCGGCGGCGATGATCCGGTGCCTGCTTCGGCACTGTCCACCGCGAGCGGTGAGCCGGGCCTCAGGGGAGAATATTTTCAGGGCAGGGAACTCGAAGGCGCTCGCGTCGCTGCCAGAACGGACCTCAGCATCAACTTTGATTTCAGCGGGAAGAACCCAGTTCCCGGACTTGGCCCCAATGACTTCTCGGTCCGCTGGACCGGTTTTCTAACTCCGAAAGAATCGGGAACGTACCAACTTGGCGTGAGCGCGGACGATGGATACCGCTTATGGCTGGATGGCAAACTTCTGGTGGAAGATTGGACCAGCCACGCGCCTTCTCAGCAAGTCGCCAGCGTGAAGATGGAAGCAGGCCACAAGTACGCCTTGAAACTGGAATATTTTCAAGGCAGCGGAGGCGCTTCCGCGCAGCTTATCTGGGTCGTCCCACACGGCGATCCGCTGCAGGTGGCTTTGGCTTCGGCCCAAAAAGCCGACATCGTGATCGCGGTAGTCGGCATCACCTCGGACCTTGAAGGTGAGGAAATGGGGGTGAACTTGCCGGGATTTAAAGGCGGAGACCGTACCAGTCTCGATTTGCCCCAGCCCGAGCAAGACTTGTTAAGCAGCCTCAAAGCCACCGGCAAGCCGCTCATCGTCGTTTTGATGAACGGAAGCGCCCTGGCCGTGAACTGGGCCAATCAGAACGCCAACGCGATTTTGGAGGCATGGTATCCCGGCGAGGAAGGCGGAACCGCGGTGGGCGAAACATTAGCGGGAGTGAATAATCCAGCAGGACGCCTGCCCGTTACTTTTTACAAAAGCGTCCAACAATTGCCGCCCTTCGAAGATTATTCTATGACCAACCGGACCTACCGCTACTTCAAGGGAGAGCCGCTCTATCCCTTCGGATATGGCTTGAGCTACTCGAAGTTTGGCTACAGCAATCTGAAGCTCTCGGCTCCTGGCTTAAGCGCCGGCGAATCCATGGAAGTCGATGTGGACGTGCGGAACACGGGTGCCATGGATGGGGACGAGGTGGTGGAATTATATTTGGCTTTCCCAACTGTACCCGGAGTTCCGATCCGCGCCTTGCGCGGGTTTACACGCGTACACATTGCCAGGGCCGAATCCAGACACGTGCACTTCTCCCTAGGTCCACGCGACCTCAGTCTGGTGAACGCGGCTGGCGATCGCGTGGTTGCCCCGGGAACTTATAGAATCACCGTCGGTGGCGGTCAGCCGGGAACCGTTGCGCCAACCTTGGATGCTTCGTTCTCTATTACTGGGACCTTGAAGTTGCCAGAGTAAGGGAGGGAGTCGTAATGCGAGCGTCGCCGACCCTGCCAGTTGCTTCTTTGCGGCGAAGGATCCAGATCCTTTCGGTCTGTCATAATGGGCAGTTTTTTCGCGGCTACTTCGTTGCCCAGAGTTCCGCGGACCGCTTCGTTGTCGAATCGGACAGTCTTTTACTGTCCCTCCCCGTCATGTTGGGGAAGCAACTTCCAGAATCCGTGCGTTCGAAGATGATCGCGGATCTGAAGCAGCCGGGACCATTCCTGACCAGTAATGGTTTGGCCACCGGGAGGCTGGGAAGCCCTACTACGAATCCGACCGATACTGGCGCGGACCAATCTGGGCGCCATCGACATTGATGATCACCGATGGCCTCGAGCCCTCCGGAGAACTCGAATTCGCTCGCGAACGCAAGCTCCGCTATTGCCGGATGGCGGCAAGCAGTGGCCGCCGAAAACTACAGTGCGCCGTCAGGAGCCGGGTTGCGCGATGGAGCCTACACCTGGTCGGCCACACCTGGTCGGCCAGTGTCTTCCTGATTCTTGCTCATCCACTCCTCCCGTAAGACCTTTTCCAGCGTAGACGCTGATGGGAGTATTCATTCCGTTAACAGGCAGGCTCGATGCGATCCTTTTGTCAGAAACTTTTCCGTGATTGTTACAGATTCAGGACTCATCTGAAAGTACTATCCCGCACTGATGAAGAGGTTTGGTCCGTTTCCGGCCTCAGCTTAAGAAATCCGGTCGAACCGAGAAGTTGCTCCGGAGAGCCCAATGAATGTTCGCCTCACGTCGTCAATTGTCGTTCTTCTATCGCTTTGTCTCTCAGTCTCTTCAACATCCGCCCAAGAAGGCACCGGAACCATTTCGGGACATGTAACGGACCCGTCGGGCTCCGCCGTTGCGAACGCTCAGGTCGTCGCTGTCGATCTGGCAACCCAGGTGCGCACCGCGGCCGCCACGAACTCTACCGGCATTTACGAATTGCCCAATCTGATTCCCGGAACCTATTCCGTGGAAGTGTCCGCCAACAATTTTAAGAAGACTCTTCGGCCAAATATTCTGGTGCAGGTCGAAGACAACATCGGTCTCGACTTCCGTTTGCAAGTCGGAAGCTTCAACGAGACGGTTACCGTGACCGCGGAAGCGCCTCAGTTGCGCACTGAAGATGCGCAGTTAGGCGAAGTGGTGACGGAAAGCATGATCGAGACGTTGCCCCAGTTGAATCGAGATCCCCTGCAGCTTTTGATTCTGGCGGGAAATGTTCAGGGCAGCGGGCAAGAGGCCGGCTGGAACCTGGGCCTGAGCGGTGGGATTTTCAGCGGCCCGGCAGACACCCGCATCAATGGCGGAAGAACGGCCGGGGTCGAATACCTGGTGGACGGTGTTCCGGCCACTGGCGGGTTCATCCACAATGTGGTGAACGCGAGTCCAACAGAAGAAGACGTTCAAGAATTTAAGGTCATCACCAACGGTATTTCGTCTGAGTATGGGCGTCTCTCGGGCGGCGTGGTCGAAGTATCCACCAAGTCGGGTACCAACGCGATCCACGGACAACTGTTCGAATATCACCAGGACGCATTCCTGAACGCCAACAACTGGACCAACGATAACCAATGCGCCGATGGCATCCAGAGCGCCTGCTCCAAGGCGAATTTTCGCCAGAATGATTTTGGCTTTGCGGTGGGCGGGCCCCTCTTAATACCACATCTGTATAACGGAAAGAACAAGACCTTCTGGTTTGCGAACGCCGAGTGGGTACGCCACAGCTCGTCGGGCAACTCCAACATTGGCGATACGATTACTGACTATGAGCGCGACACCATTCCTGATCCGTTCAACGGCAATACAGTCAAGAACCCGACCCCTTGTCCGGCCAATACCATCGCCGGCATCCCCAATCCCTCCGGCGACTGCGCGGATTTAACCGATATTGGAATTGCTCTGAACGACCCGAAGTATCCCTGGGTGCAGCTAGGCGACCCTTGGGCACCGATTGATGCAAATGGAAACAGGACTCCTTCCGGTGGGGATGCCCGGCATATCCCCTTAAGCGAAGTCAATTCCGCAATCGAGCGCTACGTCTCGTTGATGCCCCACGCCAACATTCGTACTCCCTTGTACGGCCCAATTGGGGGCAACTATCAGTACCGGCAGCCCACCAACACGAAAACGTTGTCATGGGATGCTCGGGTGGACCACGTCCTCAATGACAAGCAACGCATCTATGGCCGGTTTGCCTACAACAGCCAAACTCAAAGCACAGAGCCTTCCTATCCGAATTTTGCAGCTTACGGCACGGAACTGCATGGCGGCTTTGGAGCTTCTCTACACTACGATTACACAATTTCTCCCACTCTGATCCTAGACTTCAACGTTGGTGGCAACTACAGCCCATCAAGTTTCGGCAGCTTCGTCACAGGCAACGCGGCCAGCACGGCGGGCTGGGGCTTTGGTCCTGGCATTACCGATCTGATTGGAAATACTCTGCTGAGCATTGGTCAGGTCCATGGCACAGATTATGAAACCACGGGTAATACAATCGGAAGCGGCAACATCAACGGGCCGCAGATTACTTCACTCGCAACGACGAACTTTTCGTATTCCGCCTCGCTTACAAAAATCCTGAATCGCCACAGTTTGAAGTTCGGTTATGATGCCCGGCGGTACTATGACAACTTCACACAGGCGGCCGGTTCAAGCCCAGCGGGCGATGGTTTTTACATTACAGGGGCCGGAAGTTTTCTGAACGTTGCCGACGATGGGAATATCTGGGGAAGTTCCCAAGACGACGCCAATAACATGGGCACGTTCCTATGGGGCCTGGACTCATGGAGCCACGCCACGGCAGCCACGTCGCGGGCCATGGCTACGAACTACTACGCTTCCTACATGCAGGATAATTACAAGGTCAATAAGAAGCTTACCGTCAACCTGGGCGTGCGTTGGGAAATGCAAACGCCGGTTACCGAACGCCATAACAATCTCACTGTGTGGGATCCGCTGGCTCCCCCTCCGTTTACTCTCAACCCGGGCTACAATTTCAATCAGGCGCTTTTGAATGCCGGGCTCACTCAGGCCCAGGCCAGTCAAGTCCAGATTCCCGAATGGGCCGCGAACGGCGCGTTCGACCCTGGGGCGATCGTTTTTGTAGGCTCCCCGGAGCACCGTACGCGAACGGCTACCGATTATCATCCGTGGAACTTCGCCCCAAGATTGGGTTTCGCCTATGAGGCAATGCGAGACACGGTGGTGCGAGGGTCCTTTGGGATCTTCTACCTTCCCATCGGAAATAACATCACCAACTACGGCGACACTCCGAACGTGGCTTACGCCACAACGTCGAGCACGGAGTTCGGCAACAATGCCATCAACTATGAACAAGGGCCAGGATTTCAAACCATCACCAATCCCTACCCCTTGCCCAATATTGAGACGGCCACATTCGGGCACAACAGCCAGGTGGCGAATCTGCAAACCGCCTCGTTTGGCAGCGGTTCCGGCGGCGTCCTCATGACCTCGCACATGCCGCACGAGTTTGACTGGAGCTTGGGTGTGCAGCATCAACTGCCCCACAACTGGCTTGTCGAACTGACCTACAATGGTAATCACAGTAGTGATCTCCTGGGGCTTGCATATCCCAGTCGGTTCCCCAAAGGCCTCTACAACGGCGGTCCGAACGGCACCAACTGGAACCTATATTCGCTCAGTGCACCCAACCCGATTTATGTTGGATCGCCGACTGCGGGCCAGATCCCCGCGGGCGGATTCACTGGCGGAGCCACGGTGCCGCTGGCGTCTCTCGAATATGAGTACCCCTATTTCGGTCCGGTTAACCTAGAGGACGCAAACATCGGCACATCCAACTTCAACGCCGCCAATCTGCGCGTTCAGAAGCGCTTCTCGGATGGGTTTCAGCTCCTCTTCAACTACACCTATTCGAAAGCTCTCGACGATGTGGGCGGTGAGAATCAAACCTCGGTCCCCAGTCAGGCAGGGCAAGGCAGCCTCGGTAAGACATTCCAGTCGGTGAATACAATCAGCAGCGTTTACGGTCCGGCCGCGGCCGATGAGACCCACCGTATCATCTTCTTCTATAACTATCAGTTACCGTTTGGCCGCGGTCGACGGTGGATGAATTCTCCGCGAGATCTAGCCGGGTCGGTGCTGGAAGCGGTGGCTGGAGGCTGGGAGTTCTCAGGCACGACCGGTTGGCACAGTGGTCAGCCGGCGGCGGTTAGCTTCAATAACACAAATGTAGACCAAAATATCGATGTTTATTATACGACCGGTAATTTAGCTCCCGGCGAGACGCTGAAGGATATCAGAGGTTCGGGGTATGGCAATCTCAGCTCGACGGTCTGCGCTCTGCCCTGCTCCTCGAACATTCCTGCTGGGCACCCGACGGCTCTCAACGTTAATGCACTGGCTAACGGTGGAGATGCCCAAAGCTTCACCTATGGCGCTGTACCGCCGACGATGACATTCATCCGGCAGCCCGGCGTTTTTACGACGGATATATCAATTATGAAAAAGTTCCCGGTGCGGAGTAAAGACGGGGGCCGCTATTTTCAACTTCGACTGGAAGGTCAGAATATATTCAATCATCCTGGGTTGGGGAACTACGATACCGTGGCCACCGACAGAACGTTTGGATTGATTAGCAGCGCCGCGAATGTCGAGCGGCATGTTCAGATTTCCGGGCGGTTTGTTTTTTGACAACCCGTCGTGGCTGGCAAAGGGAGGGGAGTGGCCCGCTCCCTTTTTCTTTTGAGACTATCTTTTTTGAGACAATCCTTTTTTGAGACAATCCTTGGATGAATTGCGGTTGGCTAGGTCTCTGTCGGAAAGCGGCCGGCTGGTTCGCGCTGTCAGCCTTGTTTCTGTCCACGCCGTTGTTGGCGCAAGGACCAGCATCAGGACCTAGCCCGGCGGCGCAGGATCGGCCCCGCGGCTCCGATCCTTTGCAAAAGGGCATGCGGCTGGCGCAGAACAGTCAGTGGGCGGCGGCAGAACGCGAGTTTCGCATCGCCCACCAGCATGACCCGAATTCCACCGATGCCGAAGTCGCACACGCGGAAGCGCTGGTTAAGATCGGGCAGCCCTTCGACGCCGCGCTCGAACTCCAGAGTTACGTGCGCGACCATCCTGACGCCGCGCGCGCCCATGAGATCTATGCAGTGATCACGCTCAGCACCAGCAACGACTTCCTCCTGGCTCAAAGCGAAATGGAGCGGGTCGTGAAGTTGTCGCCGAATGATGGCCGAGCCTGGAAATCGCTGGGCGATATTTATCTGGACCACACCACTCCCAAGGACGCGATTGAGGCCTACGAGAAGGCGTCGCGGCTGCTGCCGCACGATCCACTGGTGGTCGCGTGTCTGGCCAATGCTTATACGCAAGCGGGCGACAACCCGGCAGCGGAACAAGCGTTCGCCAAAGCCATCAAGATGACGGAACCGGCGCCGCATACGCCCGAAGCTGGCAGGGACAGAGGCGGCGTGCAGTACTTGTATGGACGATACTTACTAAGCCAAGGGCGTGCGAAGGAGAGCATCGCCGCCACCACTCGCGCCCTGTCTTACAATCCTGGCTCCGCCGTCGCCCTCTGCAATCGGGCGCGCGCTTATGTTGCGATCGAGGATTACAAGCACGCTGAAGCGGACGCGCTCCATGCCTTCGAACTTGCGCCCCGCGATAAACAGGGGCCATTGCTGCTGCTCGACATCTATCGCAAGCAGCACGATGCCGAGAAAGAGCAGAAGTATGCAGAACTGGCGCAGAAACTTGTGGATGAGGAGCAGGACCGGTCTGCGTTCGGACGAGAGGTGCGTCGCTTGCTGGGGATTGCCGAAGACGCCCTGCGCCAGGGGAATTTCAGCGAAGCAATTCCACCTTACGAAGAGTTGATCAAGAAGGTGCCGACGTTCTATGAGGCGTACTTTGGCGTAGGTATGAGTTACAGCCAGACCGGCCGGCCTGCCGACGCCGAAACTGCCTTGCGGAAGTATCTGTCATTTCAACCGGTCTCGGGGGACGGGCACGCAGCGCTGGGAGTGCTGCTGCTGCAAATGAACCGGGGACCCGAGGGGGTGACTGAGTTGAAGCAGGCGCTGCAAATTGACCCGTCGCTCGATGAGGCGCGCAAGGCTTTGGCCAGCGAATATTTGAACGAATCGAAGCCAGAAGAATCTCTGCGTACGCTGCGCGCCGCCAGCGACACCAAGGATACTCAGCTGATCGTGATGCTGGCGAGCGTTCTGCTGCGCCAAGGCGATACAGCGGACGCGCGGCGGGAACTTCGTCGCGCCCTGGCCATCCAGCCGGACGATCCAGATGCCTTGCGGCTGAAGCAACAAATGCTCGGCAAGAGCGATGCGCCCAAGTAAGAATCGATCCGATTGAGCTCACAAAAATACCGGAGGTGCTGGTTGCGATTCGCGCGCAAGTGTCAGTGCCCTTTATCACCGATTCGGAAGCGACGGTGCCTGGCTGCGATGGGAAAGACACGCATGGTCTGTGTCCTATTGCTGACCACTCTGTGCGGGGCACAGATGAAGACCGGGTCCGACATGCCGAGGTACGCGGAAGTCTTTGGTCTTGAAAAGGCGCAACTGGCGTCCAATTATAAGGTCGAAGAAATCGCAGTGGAAGCGGGCTCGAGCGCCATGGCCAACGTCCTGTGGCCGGGAGAACCATTGACCGTCATCTTGCATTTCACCAACGAAACCCAGTCCGAGCTTAAGGCGAGTGGAAGAGTAGAAGTCGTGAGCTACGGTACCAGTGTTCCACCGGGAGACGTTTGGGTCCCGCACGTGTTCAAGATCGCAGAAGGCGGCTCCACTCCGATCGAGATTGACCTGCCGGCGTCGGGGTCGCAAGACATCACGATCCATCCACAGATTCCTGAACGCTTCGGCGGGTATGCATTGATTGCGGATGTTGAAGGACACGGGCGGGCCTTTGCGGCGGCTGTGGTTCGCACCGTTCGACCGGATGAAGGTCGCGTGCAATTTCCAACCTACGCGCTTGACATGACGTGGGACGAGTTCATGAACGAAGGAGTTTTTGTCTTGTTCCAAAAGCTTGGCGTCAAAGGCGCGCGCATGGGAGGAGCATACGACGCGAAGAGCGAACCGGATTATGAACAAAGCATGTCTCGCCTTGACCGTTATATGAACTGGGCCCGGAAGCACGATGTCACCGTGATGTTGACGCTGGGAGACGGAGGCGGGCGGAGCGATCAGCCTCTGGGACGACCGCGTCCGTGGCTCAATGGCGACAACCGAATGCTTGATACCAAGGATGATCGAGCCTGGTTGCCCGCCTACGACGACGATTTTCAGCAGTGGGTGCAGCAGATTGCCTCCCACTATGGCTGGCCGAAAGGCAATCTCAATGCGGTCGAACTATGGAATGAGCCCTGGGAGGCCGTCTCCATCTCCGGGTGGGGCGCGGACATTCCGCGTTACCGGGACATATTCACCCACATGGCCGAAGGAGTTGAGGCGGCGCGAAAACAAGCCGGCGTGCAGGTACTGATTGGAGGTACTTGTTCTTCTTCCAATGCCCGCGACAAACTTTTTCCTGATGGATCGAACCACTTCTTGAAGTGGCTGGATTTTGTGAGCATCCACTACCAGGCGCTGGCGGCGGATCCGTCGTTGGTTCCCGAATGGATGCACCGTGTCGGACCCTATGGTCCGGTGCGGGTCTGGGATACCGAGAGTTGGATAGCCAACTCAGAGGATCGCGTGGCGGGAGTGATTGCTTCCATGCGGGCTCAGGGACAAAGCCGCACTGCCGGAATCTTCGATGGGAACGTATACCAAAGCAAGAACATAAAGCTAGGGGACCGCGTCTATCCTCTGGTGCAGGCGTGGTCTCCGGCGGCAGCGGTGGCCGCCACGCAGAAATTCATCGGGCAGCGGTCGTTCCGCCAGTTGCTCTTTCAGAATGGCCTTCCTTGGGTATTTGTTTTTGACGGTCTGGAGGACGCCGGAGCCGGATATGCCAACCCCGATGACGGCACCGTGGTGATCGTGGGCGACCTGCGAAAACTCTATGATTCGGAGCGGACACTGTTCCGCTCCATCGAAGTCAGCAGCGACGCTCAGCTTACGATTCAGGCGTCCGGGAATGTATTCCAGTTATATGACTTCTACGGCAATCCAGTCCCCGCTAAAAATAATGCAATCACGATCCCACTGAATGGTCGGGGCTACTTTTTACGGACGAATGGCGCGCCCGGATCGTTCCACAGGCTGCTTGCCGCCATTCGAGCTGCGCGAAGCGATGGCTATAGCCCGGTTGAAATTGTCGCCCACGATCTGACGGCTCCGATCGCACAACATCCGGTTTTGAAGCTGACTCTCACAAATGTGTTAAACCGCGCCGTGAGTGGACGCCTCGAAGTGCGAGTTGAAAATCTCAATGTTCGGCCCCTAAGTGCGGCAGTAGCTCTAAAGCCAAATGAAGCTCGGGAATTCGTCTTTACGGTCACCCGTGGCAAAGCGGCCGCCAGCAATATGTATCGCTTGTCGGCGGAGTTCTCCGGAGATGACGGAAAGATAGTCCACGAAGAAGATGTGCGCGTGAACTACATTGCGCGCCGGACGATCAAGATTGACGGCGATCTCGACGACTGGCAGGGCGTCCTCCCCGAGGTGGTGCCCGGCATCGCCTTTGGCCCCAACCTGACGGAAGAGGCTTGGCTGCCTTTCAAAGACTTTGGGACCTCGGTGCCCAATGGCCTGGCCACCGCCTATTTAGCGTACGACAATGACTACTTCTACTTTGCCGCCAAGATCGCTGACAGCACACTGGACCCTGGCATGGTTCGCTTTGCCGCTCGCGACGACAACGCTTATTTTTATCCGGACCAGGTCACCGGGCAGGACGGTCAAACTCTAATTTGGCCGACTGCTGTGCGGCACTATTCCTATAAGAAAAATTTCGATATACCGTCGGGAAGCGGCGAGCACGATAATGTACTCATCGCTTTCAATGTGCTTCAGCGTAAACCCTGGCTTCCGAACCCTCCCGGCGTGATGCCGCGTTTCATCACCTATTGGGACACAGACTATGAGTTCGCTCTCAACCCGATCGCGGATCAGTATGGCGGAGGTACGGAGATGTGGCGGTTGCTGGCTCCGGGGATGCCTCGCAAGCACTTCTTTCCGCGACAGCCGAAAGCCACAATCGACGGAGGCCCGGTTGCGAATGCCAAGCTGGCGATGCGGCGCGAGGGCAATACCCGCATCGTAGAAGCGGCGGTACCCTGGAGCGAGATTCCCGCAGTGCACAAACGAGTCCAGGCTGGTCAGACGGTGAAATTTTCCTGCCGGATCAACGACAATCAGGGAGCCGCTCATGAACTGGCCGCCGGACGCAGCGTTTCCAAGTACAACAGTGTCACCTTTCATGATGACTGGCAGGAGCACTGGGCCAACGAAGTGGAGTTCGGAGTGGAGAAGTAGGCGGCGAGCACGATTGAGGAGTGAAGGCGTAAGAATCCGCTCACTCCTTGCGCGGTGGTTCTCGCAAGCTCAGGATTTGATCGGCGGCAACGTTGGCAACGACTTGCTTGATTCCGCTCAGCCACGTCACTTCGATCTGATCGATTTTGGTGGCGGCGCCAAGACCAAAGTGCACGCGCTTATCGCTCGAAGAGCCATACCCCACGCTGGTGGTTGCGTGATTGTATTGAACACCCGCCGACGTAGTGATTTTGATCCGCGAACCAAGACCGTCCCGGTTGCTGATTGTTCCGACTAAATTGATCAGTAACCAATGATTGGAGTTCCGCGAACGATTCATCAGAATTTCGGGCCGACCGTTGAGGCAGTTGGTGACGATATCAATTCGTCCATCATTATTAAGATCGCCGAACGCGGCTCCCCGATGGGCCGCCGGTACGCCAAAACTCGGACCGGCCAACTTGGCCACGTCCGTGAAGGTCCCGTCGCGATTGTTTCGCAGCAAACTGTTGGGCAGCAGGTAGGGTGTGTGGCTCACTTCTTCGGAGTTATCGAGGATCGCGGCATTGGCCGTAAACACATCCTTCCAGCCATCATTGTCAAAATCAAAAATGCCCGTTCCCCAGGCGGTGAGATGGTGGGTGGCCGCTCCGATCTTGGATGTAATCGAGGCGTAATCGAATTCACCCTTGCCGCTGTTCTTGAACAAGAGAAAATTGTCGTTATACATGGCGGTCTCGAAGATGTCGGGCAGGCCGTCATTGTCGATATCACGAAAATCAACGCCCATACCCGCCACACTCTTGCCGTTTTCGGGATAGGCAACGCCACTCAGCAACCCGACTTCCGTGAAAGTGCCATTGCCGTTGTTATGAAAGAGGAAGTTGCGGAAGGTATCGTTGGAGACGAAGAAATCGACAAACCCATCGTTATCATAATCGGCAAAAGCTACGCCCATTCCCTTTCCCACGTGTTTGAATATTCCGGACGACTCGGAAACGTCCGTGAAAGTGCCGTCGCCATTGTTGTGATACAGCAGGTTGGGTAGTCCGGCATAGCTGTCGGGCGAGCAATAGGCATGAATGCCGTTGGAGACGCAGGTAGGCTCGGTGGCGATCGACCATTTCACGTAATTGATGATGATCAGATCAAGGTGCCCATCATTGTCATAGTCGAACCATCCAGCGGCTGCCGAGAAAGCATCTGCCAGTTCCGGATGAGTGTGCGCAAGTCCCGCGTGAGCCGTGACATCGGTGAAAGTGCCGTCTCCGTTATTGTGGAATAGCTGGTAGCCGTTGGCGCCCGTAACCAGAAAATCCTGGTACCCGTCATTGTCATAATCGGCAACCGCAACTCCAACGGCATAACGCGATCCCGCCAGCCCTACCCGCGCGGTGACATCGGTAAAAGTGCCGTCGCCGTTGTTGCGATAAAGTCGGTTGTGGAACCTCGAATCGGACTTGTTCAGGTCGGGCAGGTGAGCGCCATTGGTGAAATAGAGATCAAGAAGCCCGTCATTGTTGTAGTCGAACACGGCGACACCGCCCGTCATGGTTTCCGGCTGATATTTTTGCGGCTGAGTGCCGTTGTCGAGGATGAACGGAACACCGGATGACGCGACGACATTTTCAAACGCTATCGTGGACTTGGACTCGCCCGCCAAGGCCTTCAGCGCCCGGTTGGGACAACTCGCAGCCGCCAAGGCAAGGGTCGCAGCGGACTTCATGAACTCGCGGCGTTCGATCGTCCGGCCAGGCAGACTGGTCACTCGTGATGGTATGGTCATTGTGGTGCCGGAGATTTCGAGAAGGAATCGGCCTTTTGGCCCACAGGCTCTTCAATCTTTGCGATTTGATCGACCGCCATCGGGCCGAGGATTTGCACGATGCCGCTCGGCCAGCGGATCTCAACACTCTTTATGGACTTCTCCGTGCCCAGTCCGAAGTGGACGCGACGGTCGCTCGAAGACATGAAGCCCACGCTGGTGGTGGCGTGATTATAAAGAGAGCGGTCTGAGCCGGTAACGACTTTAATCCGCGCCCCGATGCCGTCGCGGTTGCTGCGATGTCCCCGCAGATCGAAGAGCAGCCAATGATTTCCGTTCAATGCGTTATTCATCAGGATACGGGGTTTTTCTCCGAGGGAAGTAACTACGATGTCCAGGAATCCATCGTTATTTAAGTCTCCAAAAGCGGAGCCTCGTTGATATCCCTCGAAGGCGAAAGCCGGTCCCATCTGCTCGCTGACATCCACGAAAGACGTGCCCTCGATGTTCCGGAACATAGTATCGTGCTGTTTGGAATTCGGGGCAAAATTGTCCACATCGCCGTTGGCGGAGTAAAGATCCTTCCATCCGTCATTGTCATAGTCAATGAATCCCATGCTCCATCCGGCGTAGGGCAGGCTCAACGCCTGAAGATGGGTTTGACGAGTTACGTCGTCGAAAGAATGCCCCCCGGCGTTGCGGAACAGACCCCAGACCTGGCCGCCAAGGTCGTTGTAAACGATATCCACCATGCCGTTGTTATCGAAGTCCTTGGCGTCGCTGCCCATGCCGGAGACCGTCGCCCCCAGTTCGTTGTAGGCAACTCCATAGAGCAGGCCTTGCTCCTTGAACGTGCCATCGCCCTGGTTGATGAATAGAAAATTTCGTTCGGTGTCGTTGGCGATGAAAATATCCATCAACCCATCGCCGTTATAGTCCGCGATTGAAATTCCCATGCCTTTGCCGAGCGCGCGTCCGATCCCCGAGCGATCGGTCACATCCTCGAACTTTCCATGACCCAGATTGTGGTAAAGCCTCTGGGCCACGCTCCTGTAATTCATGGGAGCGCAGTAGATCTCCTTGTCACCCATCTGGCAGCGGCGGTCGCTGGCAGGAGTCCATTCCGTGTAGGTGGAGACGATCAGATCCAATAAACCATCGTTGTCATAATCAAACCACGCCGCGCCTATGCTCAAGACATTCGCCGGTTTGCGATCGAGCCCTGAGCCTTCGGTCACGTCGGTGAAGGTTCCATCGCCGTTGTTGTGATAAAGAGCGTCACGCCCGGCGTTGCAGATAAAGAGATCCTCATTGCCGTCGTTGTCATAGTCCCCTGCCGCGACGCCCATGCTGTATCCGAGATTCGCGCCACTCAGTCCCGCCTTGTCGGTGACGTCCTCGAACGTGCCATCCCCTTTGTTTCGCAACAGACAGCTGTAGAAAGACCTGTCAGTTTTTTTTACTTCGGGCAGTTTCGCGCCGTTGGTGAAAAAAATATCCATCTTGCCGTCGTTGTCATAGTCAAGAATGGCAACGCCGCCGCAAATGGGTTGGAGAAAGTATTTCCGTGCGCTGAGGTCATTGTTCGTCCAGTACGCAAAAGTCGATTTTCCAGCAATGTCGGTGAACCAGGGAGCGGAGGCCTGCTTCGGAGCGGAATTCCTGGACGACTGCGGCCCCGATTGCGCTCCCAACAGAGACACGGTCAATGCCAGAAGCGCGCTCTGAAGAATTCTGGGAGCAGTCATTTTTGGCCAGTCATTGCTGAGGATCACAAACGGGCGGTCGTTCTCAGAGCATCTCCTACGACGAACGCGGCCAAGCTTTACCCGTCCGGCAGAATTTTTCGGTATTCCCTGGGCGTCACTTGAATCAACCTTCGAAAAACCAGGCCAAAATAGCTTTGATCGCAAAACCCAACATTCCGGCTGACCTCGGAGATTGGTTTGTCGGTCGAAGCCAGTAGGATTTGAGCCTTGGCAATTCGAAAATGATTCAGATAGGTATCAAAGGAATGACCAGTTACCTGTTTGAACGAGCGCATGAAGTGAGCTTTGCTCATGCCCACGATTTCAGTGGCCTTTGACAACGAGATAGCCTCAGGATAGTGCACTTCGAGATAGTCGAAGAGGGGACGAAGTCGATCGAAGGCCCTGCGCCGGCGATCGAAAACCGTGGCCAGAGCAAGATGACTATCGTAGTGATTGATCAGAAGCACCAGAATCATCGTCAAATAGGTTCGAGCCGCAAGCCGACTGCGCCCAGTGAAGGCGGACAATTCGTTTTGAATTTTTTCGATGAGACTGATCACCTGCGCCGGAATGCCGGTTCGACGGGAAACGACGTGGGGGAATTGCGCGTCCTGGAGCAGAAACGGCATTAAGTACTGGACATCTTCTCCCGTACTTCCCTTGGCGCGAAGAACGTCCGGCAAGAAATAGAAGACCACCGCCTTGAATGGACTGGTCAGCACTTTGCTCAAGCGATGATAGATCGATCCATTGATCACGATGAGATCATGCTCCTCGGCTACCACCTCGCGGTCCTCGAACTGGTAAAGGGCCTTGCCGGAATACACATAAAGCAATTCAAAATAATCATGTCGGGTAAGCGGTCTCTCGAGGTCAGACGCAAACGTGAGGCAACGGACGTCAATCGGGAAGGTGGGATCGAACGGCCAGATGTGCGAGCCATCCCCTTTGATCTGCGCTCTCACTACCGAGCGGTCATCTTCCCATCGCAGCGCATGAATTGGAATACTGTTTGGTTGGGACGTGGATGCCAAGTGAGGGGCTCCTCAGCTGAAAGTTTTGCTTCGCGGCTAGTTGTATCATTTAACACGAATAGCGGTTCAACTACAAGTCTCATTGTTGCGCCACACCAGTTCCCCGCACGAGAACCTAACGCTGTAACTATCACATATGAAATGACATATATGATTTCTTAAAATGCAACAGCATCGGGTCTACAAAGGTCCGACCTCCACCCGCAGCCAGCGGATGCTAGTTTTATTAGAAAATAGGGAGTGAGTTGTCAGAGAAAATCAGTGGGCAGCGTAGAGAATGGAGATCGAGTCAAAAGATAGCTCTTTGGCGGAGGGGCAGGAGAAAGAGAGTGTATGCAAGCGTCCGGATTGCGAGGCCTCGACCTCGATCGTGATGACGCCGATGTCGTCTTCTAGACCCGTGGGCAGGAACAGGA
>Ga0302325_10008627_pt1 | contig 22367 bp, 8 predicted proteins | sample Palsa_T0_2_FD_201948 | JGI IMG/M metagenome (GOLD analysis project Ga0302325, IMG submission 201948) | Peat permafrost microbial communities from Stordalen Mire near Abisko, Sweden - Palsa_T0_2 | ecosystem: Environmental > Terrestrial > Soil > Palsa > Peat permafrost | place: Sweden: Abisko...
AGGACAATAGCTAACATGTTAAATTTAGCAAAGATATTTAAAAATACAACGGCCGGAAATAGAGTTTAAGCCTTAACCCGATTTATAACTTCTCTCGACAAGGCAATCGCAGACTATTAGAAGGAAGCAAAGGACTTAGTAAGCTTCCCGGTTAACCTTAGCATATTAGATTTTAAGGATAAAGAGTCGAATATCGGGGAAGATAATAACAAGATAACTAAAAGATATACTAGTTCCCCTTATACTAAGGACCCGAATATAAAGCGTATAAAGCTTAATAATGCCGGAAACACTAAAGCTCTTACTAAGACTTGCGCGCAAGATTTTATCAAATTAGGACTATCTTTAATCGAGTTTTATAACTTAAATAAGCCTCGAGTACTCGAAAGTCCGCTACCCGCAAATGCAAAGGAATATTACAAGAAATATAGCAACTTAGCCGACAAAGCCTAAGAATAAGCGCTTTACTCCCTTCGATCTCTTCTTGTTAAAAAGAATTAAAAGAAGATAACGAAGACGCAAAAATTAAAGCTAAAGCTTAAGACTATAGCCGCCAAGACGAAATCGAAAGATATTAAGGACAACGATAATAAATACAAGGACGAAGAACCATCTATAAATCCCGAGTTTATTAAGTTACAACTTAGCGATAAGGGCTACATAAAAGAACTTAGCGATAAGGATTATATAGATTAAGAGACGTCGGGAGTATAAAAGCAAAAGTTGCCTCTAAGGCGTTTTTTCTTTGCATTTTCACTTTGCTTTTATAAGGCGGAACATATTTTACAAGACGCGTTTTACTTTGCTTCGGAGCTAAGGAAAAGGCACACATAATTTATAGGCACATAGTTTATAGGGCGCATTTTAACGAGGGCGTTAAGCTTGCTCGATAAGGGGGAGTTTGCTACGATATCATGCATACTCGCTTATAAGTCATATGCTCGCTTACGCGGCACTTAGCTTGCGTTTATAGCTTTAGAGAACAACAACTTTTACATCTCCTACAAAGATCACTATGAATGCGTAGCATTAAGCCTCCCTACACGTGACTAGTAGAGGCAAATCACAAAGTTATGTGACTGCCTCGAGATCTCTTCCACAATTTACAATTGGAAAATAACAGGTGCTGTAATAGAGGACTCATTCTGGGATTGTGCACATTTCCAAAGCGTTGAACATTATTAAATAACATACCTATTATTCAAATTGCCCAAATAAATGTGATCATAATTTGAGAAAATCTAACTCTTCAAACTCAGGAAGCTATAGAATGCCCTGTTATAGAGTACTATATGGCTGCAGCTTAGCTACTGATATTGCCGCTTGCTTTTCATGTAATTACTATAGACAGGTTTTATTTCATTACACGGTGAGTGATTGTAAAACATTTGCTTGAGCGACAGGAAACATAAGGAAAGGTATACAGCACCTTCTTTTTCTCTCACACCTACATATAATAATAAGCCTTTCCAAAATATCTATGCTTTCTTATCTTCTTCGCGGACTGACGAGACTTTGAGGGTTTGAGGTTATTTTCTTACGTCTTCCCTTTCTGCTCTCAAACCACTTCTAATTTCACGTTTCATTTCATATGAAAACTTTGCTTCATGTTTTATTTCATGCTCGAAAAATGGTTTTATAGATGTTTTATGAAATTTATATAATACGGTTAATCGTTAAAACTAGACGAACTATAATCTTAATTAGGTGCTCAAGTGGTAAGATGCTGATTATTTCTAGTACCCTTTAATTGTAGCGGATGGCATGCGCTCTTTTGGCTACATTAGGTTTGCAAGCTAACGCTAAGCATCTATTCTTTTGGGGATAAGAGACCTTTTAGCCACTTGAGTATAGTTTAAATGGCGAAATTATAAGAATTTTAACACTTTTACTACAAGCAAAAGAGGAGAAGAAACATAAAGCATAGCTCCCTAAGTACGTGAATAACTATAATATTTCCTAATTTGGAAATTTAACTTAATAATAATAATCGTTATAGCTTCCCCTAAGATATTAAGAATTACCGCCGAAGGCTATAGCCAAGAATTAGAGAAAATAACATCACTTTCTCGTCCCCTAAGTCTACCAATAGAGGACCCCACTCCCAACCCACCAACGCAGCCTACAAGGCAAAAATCTCAATCCCTTGAGGATGTACTCCTTTAACTTGGACCAATAATAAGAATTTCGTACGAGCCTTCTCGGGGTGAGCCTAGACAGGAAGCAAGAGCACCTTTACCTACTTCTTTTCTTCAAAAACCGGCGGCTGTGCATTTTGTAATGTCTACCTTTGTGGGGAGAGGGGCAGCTGGAAGCAGTTTCGTTCGAATAATGTAGATTACTAATAAATTTGTATGCAAAGCTATATAATATTTGAGAGAAAGATTCCCATACCATGATATTTGGGTGAAAAGATTTAAATAGCATATTATAGATTTATATAATACAGATACCAGAGCATACCCCGCACCTTACAAGCGCACAAAAATGTAACTATTCGCAACCTCGCCGCCACTAATCACCTACTCGTGCGGTCTCTTGCACGTTGTAGAGAAGTGTTCCCTCCCTCCACAAGTTAAACAATAGTACAGAGACCATACATCGTTGTCGCCATTATCTGCAGGGTCCGCTAAAGATTATCGAAGGAGAGGAAGCAATCGCCAACAATTGGGAGGTCACGGAGTTTGTAAAGGGAAAACATTTTAGTAATTTAGAATATAGGAATAATAATAGGCGCATTCTACGAATATACCACAACTCCAACTACCTCTTTACGTCCGTACAATTACTTTGCATTGAAAGCAATAGCGACGGTGAGCTCACCGCTTATATATTAGAGTGCGGGGTAACCTATGGTATTAAAGTCTTTGATAAGGAAGTTGTGTTATTTAAATCTTTTTATGCGAAATTGATGGTACTAGAATCTTTCTCCCATAATATTTATGCTTAATGTTTATAAGCGACCCTTGACCCCCCCCTTTTTTAATATATATATAATTCAAAAAATCTATATTTTGACCAAACCAAAGTGCCTCGTAATAGATATAATATAAAATTTTCGGAGAATTGTGGTTACAAACCCAGGGTTCTAACGGTTGGTGGGTGCTGAAGTGTTGGGACAATCGTCCCGTAAAGAGGCGATCAAGACCGCTGAATCCGGCAGCCCTTCCCATCTGAACGTTGCATTTAGCTAGCTCAACGAATGTATTTCTTTGCAATCTAACCAGCAGATTACCTCACGGTGTCTACAATGCAATGCGCAAATCAGGCTTGGCAAAAATACGCGATATCGCGTATCGATTCGAATTGATGCTAGAATTGTAAGGTATTGAATTAAATCGATTCTAAATCGATTTTAAGCAAGCCAATTATATATATAACCCCTCTCCTCCCTCAAATAGCACTTATACCTCTAGCTTTTTCTAATAATAAAAAATAATAAAAAGGTATTATACTTGTATAATAACTTTAAATATATAGCCTTTATTTAAATTAGCTAATATCAAGAAAAACATCTAAAATCCCACTCCTTTTCTAATGCTTTAAGCACTCCCTCATTTCCATCGTCTTTGGTGTCATTTGCCCCTTATCCTAGCTTACTATATAGCAAGCTCTTGAAAATACTCTCTCTAGCTCATTGCTTATTAGTAGAATCGAGAGGATATCAATAGCTATAAGTAATAGCCTTAGCTAGCATTGTTGTTGGGTATCCTGGCACCACTAAGCAAAGGCTCCTTTTTTGCTAGGGTTATATAAATCAAGTAAGTTATAATCCTCATATTTATCTTTACTTGCTAGCCGAGCAACTAAGCAAAGAGATAATACAATCCGATTAAAAGTATCAAGTTCTAGTAGCTTATAAGAAGGGTTGCTATATATGAAAGCTAAGGTAATTGGCGGGACTATATCCTCTTCTCTATACTTTTCCCATAGCTTTTTGACTTTTGCTAAAATCGGCTTTGACCACTTCTTTGGCTAGTGTGTCTCAATATACCTTATATAATAGCTAGGATTTAAAATCAAAGCTATAGCATAAAGTAGAGACATATTAGTCTGCAAGTAATACTTGTCAAGGACTATATATGCTATATCAAGTCGGCAAAGGAAGTCTTTGCTCTCCTTATCCTTCTTCTTTTTATAATTGGCCTATATTTTTAAAGTTAGCTAAATAAAAAGAGAAAAAAGAAGAGAACTTACAGTCTCATTTTAAAGGTGTTTAATTAGTATATCTATTGTAAAAAGCATACGATCAATTGACATAGAATCTCCCTTAGTAAAAAGAGTAGCTTGTGCAAAGGGAGCAAGGAAGTCCTTAATTATACAAAGCTTTTTCCAATCTTGAAAAGACAAGATATCTTCTTTAAGCTTATCCTTATAGTCTTGACAATACTTCTTAACTGCAAGCTATAAGTCAAGAAGAATAACAAGTATATTATGCTAGCTATTCTACCTTATATAATTATCTAATAGAATCATCCTTCTTGTAAGCTTCTTAAACTTATCTGTCTTACTAGCCAATCTACGGATATAAACTACCCTATTATGCCCTTGGCCAAGTAGCCCTAAAAGCCTAAACTTGGTGTTACGGTTCTGCGCTGGCACGTGCAGCGCTAGTACCGATTAGGGCTAGGTTAGCGAACCTAGGATATTTAAGCATGCAATAGCTTCATGCTTCTTGCTTCCTTCCTTAGCTTTGTATAGTTGTAATTAAGACCCTTCTACTTTTGCCTTCCTTTCCAAGCTTTAAAGCTAGCGCTTGTGACATAATACAAAGCTCCTTCTAATCTATTTAGTTATACCTAGCAATCTTATAAAGGATTTAAAATTAAATTTAATTAATCTTGCAAAGGATTTAAAATTAAACTTAATTTTGTTTATTTGTTTGTCTAAGTCAAAGTGCTATGCTTATAAGCAAGCAGCAAAGACTACCCTCTCAATTTAAGCTATTGCAATAATGCCCTTACAATTAGAATTTTATCTATCTGTTTATTCCCCTAATTCTCTCGATTCGCCCGAATATACCCCCTTAAAGCTTCTAACCTCTAAGCTTTATAAACCCGATTTTTGCTTTCGGCGCTTGCAAGCATACTAAACCCCTTTTACAATTCAAGAGACTTTAAGCCTATTAAGCCCCCTCCCTCCTATGCACTACAAATTCTACAACCTCTTAATTGAGCCTATTAGACGACACTTCAAAGCTAGCACCTTACTACTAAAAAGAGCTAGCACTTTAATTACCAAAATAAACAATTACACAAACAATTATAATAAGTTATAAAGAATAAAATTGCAATTTATAAACAATTTATAAAGCTAGCACCTTATTACTATATTTGACAATTTTACAATTTACAAATAAGCTCTTGTTATACAACTAAAATCGACCCCCTTGCAAAGATAGTTCCTTTGCCAAATAATCCCTTTATTAAATAATCCCTTTACTAAGCTTATAATTACGCTATTAACAAGCTTATACTATTATATATACCCTAATCGATTTTACAAATATAAGCCAGTTACTCGCATATTCGACCTCGAATTACTCCCTCTCCTCCTTCGATTCTTTGGCAATATATATAGCAATAAAAGGGAAAATGCAAAATTTTCAAGGGTAGCCTGCTTTGGCCCTTACTAGCAAGTTCCTCTAAAAGAAAGTCATTTTTATAGCTTCTCTTGCAAGTACAATTTACAAAAGACCCTCTAATTTAAACCCTTGGTTTAGCCCCTTATTTGTTAGGTACAAAGGTGACAATATTGCTTTAGATGACAATTGGTTTTAAGCTTTAGTTTTTCTTTTAAAAGAGCTATAAATCGGGGATTTTATACGCTTGAAGACAAGCTTTCTTTTAAGGGGGGGGGTAATGCTACAGTTCTACGCTAGCACGTGCAGCGCTAGTACCAATTAGGGCTAGGTTGGCGAACCTAGGATATTTAAGCATGCGATAGCTTCATGCTTCCTGCTTCCTTCCTTAGCTTTGTATAGTCGTAATTGAGACCCTTCTACTTTTGCCTTCCTTTCCAGGCCCTAAAGCTGGCGCTCGTGACACTTGGCCTTCTTTGCCTCTTTATCTGTAAGCTCCCCACTTTGATCTTGCTTATTATATGCCTCAAGCTCTTCTATTTTAATTACACTTGCAAACAAAAAAGCTTGTATTACAAGGTTAATAATATAACTAATGCAACGGATTTGCCAATATTCTGCATTTTACTTTAAACTAAGTTAATCTTTAAAGTAGCTTTAGATAATCTGACAAAGGATATTATTTAGAGCTGCATTATCTGCAATAATAGCCCCAAGCTTTCGTATAATGCTATAATCTTCAAGGACTGGAAAAAGGATTAAAAACTAGTCTTCTTTACTATAGCCAGGCACTTTTTTGAGGGCAAGGAGGGCCTTTTGCTTCTTGTGGTCGCATGTGGTGAAGTGTGCACAAATTGCTAAGAGAAGCTATCGATTTGGCAAGGTCTAAATATCAAGAGAGATATAAATGTGTAAAAGTGTAGCTTAGAGTGCTTGTTGTATAACATCCTTGTGTTTCCCCTAAGCTTCCTTAATATGATGATAAACTCTAGAATGAGAAGTTGTAATATTGCCTTAAGTTGCTCGATTTAATGCTTAGCAAAAGGTATAGAACTCTGGCTATTTGACAAGAGCAAAAGACAGGTTTTGTACGACAATAAGAGAAATTAGAGCTTTAGTAATAACTAACTTATCAAAACAAGCTTTAAGGATCTTAGTGTCAAATTGCTTAGCCTTGCCATTCGATTTAACTTGGCGATAAAGCTAGCGGAGTTGTTCTTATGCAATTGCTTAGTTCTTACTTAAGGCCTTCCCTATAATAATTTGGTAGTGCCTTTTCAAGTGTGTCCTCATATTCTCTGATAAATTCGTGCCGTATAGTGGTAAGGTTAAATCTAATAAGCAATAAGAGCAATAAAGGAGGTCTTAATTCTTATTCTCAGTTGGATTGCGATAGTATGCCTAAATAGGGGATCTCTTCTTGCTATGGCCTTGAGAAGTTGTAGTTGACTCTGCTGAAGCTGAAGGTGCAAAAGATAAATCTGATTTAAGGGCAAAAGACATTTTGAGGATATACTTTAAATAAAATTGTTATACGAGAAGCGAAAAAGTAAAAAGTGAGGGTTGTGGGGTAAAAATCGGCCTAGGGCTTGCTTAGAATCGATTTAGAATCGATTTGGTATCGATTTATGCAATACTGACTAATACGATTCATAATCGATACGATATTAATGCCTCAGGAATCGTTGCCAAGCCTGGCGCAAATGCCATCCATACTACCTCAACCTCTCTCAATTCCATAATCATATAGTACCGTCTTCAGTATGACTGGCTTCCCGGTGGGCGCGGCCAAGGCCTTGGTCTCGGAGGATGTACTCCAGGTCGAATTCCATTTAGCCACTAGTCAATAGCAGCAGGATTACTGTAGGGCCCAGTCGAGGGTCGGTGAGGGCCTGGAAAGATAGCTGAGCCGTCGGCTACCATGGGCCTACCACAGAGTGGGCAGCTAGTATAGGGAAAGGGGTCTTGGATGTGACAGTGGAGACAGATCGGCATTTATTTTAATTTGTTTTCGGAAATGCGTTAGACGTGCTTGTTTGTGAGCGTGGTGAGGACGGATGATGGGAGATTGTGGATCTGAGATAGTTTTTATATTTCAGTTTCGGAAAAGAAGATTCACTGAACATGGTGAGAAAAGATCAAAAGTGTGATGATTCACACAAGGGATAAGAAAGAATAGGATTGCTAAATAGTGACTCGATGATTAAATTGATAGGTGCTTGCAGGAACCAATATTCACCCCAAATGGGGACATTCACCCTCATACCCTGTGTACTGCTAAGGTGCGCATTGTTGCATCTGTTGAGCAGCAACTTGAGCTGGGTCTATCGAGTCCAATCTTATCTACAGTAACCATAACTCTGTCCACCATAATTGAGTTGAGGGACATCCCATTCCAGGAAACCAATATTCTACAAGGTGCTTATACCCCGAGGATCAGCAGTGCCACCACACTCCGTCCTCAAACCCAGACTTAAACCAAGCATCTGGATTGTCCTGCTCCAGACTCCAATCCTGCATGGTGAAGTCCATGCCAAAATCCTGCGCCCCCTCACAGCCCGGGATATTAATTGCAGGCCCACTGTCTACCGGCACAGGAACATTCATTCCTGCCGACATCCTGCCAACTAGCAGGTCATAACACTTATCTACGCTCTTCCTCGCAGCCTCCAACACTGCTCGTTCGGGGTCTCCTCCATTCTCCATCGCTTCGAGTTGAGCCAGAGCAACACTCATGAAGAGATGTCCCTTCACGTTATTTTCCACCACCGAAATCCGATCTGCAGCGAGTTGTATTAAATCTCGCAGACATTGCTTCAGTGACTCTCGACTGGGTTTGCCGTGTTCAGAGAACATGGGATCTTCGTCTAGTTGTGTGTAGAGTTCCGCAAATATCACCATGGCAGCGTGTACAATGAGGCTTTTGAAGAAGCCGCCGCTCACAGTCTTTAGTTGCGTGAAGTCATCTCGGACCCCGTTGTTGGCAATTTGACCTCCACTCTCGGTTGGAAAATCAGAACACGGGTATTTGAGCATGTGCACTGCTGAGTCGAGACACGCTTTCCGAGAGAAGTAGTAATGGGGATCTTTGAGTCCCTTGGCGGCGAAGGGGCGGTGGACGAGCAATAAGAATCGGCGAATCGAGGAATCCAGCAAGTTACGATGGAATTGAGAATTTTGGGGGTCCGCAGTAAGGCACCGGTTGAACTTTGAGAGGAAAGCATCGTTTTGTCGGCAGGCTTTCGAGAGCTCGGACCCAACACGAAGAGCTTCATCGTATGAAGGCTCGAAACAGATATTGTTCAAGAATCGAACAACTTCCAACCGAATTTGGAAAGCTTTGAGGAGAGCGAGTTGGACGGAGCATTGAGTGAATGTAGTGCTTGGCTTGGAATTCACAGGACTAAGCATTGTTTCGTCAATGTCAACGTCGTCAATGTTGGCTGGAGGTTCGGTATCGAAGTCGTCCGCAGAAATCAGCAACGGCATGCCTGAATCAACTGCCGACTGAATGTTGATCTCCAAAATCGTGGCCCATAACCTTCTCCGTATTTCTGCTTGCATTGCTGACATTTTTGGTAGCACTTTTGGGTCGCGATGATAGCCCATCTGCAATGAGGTTCGAAGCAGAGCGCCAGCCGAGATCCAGACGAGGTCACCGGCTATTGAATGATGCTGACGTGCCAAAAGGAGGAGACATTGCAGTTGTATTGCCGACGTATGCAATCTACCTTTCTCAAATGGTGACGAAAACCAAGCCTGTGCTGCAAATATCCACTTTGTTGCTTCACTTCGATAAAGATATGCGTCGGGACCTTGGTAAAAGCACGCACCTATCGACATTACAAGCAAAAGCTTCAGAATGAAAACGGGATTCGCAGCATTTGGTTGTTGCCAGTATTGCTCGTATTCCTTCTGAAATGACGGAATGTGTAAGATTCGATACAGGGACTCCTGGGTTCTGAAGTATAAAGTCACAAGGTTATCAGCCATCTTCCGCGGAGGAACAGCATCCCGGAAGTTAGGGTTGGCAAGCCATTGGGAGTATGGCACGTCTTTGGCAGTTTTCGCGAGCGATTTGCATTTCTCCGTCAACTGCCTGATGTGACGGCCAATTGCCGACTTCTCGAGATCGCCGCCCAACGTAGAAGTATTGTCGTCGGGATCTATAGACAGCAACGCAATTTTGTCGAACTGAAAGAGCTTAGTTGATAAATTTCCATTGACAAGGGCATTTCATACTGTTCCATAAGAATACATCCAATGACTAGGACCAAAAAACCGAGTCTTGGATATAGTACCACGTAATTCTTTGGCTAATGTATGCGCCTTGTAGTCCTCAAATACGCCACAAAAAGAGGAAGGGCCACCGGAGGCACCAAATTCTTCCTCTACCCTTTCGATCCGATTGAGTAATGCTTTTGGGTCTGGCGCTTCCTCGTCGTTGGGGCCAACATTCTGGGAGGTCCATGAGCCGGGAAGAGTGGCTTCAGACCGGGTGATAGCATCAAGCGATACCCCAGCCGGAGACGGATTTCCGGCTATGCCTCCTCGGCCTCCTGAGATATCTCGTGGTCGGTTCGGAATGGCTACTGAGGATCCTATAAGGAGGGAGGCTTTGTCGCTCACGTGACGAGACGCTCGAACTGTATCTGGACTGTAGCTGCAAGAGGCAGTTTTGGACTGCAGACACTGACCACAGGGATAGTTTCTGTCACATTTGATCTTGCGACGTCGACATTGTTCGCAAGACAGGGCTGGTCTTCGACGCTTTCTTGGCGGGGCCGTGGAGGTTGGAGGTTCGGACATGTTTGCTTGAACTGGCCTGGCGAGTGACGTCTCACCGGCAAAGACGTCACGATGCAGTCCTGGCCCTGGGAAGTGCCTTGTGAGGCTGGGCGGTAAATTGTGTATGGCTGATGAATTCCCCGAGCATGGGAGCTTTCTCGACGTTATTAAAGGATATTAAAGGATGCTGCCCGGGCACTGAGCTCGCGTCTTCTAAAAGGGCGAAGGCCGAGTGCCAGGTTTTAGCGACCCGCGGGTTATCTCCGTCAGTCTAGCAACGCTACACCAGGAAAGTATGGGGAGTATAAAGAACTGAAGTGAGAGATTGCCTCCATGAAATCTTCTCGTGGAACTCCAATTATTGCCAATGACTCATTTCCTAAGGTGAAAATCGGGACAACGTTGGGTCCATCTTACAAGGACTTAAATGCCCCGCTGCGAATATGCCGACTTTCGAGACGGAGATAACGGGAAATTCGAATAACACGTCTTTATTCCTCCAGGGTATTAGATATATAGTTTGGCAAGGCTGCACTCTTCTTATCATTCATTCAATATTAATAGTCTTTTCACACATTCCTTTGAGATAATTTCTTCACTTTACGACCTGCAACAATTCTCACCACTAGACCCACCTGCAGACGGTTTCCAAAATGGAAAAAGAAGCGAAGACCGATCTGCCCCTAGAGAGTGATCTTGAGGCTTCAATGGAGGAAGATTTAGTTAAAGAAATCCCTAATCCTCCAAGCCAGCCGCCAGACTTTCCGGAGGGGGGGTTGAGAGGATGGTCTGTGGCTATTGGATGTGCTGGAGTGCTTTTTTCAACATTTGGTTATGTCAACGCTTTTGGGTATGCTCTTTACTTTACACCTTGTCTCTCTTTCTGACGGAATCCAGTGTCATGCAGGAGTATTACCAAACCCACTTGCTCAGGCATGAAACTCCGTCAGCCATTTCCTGGATCGGCTCCCTGCAAACCTTTTTCCTTTTTGCAGGAAGTCTAGTTGGTGGACCATTGTTCGACAGATTTGGCGCAAAGGTATGTACTGATGTCTGCACATGGTGGAACAACGACTAATTTATCATCGACTTTTAGGTTATCTGGCCAGCAGCAGCCGCTTTTATCCTCTCCGTGATGATGACTAGCATCTGCAAGGAATATTATCAATTCCTCCTCGCACAGGGAATCCTAGGCGGAGTATCTATGGGGATGACGATGGCCCCAGCCATGGCAGCAACAGGACAATATTTCAACAAGAAGCGAGGAGCTGCCATGGGCGTTGCTGTAGCTGGGTCTTCATTGGGGGGTATCGTTTGGCCCATCGCATTAGGCAAGATGCTCAACAACCCAAATCTGAGCTTCGGCTGGACCATCCGAATTGCCGGGTTCATCATGCTCTCTCTGATCGGCCCTGCCTGCGCTGCAATTAAAGCACGTCTACCTCATCGACTTGGGACGTTCTTCCTTCCAGAAGCTTTCAAGAATTTACAATTTCTCGGCATCGTTTGGTCGGTGTTCCTGATGATGCTGGGATTGTTCTTGCCGTTCTTCTATCTCCCGACCTTCGCAGTCTCCCAGGGAATGAGCACCGAACTAGCCTCGTACATCATCGCCATCCTCAATGCCGCTTCGTTCTTTGGCAGGGTTATTCCGGGAGTGTTGGGCGACAAACTCGGTCGGTACAATGCACTTGGTGCCGCTGCTATCTGCTCTGGAATCCTGATCATCTGTATGCAAGCCTTATCTAGCAACGCTTCTATCATCGTGTTTTCCGGCCTTTACGGTTTCTTCTCCGGGGCAATTGTCTCTGGCATGTCGGTGACTTTAGCCCAAGTTCCGAAGGATCCAAAAGAAATAGGCACCTATATGGGTATGGGAATGGCGACAGTTTCAATTGCAGCATTGATCGGACCGCCGATTGAGGGAGCTTTTGTCTCCCACTATCATGGATTTAATCAAGTTGCGACCTTCAGCGGCGTTTTTGTGATTGCAGGAGGGGTTTTCTCGCTGCTGACGAAGAAAACGACGGAGAAGGGGCTATTTGGAAAAGTTTGAAGTGATCCAACTTCATAATCAAGTAGGAAGATATTTGTGTCTTTTGCAAACAAGCATTTTTGTAATTATTGATTGTACGTAGTGTAACACCTGGTATAGACATCCCACCTCACCCATCCTTAGCCCTTGACTTCGCCAGCATCTCTTGCACAATCCCCTTATAATCTTGCAACCGAATAGGGACGAAAGTCTCTCGAGAACCAATTTCCTTTCCTATAAACCTTAATTCCCATGCCCTGCATCAATAAGTCCGTAACTTGCTGAATCTCCGCCGAAGCGATCTTCCTCGTCGCGCCACGTGTGACGTGCCAGATATCCTCGCTCTGTATTGAAGTACTTACCATTATCGAATTGGCCAATAATACCAATGAATTGACCAATCCAGTGCTGTATTAATCAATTTATCGTCATTGGTTAATGCATCAGGTGTTTCACCAATTATATTATGTTTAATAATTATTTAAGTTCGTAGGCTTAGTGTATTATCTGTCATATTGCCTTAGGGAATTCTACCCCGTTCCTTCCATTTTCAATGTATTAGGGAATAATCTTATAGATCCTATAGAAAAAGAACAAAAATCGGAGAGTTCGCACAAAATTTATAAATCTGGATCTGGGCCTGTATAAAGGGGGGATCCTATTCTTAGGGGGGAGAATATGATAGATAATACTGTAATCGAGCTGTCAGTTGAATATCACGTGAATTATACCATTTTTATGTGGTGATTAGCCTCTCATTTGGATGTATTTAAGGCCCCTCAACTTCCTCAATTATTAGAACTTCAAATAGCTTTAATATTAATCTTTTACATTTAATTCTTTTCTTATAAAAGGGTTCACCCCTCAACCGCCTACGCTAACCCCACCAAAATTTTCTCGATTTTTAAAGTCCCTAGAAAATTCTAAAAACTTCCCAGATTATAGAAGATAATCAAAATATCGCGAAGATTGTATTATTTCTTTGAATATAGCATTAAGGTTTTCAAATTTCAAGTTGAGCAGTTGAGGGGTGAATCCTACTATATTATTTTATCTTGGATTTTAATATGAGACTTTATTATACTAACTTTATAAGTTTGTGCGCACAAGGCATTTTAATAGTAAATAAAATTTGAAACTTTTAAAGTATTAAAATTTAAATAAGCTAATTATACTTTGGCTACTTTAGTTTTTTATACCTTAAAAAACAAGTTGTAATTATTATTTATAATTATTATTTATTATTTGAAAAGCTTAAGTGGTTAAAAAACTATGGTTTTCTAGCGCTGGTAATGAGTTTAAAAGACCTAGAAATGCTTTAAAAACGCCTTGCGCGCATAGACCTATGATATTAAACTCGTTAAACCTCGGTTAGCACTGGTATTAAAGAATAAAACTAGGCAGCTTTAGGTTAAAATGGTTATTAAAAAGTTTGCTTGGCGCCTTTTAAAATGCATTACAAAATAAAGTTATATTATCTTAGATTTTAATAATTGCTAAACAAGAGCGTTGGTATTTCTTAATATAACTATTGTAGCTAAAGAAATAGCCAGCTTGTTATAATAAGCCAATTAGAATACTAGAAACTATCGCTTAAATTGTTATAGATATGTGTTTAGTTTAATTGCCTTAAAACCATATCAACTAAAAACCAACTATAGAGATTTAGGAGAAAGTATAAGATTGGTTTGATTTACAGGTTTGCTTACATAACCTGCATTAACAAATTGGCTATTGTTATATAGGAAAGTAAGGCCTAAAATTAATCTTTGATTTAATATAACAATATAATATAGTGCTATAGCACAAACTCAAGAACCCTAAGACGCGCTAAAAGACACATATATTTCTATTAGTTCTCAACAACTGTTAATACTAGGACTTAAAGTTATACAACTTACAACAAAGCCTGGCACCCGATTGCAAAATAATATAAAACTATTATATAAGGCGCAATAAGGCTCTTTAATAGTGCGGACTATGGCGATTAAATTAGCGCTAAGTTTCTAAATCCTCTTTTGATTTTATAACCTCATCTTATTTAAGCTACTCTTTACCTCTAAGTTAATTGTAAAAAAACTAATCTTTTTAAGAATATTCTAATAGCTAAAGTGATCTTGCAAAAGAAGTCTTGCTATAAGTCTAGAATATGGATTCCTAGAAGGAAGATAGTAGATTAGAAGTTCTTTTGTTAAATCTACTATAAAGAGCCTAGCTAGCTATTATTATGTGCCGGGCATCCTAGAAACAAAGATAGCACAAAATTGAATTGAAAATATTTAGTAGTAATAATAATAGTTGGTCAGGACAAGCCTCTTTGTTAGTTGATAGTAATAGTAAGGGAGGTAAAGAATAGCGCTTTAAAGTCGTTTTCAAACTTCCTCTGTTTAGAAGTCAAATTGTGATAGGTCTGCCAATGTAGCTGGGATTGCCTTGTAAGAAGCTATCCCTTCGACCGGTGAGACATTACCCACGCCAGGCATCACAGCTAAGCGGTACGTGCCTGCCTGACGATTTTAGCTTTTATGCCTGGCATGGGCAATGTCTCACTGGTCGAAGGGATAATATCCTCCTAACAAGCTTGTTAATCCTTATCTAAAATATCCTTAAAGTAATAGTTATGCTCCCGTCTTAGATAACACAAAATATTATTATAATAAAGACTTTCGAAGACGTTGAATAAGGTTTTGATATTATTATTAGAAGTCTTGCCGTCGGAATTGCCTTGAAGCAGCGCCTAGCAAGCAGTGTGAAATAGATAGCAAAAGTCTTTGGCAGTATTTGGAGTATAGCGGTAAGAAAATCGTATAAACTTATATAAAGGTATGCGTAAGTTAAAAGGAATTGTATTGTTGTCAATAGAGCCTTGACCGCTAAGAACGTATTAATGTTTAAACCGGCATACTATATAAAGACTATTAACATCCTCACATCTCTTGCTTATAGAGTAACTCACTCGCACGGATATCTTTACACTATAGAGGGAGGTTGCTGTCTTGAGTGGCTAAGACTACGCCGCAGATACAATAGGAGTCGGCTATGAGTCGTGGTGGAGGTTGGAAAAGTTGAACTGCCGAGCACGGTCAAACCGGACACGGAGCTAAGGCAAAGGCTGTTGATGCCTTAGAAGTAAGGCTTGGATATCCTTGTAGCGGCCGAGACCACTTGGATCACGCATTTTGAGACGTTCGGAAAAGCGCAATTGAGCGCAACATGAATCCATCCAAAAAGGCTTCGCTGTCGGCGCTCGTCATTGTGGTCCTAAGCATAGGCGACCGCTCCCCATTCTAAGCGATGCTGCGACTCTGGACTAAAGTCTCATTCACTGCTGCGCATCATGCCACCAGAGTGGTGATAGTCGCAGGATTTGAAGGAGGTAAGAAGCTGTGCCGTACTCCAAGGTTTCAGCTCCATGCTCGGTCCCGATCAGTGGCTCGGCGTTTGGGGCTATTCTTACCCCCTATCGGAGTTTAGGGGCTTATTAAATTTTAGCCGAGCAGGCCAGGCACCGACATCAATAAACTCCCCACTATCAACAAACCTCCCGCTTCAAGAATACGACATCATCTCTGCTGACCACAGCTCCTTTCCGCGCAACAAAAGCCTCATTGACGCGTCAATATACGTGCCACAAACTCAATTGGACCATCTATCCTCTCCAGCCCACCAAGATGACCACCCTCACTACCTTCCATCTCTTCCCAAACCTCCCTTTCGAGCTCCGCCTCAAGATCTGGGAGCACGCCCTCTCCGAACCACGAACTGTAACCATCTCCTGCCAACGCGAGATGCTCGACCGCGAGCGCCGCTTCGCAAAAGCCTTCACCTCCACCACACCACCCCCCCCTCTCCTGCACACCAACCGCGAATCCCGCATCGAAGCACTATCCCTTTACCAACCCACCTTCAAAACCGACATCTCGTCCAACTACACCTACATTTGCTTCGCTCGTGACACGATAAAGTGTGCCGACAGCGTACTCGAATACATGGCTTCTTTCGAAGTCAGCTCCATCCAACGACTGATATTAGAAGTCAAAGACGCGGAGTATTTTGGACACTTTCATATGGATGTTGTTAAGAGGATGAGGGTGTTAGAAGAGGTGACGCTGCTGGCAAAGGCGGAAGAATTGGATCATTTGTGGAATCGGGGGGAACGGTATGTCGAGACGCTGACGAGAGATTTTAAGAGCGCGCAGTACGATAATCCGGGTTGGGTTTGTCCGAGGATGAGGATTGTGAATCGGAAGACTGGGGAAGAAAAAAGGGTTCTTGAAGGTGGCGCGTTGATCCCGGGGTGGATGGAAGGGTGAATATTTATGTTGATGGCGAGAGAGGGGATGTGGGCTAACTTTTATAGGGATGAGATTCCGGAGGACTTGTTTTCCTTGGTGTTTCCTTTGGGCTTTCATGGTTCCATGGCATAGACTTGAAGTCGTTATTTAGAAGGCGCTTGATTTCTTGCTAGTGCATCAAACAATAGTATTCTTTCACAAGAGCCTCGCATGTTACTGAGCCCTTTCGTGAGCAATAGGGCACTGCCCAACAACGATTTGTTGGCGACAGAGCTGGAAGTGATTATGGAAATTGTTCTTTCTGCGGTACCCAATCATGGCATTTGAACCGACGGTGAGAAATCATTGTGTTGAGCAAGATTGGCAGTTGAATAAGTAGGTAATTTATGCTACAGCACAGCTTATCAGAGCAATGTTTCTATTGGCGGATGCTGCTTGCACAGCCTGCACTCCGCCTCACGAATGGCGGCCAGACCAACTAGTGGCCAGCCCACGGCCAAGTTCAATCAATACATGGCACTGCATTAAGCTTAGGAGCAATGTTCCACTGGAAAGTTATGCTGTTTAGCGGTGAAGATGACTTCTCATCTTCCTTCGCGTACTTGCGCGAATAGCCCCAAAAAGCTTCCGTTCACTCAACACTAGATATCCTCTTCAAGATCTCTTTTGATAGATAATTACTTGGATGACTGAGTCTGATACTTGTGGTCCTAGTGCGTTGAGGGCTTTGGACAATAATGTCAATATGTCATGCACTCTCTGTAACAAATTATACCTAGCACGTTTAGGAATAACCAGTATAGCCAGTAGTGTAAACTGCAGTTTTGGACTGTAGTGCAAGATCAATTTTCTTAAACTATAGTGCAATTAAAGAGCACTAAACTAGAGTATACCGGCACTAAACTAGACTACAATTATATTATCTAAACTGCAGTTTAAACTGTAGTTTCGTCCATTTCCACGTGACTTTTTACAACTTTTGCAACCTTAATACTAATAATCTCTTCTAACTACTTTGATTTTGCCTCTTATCCTTTTATCTTATACTATAACTTCAAGCACTCAAAAGCCTTAATAATATTTATGCCAAGCTTATTTTACAAGTCTGTAATTAGTAACTTAGCGCTTGAGAAGAGATGTTTTAAATTAGCTAACATAGCTAAGATTGAAAGCATATTAAGGGCTAGCTTACTAAGATTAAGATAATTGATTTGCTAAGTCTTTTCAAGCTACTAAGATCTTAAATCGACATTATAAGTGCATTCGGCAGTGCAATATCTTTTATACTTGTCTTTTAAGATTAGTGCCGACTAGTAGCGCTTTTTCTATACTATAAAGGAGTTTTTGCTAAAAGGTTTTACTAGTAAAGTAGTAATAGTATTTGAGGTAAAAGGGCTAAGTTTATACTCCTCTTACAAATTGTCTATTATAACTTTAGTCTTTAAAATCTATTCTTTCTTCTAATTGCTCTCGATATATTGCTACTTTAAGTTTAAATCAAGAATAACTATAGCAATATAAGCAAGACTCTCTTTAGTTATCTTATATTACTTTTCTATCTTAGCTTATCTTAAATTAAATATCGACGCTATAATCTTATCTCTCTTATATTTTTCCTTAAATTGCTCAAATTGCTCTAAGATGTAATCTATTGCTAGCAATATATAATCGAGGGTAATATAAATAACTTTAAAGCTAATATAGTTTAAAAGAGCCGATTAAAGAAATTGTGGATATTTTATAAAGTAACCTAGTCCTTATCAAATAGTTTATCTTATTTAACTAATTCAAAGGAGTAGTGCCGAATATAGGCCTTTATAGCTTTATAACTAGAGAAGTAATAGCCTTTTTGATTATATATGCTAGTAAATTCTAGCGGGTCTTATTATCTCTTATAAGACGATTTTACTTGCTTAAAATTATAAATTCATGCATCTTTTAAGCATTATTTTATATATCAACAACAATATTATAAAGCTTGCTAATTGGTCTATATTTCCTCGATTACTTAATGTCCTTTAAGCTTTGCTTTAATTGAGCTAATTATTCGGCACTTTCTTCTAATTTCTTTAAGTTAATAATGTAAAGGAAGGAATTAACAAATAAGTTAATAATATGTCCTTAATAGCAAAGTCAGTAAGTTATAGCGTTATAGTAAATGTTATAGCTATATATTATTTCTCTTTAAGTTAACTAATATATGCCAAATCCTTATATAAAGTATATACTTTAAAAGATTATAGTTATTATTATATTATTATTAGATGCATTATCTATAACAATATAGCTAAGCTTCTCCTTAATTCCCTAGTCCCGAATAACTTTTATTACTACTAATGCAAGGTTTTCCCCTTTATAATTGCCTTTAATCTCTTTTATAGCTAAGACGATGTGTTTTAAGACTCTAAATACTAAGATGAAGTGAGCAATAATGCCTAAGATAAGCTTATTATTTAAAGAGGACTAAATATTAAAAGATAAGTAAATAATAGTCTTTGCATTTTAAAGCATAGCTTTAATCTTTTCCTTCTTAATTTAGAATCAGCAAAAAACCCAAGTTCTTATAGTATTATGCTTATAGTTTAACTAACAATTAATATCAAAGTTTAAATATGTTAAAAATGCTTTAAATTTGGGGCATTTTATAAGGCAAAGTGGCATATTACAGCTATAATAAACTTAATATAAAGAACCTTAATAATGTTACTATTTAAAAGTAAGTTTCCACTATCCGAATTGTTAAGCCTTTAACGCTTATATAAGTGTTTAGTAGCAAAGGCTATAGCGTTTTCAATATCGATTTAGATATTCTTTGCCTTAATAGTTACAAGAGTATCGTGCGGTTAAACTTCGTGCTCTATAGTTAAATGCTTTATAATTATACTAGTTTTGCTGCTAATTTAATAATTTTGTAAACAAAACTTATAACGCTATTCCTCTTTCCTCTTTGCATTTAAAAACATGTGTTATATATCATTTGTCCCCCGTATATATTTATAGACTTATAAATTGCGTTTATTGCGTTTATTATGCTTCTTTAAGAAAGGAAGTAGCTAAGACAAAGGACTTGGTAAAATAGAAGTTGCAAGCGTCATGTCTTGAGAATCGGCTTTAAGGGGGGCTAATTCGATTATAGGGGTGCAAGATAAGTTTAATTAGCTATTCTTCCTAAACGGGAGCTTCGATTGGCCTTTAAGAGGCATAGTGCGTCGTTAGTTGGCTGCTAGGAGGGGCCTAAATATACTATATTAAATTAAAGAGGTTTAGGTAAAGAAATTTTTATTTAGCGTGCTATATAAAGAAGTCGGCGACAATTGTCAAGGCCCCCTTTAATTATATTATTTTATAATATCACAACTATATATTACAAAATTATAATTTTTCATTTATTAAAAAGCCTTAGATTTAAGCTATTCAAATTTATAATAATTATTTTATTTTATTAAAGATTAGCTATTTTATAAAGGTTATAAATAATAAGGCTCCTTGTGAATTTAAGCGAGCTTTGCCCTTTACACTACATTTAAACTGCAATTTAAACTACCATGCTAGGATTTACACCTTAGTGCAAATCGGGTACACTAAACTGGACTAAGGACCCCTTAAACCATACCACTGCAGTTGAACTGCAGTTGCACTGCACTAAGGTCAAACTATTGGCTACCCTGGGAACAACAACTAGAAAGGTAATAGACTAAGGCAAAACTACCAAAAGCACGGGCTAATTACAGACGACTTACATGATAAACTTACTCGAAGCTCGCCCCCAAATAGCAGGCAAGCTATAATAAGACTTTCTTTAAACTCACTACAAGCTAGCTTTAAGCTCACTCAAATGTACAAGCGAACTAAAATAGACTACTTTATATGTAAAGCTATAATCTCTGCCCTTTCTGTCTATAGAGCTATCAAATTAAGTGCGGTCTGCTGGCTTAATTCTCGAGATTGTGAATCAAGCGATGGAATGGCGAGTCACCCTTGCTACACTAAAGGGGTGAATTTCCCAACACGCCATGTTAAGGTTGGGAAGTGCAAGTAAACATATCTAGGAGAAACGTTAGGGATGGCAACTAGAATATTATCGAATCACTAAATTCAATTTGCGTGTTATATGTGCCGATGAATTCAGCAACAATAAAGTACGTCTTATGTTTTTAAGGTGGTTAGAATGAAAAGGCATGGCTGCGCTTCTGAGATGAGGTCAAGCTACTTCTAAATAGTTGCATTAGGGTAGAAGGTAGCAGAGAGCTCATCTATATCTTAATTCTATAAGGTGGGTTCTTTTGTGTGCGACTGTCAGTTGGTCGAGCAGCTGTTCTAATTCATGGAGAAGGGTAAAAATGATTGAAGTTGTCTACTGTTCTACAGTGAAGGAAGCCCGTATTTATAGAGACTTAAGGCCCCTATAATTAGGTATCACATGCTACAATACAGGTATATGCTCCCTGTACAGCTGAGCTATTTCAGCTGTATCGGCATCACCGATATCCAGCTCGGCATACCCGAGCCCTATAACACGTGATTTCCAACTGACAGCGACTTACTACACTAGCGCTTCTTAGTAAATGAAATCGAGACACCCAAAGGCTCCTCTCTGGAGGATTAGATATATGTGCCTTGATGTACAGATACCTAACCAATCTTGATCTTTCTGCGATCCATAAATAGCGATAGGCAGAGACAAAAGCAACCGGAGACTATCGACGTGATGAAAACACGGCTGATCGCGTGCACAATAGCTGCTAGGACTTCCTGTTGCTGAGTGGGTCTTGCGGGTGCCCCTACCACCGTCAATATCCTCCTGAACACTGACCTGCAGGATAAGTATGTATCTGCCTGCTGCGGAGGTGGAGTCACGGCAGCGCTAAGCGTGGCTTTCGTCACTTTGCAGGTTGTGGGTCCTCACCCTCATCGCTTGTCTCGCATGTGTTATAATTGCCATCCGTGTTCACAGAATAGTGGTTTTCGTTGCTGATCTCTGCTGCTTAACAGCTCGAGCTTCTAGTAAAGCAAGTCACCGTCCAAGTCGACCGTAGGTACGTGAAGAAAATCAGACGAATCTAGCAATCGCCGGTATTACTTGTGCTTAGAAATCTACCTTGGTTTTGTCCTTAGACGTAGGAGCCAATGGATTAGTGTTGGTCACAACATGGCAATATATCATATTATTGCGATATATCAATATAATATAAAGCTTCTCATATTGTGAGTAATACAATATGAGTCTTCCACGTATTAGCTAATATGATAATATATTAGGTAATATGGCGATATTAAGTAGGGTAAGTTGGCGAGAGTAGAACGAGGCGAGCCTCCACTTCTATAATTAATAACTCTGTATAACAATAACACATAGCAATAAAAAGTAGATATCCTAAATCCCAAAGCTTTAATAATTAAAATAGTTTTAAATTTATAATTATATAACGTGTTTTAGTAGTGCTATTAATTATTTAAAAAGCCTTATTCCTTGCTATAATCTTACACCGACAATTAACCAAGAATGAAGTTTTAATAACACTATAACCAATTCCGACTTATACTAGCACATTTAGTGTGTCAAATAAGTAGAGTAGAGTAGAGTAGCGCTATATACTCTACTTTACTTAATGGATATATATGCTACTTATACTCTACTTAATACTTATTAAGTCTAGACTTAAGTAAC
>Ga0302325_10008629_pt1 | contig 22366 bp, 17 predicted proteins | sample Palsa_T0_2_FD_201948 | JGI IMG/M metagenome (GOLD analysis project Ga0302325, IMG submission 201948) | Peat permafrost microbial communities from Stordalen Mire near Abisko, Sweden - Palsa_T0_2 | ecosystem: Environmental > Terrestrial > Soil > Palsa > Peat permafrost | place: Sweden: Abisko...
AGCCGCCTCGGGACCACCCTCGCCGGTCATCGCCGCCGCCTCCCCGGCGTTGGCGCGCACGAGCCGCGCGCCGGGCACGCACCGGAGCACCGCATCGACCGCCGTTCGCTCGCCGGGCCACCGGTGCAGGCGCAGGTTGCAGTCGACGACGATCGGCCTGCCGAGCTCAAGCGCCCTCGCGCGCGCGTGCATTGTGAGTTCGCGCTCGGGGGCCTCCGACAGCGTGTTGGAGTTGATCAGCAGCGCTCCGGCGCGCCAGACCGCATCGTCGAGCAGTTGCGCTGTGAGCCCCGCCAGCGGCGACGCCGCCGAGGGATACAGGCGGTACTGGGGCTCCCCGGCTTCGTCGAGCGCGACGAACGCCAGCTGCGTCGCCTCACCCGCGCGTCGGCACAGCAACGAGACGTCGACACGCTCGGCGCTCAGGCGCTCGCCGAGCCATCGCCCCCAGCGGTCGTCGCCGACGGCGCCCGCGATCGCGACGGGCGCGCCCGCCCGGGCGGCGAACACGGCGGTGTTGGCGGTGACGCCGCCGAGATGCGCGGGGAATCGATCGGCGTCGGCGAACGACGCGCCGGGCCACTCGCAGATCAAGTCGACGATCGCCTCGCCGAGGCACAGCGTCGGCATCACGTCGGCTCGGACCGTTCTCATCGGGCCACGCAGCCTGCGCTCATATGGCGGACGTTATCCTCGCCTGGTCTTGGCCGTCCTAGAGCAGACGACCGCGCGGCCACCGGCGCGGCCAACCTCGCCCCTGGTCAAGCGTCCGCGTCCCGAGCTTCGTGCGTGGCGCTGGGCGCTGCCGACGATCGTCGCCGCCACCTTGGCCGGGCTGTACCTGGTACTGGCGCCGCACAGCGTCGATCTCGCCGCGCACCTGTTCCGCGCGGCGATGTTCAAGCAGCAGGGCTTCGCGGTCTGGAACAACTACTGGTATGCGGGCAACGAGGTGCTCGGCTACAGCGTCCTGTTCCCGGCGGTATCGGCGGCGCTGACGCCGCAGCTCGCCGCGGCGCTGGCGGCCACCGGGACCACCGCCGTGTTCACGGCGCTCGCGCGCCGCCACTTCGGCGACCGCGCACTGGCCGGCGCGCTCCTGTTCGGCGCGGCGACCACCGCCGACCTGTACTCCGGGCGCCTGGCGTTCGCGTTCGGCGCATTGCCGGCGCTCGCGGCGGTCCTGGCGTTGGACACCCGACGGCCCATCACCGCCTGCCTGCTGGCGATCCTGTCGGCGTTGTGCAGCCCGGTCGCGGCGCTGTTCGCGGCGCTGATCGCCGCCGGCTACGCGATCGGTGGCGCGCTCGTCGCGCTCGGAGTGGCCGCCGGCACGCCCGGCCTCGCCGCCGACCCGGCACTGCCCCCCGGTCGGCGCGCCGTGCCCGGCGCTCGCCGCCTGGCGCTCCCCACTCGGCCGGTCGCGCTCCCCGGATGGCGGGCATCGCCGGTCGCGCTCCGGGCAGCGCTGCCCGCAATCGCGGTGATCGTCGCCGCGCTGGGGCCGGTCCTGCTGATCTCGTGGATCTTCCCGCAGGGCGGCTCGGAGCCGTTCGCGTTCACGACGATGCTGCCGCTGCTGGTCGTCTCGGTCATCGCGCTGATCCTGCTGCCGCGTGAGCTGGTGCGGCTCCGAGCCGGAGTGGCGGTCTACGCCATGGTGACGCTGGCGCTGTACCTGATCCCGACCCCGATCGGCTCGAACATCGCGCGGCTGGGCACGTTCGCCGCGCTGCCGCTGGCGGCGCTCGTGTGCTGGGGTCGGCGGCCGCGGCTGCTCGCGCTCGTCTTTCTGCCGCTGCTGTATGTCGGCTGGTCGCCAGCCGTCCGCGATGGCATCGCCGGCGACGTCGACAACACGACGTCGACCAGCTTCTACCGGCCGCTGCTGCGGTTCCTGGACCGCCAGGCGGCGGTACCCGGATCGGCGCCGTTCCGGATCGAGATCCCGTTCACCGCATTCCATTGGGAGGCCTACGAGATCGCCACCCGGTTCTCGCTCGCCCGCGGCTGGGAGCGCCAGCTCGACATCCATGACAACCCCATCTTCTACGGCGGCAAGCTGACCGCCGGCACCTACGAGCGCTGGCTGCACGACGACGCGGTGCGGTTCGTCGCGATCTCCGACGCGGACCCCGACTACTCCGCACGGGCCGAGGTGAGGCTGATCAACGCCGGGCTTCCGTACCTGCGGCTCGTGTTCCGAGGGCCGCATTGGCGGGTCTACCAGGTCGCGAATGCGACGCCGATCGTGCAGCGCCCGGCGATGCTGCAACGGCTGACCGCCGGGTCGCTGACAATCCGCGTGCCCAAGCCGACGACGGTTGAGGTGCGCATCCACTACACGCCCTATTGGCAGCTGTCGCAGGGATCCGGTTGCGTCGCGCCGGACGGCAACTGGACGAAGCTGACCGTCCGGCGCGCCGGCGAGGTGCGGCTGTCGACGTCGTTCTCGCTGAACCGGATCGGCGCCACCTCGCCGCGCTGCACCTCATAGCGCGTCGAATCCGGGCCCCTCAGTCGCCGCAAACGGGGCAGCTGCGGTCGTCAGGGTGACCTAACCCGCAACGCCGAATCCTCGTTATAGGATTGGCCGGGTGCCCAAACGGCGGTTGATCGAGCTGCGCAACGCCGCGCTGCCCAAGGGCTGGCAGGACGCGGCACGCCAGCTACTCCTGTTCGCCGCCGCCTACGGCCTGTACCAGCTCGTCCGCGGGCTCGTGCACTCAGACATCGCGATGGCGTCATGGAACGCGACCAAGGTGATCAACCTCGAGCGCACGCTGCACGTGTTCATCGAGCCCAACATCCAGGCGTGGACGGTCAACATCCACTGGCTGATCAACCTCGCCGACGTGAGCTACCTCTACAGCCAGTACGTCGTCACGTTCACCATGCTGCTGTGGATCTACGTCCGCCGTAACGAGTCGTTCTACTTCGTGCGCAACATGTTCATGGCCGCGATGGTGATCGCGCTGATCGGCTACACGGTCTACCCGACCGCGCCGCCGCGGCTGATGCCCGAGTGGGGCTTCACCGACCCGGTCGCCCAGTTCACCCACATCACCGCCGAGCGCGGGACCACGTCGGCGTTCCTGAACCTGTACGCGGCGATTCCATCGATGCACTGCGCGTTCGCGTGCATGGTCGGGATCCCGATGTCACGGTTCGTCAAGCGCCGCTGGGCGAAGGCGCTGTGGCTCTGCTACCCGCTGTACATCGCGTTCGTGGTGATGTCGACCGGCAATCACTACCTCACCGACTGCGTGCTCGGCGCGACCACCGCGGGGCTCGCGGCGCTGATCTCCAAGCAGCTGCTGGCGCGAGCCAGACCGGACGTCTGGGCATTCCGACCGTCGCGCGGCCAACCCGGACACACGCTGACGGCGTGAGCTGACGCTGCCCGTGCCGCGGTTCCGACGCCGTGGCCACTAGGCTGTGACCCGTCCGATGGCGCCGCCGACCACTCCCGTACGCCCGCGTCCGCCCTCCGGGCGCCGTACCCGTCAGCGGGGCCAGGGCCCGACGACCCAGGAGTTGATGCAGCGGCGGCTGATCGAGAGCCGCTTGACCCCGAACACGATCTCGCTGACCGGGTTCGTGCTCAACCTCACCGCCGCCGCGCTCGTCGTCAACCGCACCTTCTTCTTAGCGGGCGTCGCGTTCATCGTGGGCTCGATCATGGACACGCTCGACGGCCGCTACTCCCGGATGTCGGGCAAGGGCACCCAGTTCGGCGCGTTTCTGGACTCGACCCTGGACCGGCTCGAGGAGGGCGTCGTGCTGACGGCGGTCGGCGCCTATTTCGCGTCCCAGCACGATCAGCTCGCGGTCGCGGCGGTCGTGCTGGCGGTGCTGGCCTCCTTGATGGTCTCCTACACCCGCGCCCGCGCCGAGGCGCTCGGCGTCGAGTGCAAGGTCGGGCTCGCCACGCGGCCGGTGCGCGTCGTGATCCTCTCGATCGGGCTGGTGTTCGCGCGCGGCGCCTCGCTGGGCAACTTCCACCTGCTGGCGCCGGCGGTGTACGTACTCGCGGGCCTGAGCCTGGTCACGGTCGTCCAGCGGATCTGGCACGTGCGCAAGCAGCTCATGGCTCAGGCGGCCGAGCAGTAGGGACACCGGGTTGCCTCCGATCCGCCCGCACGGATCGCTCGGCCGCGGTGCCCATCAGCGGATCCTGGAGGCGGCGGCGACGCTGTTCACCCAGCGCGGGATCAACGCGACAGCGATGAACGACCTGTACATCGCGGCGCGCGTCTCCAAGCGCACGCTCTATCAGCACTTCCCCAGCAAGGACGCGCTCGTGCTCGAGTATCTCGATACCGCCGAACAGGCACCCGGATCCGGCGAGGCGCTGCTGGACCGGACCGACCTGGCTCCCCGGGCGCGGCTGCTCGAATTGTTCACGACGCTGGCCGACCAGCCCCGCCCGATGCGCGCCGACCCATTCGTGGGCGCCGCGGTCGAGTTCCCGGAGCCCGGCCATCCCGCCCACCGTGCCGCCGCCCACCACGGCCGCCGCTTCGCCCAGCGCCTCGCCGACCTGGCCCGCGCCGCCGGCGCTCGCGACCCCGAGCAGGTCGGCCGCCGCCTCGCGCTGCTCTATGCCGGCGCTGCGATCCGCGCCTTCGTCGATGACGATCCCGCCCCGACCGCCGACGCCTACGCGATCGCCGCCGCGATCCTGCGCGACGCGATCGACTGAGCGGCGTCTTTCAGCTGGAACCGGTCGCGGCGAGCATCGCCGACCCTGAGGGGCCTGGATGGGCGCCGGCCTTGACCAGTTGCTCAGCACCGCTGAGATCGCCGGGTCCGCATCACAGGATTGGTCGTTTTTCATCCTGCCATCGGCAAAAACGACCAACCGTGGCGGGCGACCAGTTCGACGGCGTCGCTGTTCGACGATTCTGGCTTCGTTCAGGGCCGCAGCGGGCGCGGACACCGCCTGGCGGCCTCCCGGACCGTCGACTCACTCGCCTACTGGATAGTCGGGGAACCCGCCGCCGAGCGCGAACGGGGTCAGATCGATCTCGCTGACGCCGTCGCTGATCGTCTGCGCCACCGCCTCCCCGATCGCCGCCGAGTGCTTGAACCCATGGCCCGAACAGGCGGCGACGATCCGCACGTTCGGATGGTTGGGGTGACGGTCGATGATGAACCGGCTGGCGCGAGTGCAGGTGTAGAGACAGGACGTGGTGCGCAGCGGCTCGGCGGTGACCCACGGGAAGTACCGGGTCAGATATCGCCGATGGAAGGCGTGCGAGGAGTCGGCGGGTCGCGTCTGCGTTGACTGGTCGGGGTCGACCGTCGCGTCGTAGCGCTCGGTGGCGAGCTTGACGCCGCCGGTGCGACCGTCGATCGCCGGAAGGCCGTAAAAGCCGCCGCTCAGGTGCGTGTAGGCGTCCCGCTCGCCGTCCATCTCCCAGATGAAGATCGGCATCCGCCGCAGCGTCTCGTAGCCGCGTCGGATCGCGAACCAGTGCAGCGTCTGCGGGTAGACGGCGAACAGCCCGGCGCTCTCGGGAACAAGCTTGGTGATCCACGCTCCGGCGCACAGGACCAGCTCCCGCGCCTCAACCGTCGCCATGTCGGTGGTGACGGTCACCGCGCCTGAGCTCGCCGCCCAGGACCGAACCGATTCTCCCAGGCGCAGTTGCGCCCCGGCTTGGCGAGCGAGCGTCAGCTGGGCGGTGATCGCCGCCTCCGGGCGCACGAAGCCGGCCTCCGGTTCGAAGTAGCCTTCGGTGTCGTCGGGGAGGTCGAACATCGGGAAGCCGTCGCTCAGCTGCGCGTTGGAGAGGTTGCGATGTGCGATCCCGTGGAGCCGTGCGACCGCGCGGGTCTGCTCGAGAAACATGTCATCGCGCCGACCGATCACCAGCCCGCCGACCTGCTCAAGCACGCTTGATCCGGTGGCTGCCTCGAGCTCGCGCCACAGCTCGTGCGATCGGCGCACCAGCGGTACGTGCTCGGCACCCTCGCCGACGGCCAGCCGCGTGATTCGGGTCTGGCCATGGGTCGACCCCCGGTCGTGCGGCGGCCGGAAGCGGTCCACGCCGAGCACCCGTAGCCCCCGCTGCGCCAGCCGCAACGTGACCGCGCTGCCCATCGCGCCGAGTCCGACGACGATCACGTCGGCCCGGTCAGCCCGGTCGGCCCCACTCACGGCGGGGCCCCCGCCCGCGACGACCGCGGCGTCGCCCGACTTTCCGCTCGCAACGCGCACGCCATCGCCCGAATTGTGTCGGCGATCGGCCGGCCGAGGCCGTGTCGGCGTGCACCTTGGCAAATCACTGCGGATAGCCCGCAGGAACTCACCAAGGTTCGTAGGCTTCCCTAGGTATACGTGTGTGTTTACCTAGCTCTACCGGCGGGCCGGGTCAATCGTGACGACGGTACACAACCGTGTACTTGTGCGTGTAACCAGCCCGCGTGCTCGGCGTATCTCTCAGCGAACACGGCGCACGACCGCGCCGGCAGAACTTCTGAGAAGGGACACACTCTCCGTGAGCACCACCACCAGCTCCACGAACGGCTCCTCGCGCCACCAGCACGACAAGGTCCGCGTCGCGATCATCGGCGTCGGCAACTGCGCCAGCTCGTTCGTCCAGGGCGTCCATTACTACAAAGACGCCGACCCGTCCGAACCGGTCCCGGGCCTGATGCACGTCGACCTGGGCGGCTACCACGTCCGTGACATCGAGTTCTCGGCCGCGTTCGACATCGACGTCGAGAAGGTCGGCAAGCCCCTGCACGAGGCGATCTTCTCCGGCCAGAACAACACGCTGAAGTTCGATGCCGACGTCCCGAACCTCGGCGTCGAGGTGATGCGCGGGATGACCCATGACGGGCTCGGCAAGTACCTCTCGCAGAAGATCACCAAGGCCCCCGGCCCGACGGTCGACATCGTCGAGGTGCTGAAGTCGACCCGCACCGACGTGGTCGTCTCCTATCTGCCGGTCGGTTCCGAGCAGGCGACCAAGTGGTACGTCGAGCAGATCCTTGAGGCCGGCTGCGGCTTCGTCAACTGCATCCCGGTGTTCATCGCCCGCGAGGACTACTGGAACAACCGCTTCATCAAGGCCGGGCTGCCGATCGTGGGCGACGACATCAAGTCCCAGGTCGGCGCGACGATCGTCCACCGCGGCCTCGCGCGGCTGTTCCACGACCGCGGCGTCAAGCTGCTGCGCACCTCGCAGCTGAACGTCGGCGGCAACATGGACTTCTACAACATGCTCGAGCGTGAGCGGCTGGAGTCCAAGAAGATCTCCAAGACCAACGCGGTCACGTCGATCATGGGCCACGAGCTGCCCGCCGACGACGTCCATGTCGGCCCGTCGGACTACGTGCCGTGGCTGACCGACCGCAAATGGGCGCACATCCGCCTCGAGGGCCAGGCGTTCGGCGACGTGCCGCTGACCGCCGAGCTCAAGCTCGAGGTCTGGGACTCCCCCAACTCGGCCGGGATCGTCACCGACGCGGTCCGCTGCTGCAAGCTGGCGCTCAACAACGGCCTCGCCGGCCAGCTGGACGGCCCGAGCTCGTACCTGATGAAGTCGCCGATGCACCAGCGGCCCGACGACGAGGCGCACGCGCTGACCGAGGAGTTCATCGAGCGCTACTCGCGCCGTCAGGTCGACGCCGCCGCCGGCGACGCGCCGGCAGACGCGCAGACGCCCGCCGCGCAGGCGTAGACGAAGGCGATTCGGTCGATATTGCCCGCCGGCTGGGCAATATCGACCAACCGCGGCCGGCGATCCGGTATCACCCTCTGATCGGCAAGCGCCGGCGCCCACCCGAACCGGAGATCATCGCTCGGCGCGGCGACCTGGTCGTCGAGCGCGACCCGCGACGGCCGTCCGGGCGGCTGCTGCTGCAGGGTCAGATGGAGGCCTCCTACATCGACCTCGCCGACCCGACCCACCTGGAGTTCGACTACCTGCGCTGGATTCGGATCGTGCTGGAGGTGGCCGGCGCGCGCCGGGTGCTGCACATCGGCGGCGGCGCCTGCGCGCTGGCGAGGGCGCTCGCCGCACAGGATCCCGGCGGGCGCCAGGAGGTCTGCGAGGCCGACGGCGACGTGCTCGAGCTCGCGCGCATCCACATGGGTCTGCGCCGCGCCCCGGGAATCCGCGTGCGCCATGCCGAGGGGCGCGCGTTCATCGCCGGCCGCGCGGACGCCGAAAACCGGGCGCACAGAGCCACCGCCGACTGGGACGCGGTCGTGATCGACGCGTTCGACGGCGCCACCGTGCCGCGCCGACTGATCACGACGCAGGCGTTCGCGGCGGTCGCCCGCGTGGCACCGCTGGCGCTCGTCAACGTCGTCGACAATCGCTTCGCCCGTGACGTGCGGCTAGTGGCGGCCGGGCTGGCCACCGCGTACCCGTCGGTCTGGACGCTCGGCCCCCGCGCGGGCAACTCGGTCATCGCCGGCTCGGCGACGACGCCGCCGCTGGCGCTGGTCGCCTCACGCGCGGCCGCGGACCCATCGCCGGCGCGGCTGACGATGCCGATGACCCTGGCGACGCTGCTAGGCGGGACCGCGGCGCTGCGCGACGAGGACATCGACCGCGCCGCGTCGTCGTTCCGGCGCCCGCCCGACCCACACGACCCACGCTGACGTGAGCTCCGATGCGCGGGCGCGTCGGCCAGCAGGTCGGCCGGCGGTTGCGCAGCACCCCTAGCCGACGGCGGCGAGCCCCTGCGCAGGCCCCAGGGTGGGCGCCTCGTCATTGCCCGGAGTCTTCGACTGCTCGACGATCTCCTGATAGTTCTGCTTGATGTACTCCGCCGCTCGGGTCGAGATCGCGCCGATCGTGCTGGTCGGGTTGACCGCACCGCCGGTGGTCAGCGCCGCGCCGTCGGCGATGAACAGGTTCGGCAGCTCCCAGGTCTGGTTGTACTTGTTGACGACCGAGTCCTCGGGGTTGTTGCCCATCCGCGCGGTGCCCATCAGGTGCCAACCTGGCGGCGGGGACAGCACCCCGGTGTGGTTGGTCTCCGACGCGCCGAGCGCGTTGGCGACGTCGGTGATCCGGTCGACGCCGAACTCGACCAGGCGCTTGTCGTTCTCCGTCGGATTGAACTCGATGTGGGCGGCCGGCAGGCCATCGGAGTCCTTGACCTCGGGATCGAGCGTCACCCGGTTCTCCAGGATCGGGAGATCCTCGCCGAACATGAACACGAGCAGGTGGTGGGCGAAATGTGAGTCGAAGAACTCCCGGTGACCCTCACCCCATGGCGCGATGTTCGCGGTGTGGGTGCCCATCGCCGTGTACGCAGAGCCGAAGCTCCGCCCGACCTGCATCGCCATACCGTTGACGAATCCCCGATTGGGGTCGGAGTGGTAGAACTCGTGCGAGTACAGCGGGGCGCCGAACGCGCCCTTGTAGCCCTGGACCGGATCGTCGAACCAGCAGTCGACGAACGCGAACGAGTGGTGCATGAGGTGTGTGCCGACCAAGCCGTTGGCGTTGCAGAGGCCGTCCGGGTGGCCGTTCTGCGCGGACATCAGCAACAGGCGCGGCGTGCCGATGCCGCTCGCCGCGAGCACGACGATCTTGGCCGAGACGAAGTGGGTCTCGCCCGTCACCCGGTCGACGTATTCCGCACCTGTCGCCTTGCCGTCCTGTGCCTCGATCCGACTCACCCGCGCGTTCACGCGCAGGTCCAGTCCGTCCGCCAGCGCCTTCGGGAGGAGGCTCACGTCCATGCCGGCGAGCGAGCCGCGCGGGCAGCCCTGCAGGCAGTTGCCGCACTCGTTGCACGGCAGCCGACCGTCCTTGTCCTCGGTGATGATCCCATTGTCCGACGGCCACCAATGCCAGCCCAACTGGTCCAGCCCCTTGGCGAACTTCAGCCCGAGCTTGCCGGGGTTGATCGGCTTCTGGCGCGGGGCGTCCGGTCGTGGCGGATAGGCCGGGTCACCGTGCACGCCGGAGATGCCGACCTCCGCGTCGTTGATGTCGTAGTACGGGGCGAGTTCCTCGTAGCTGATCGGCCAGTCGATGTTGCCCGCGATCCCGTGCTCGGTGCCCTTGCGGAAGTCGATCGGCTTGTACCGCGGCCAATGGGCCGCATAGTGGATCGTGGAACCGCCGACCGCGTTGATCAGGTACGGCGTGGTGATCCCGGTGATCGGATAGTCCTCGGGGCCCTGGCGGACGTTGGGGTCATACGACCAGCCACGGTTGCGTTCCATGTCGAACTCGTCGTGGTAGTGGTCGTACATCGTCGGGTGGATCCAGTCACCCTGTTCGAGCATCGTGCACTTCATCCCGGCTGCGCAGAGTCGCCGGGCAAACGCGGCGCCGCTCATCCCGGACCCGATGATCAGCACGTCGGTGCTGCCGGCATCCGATCCGTTGTGACCGTTGGTATGAAAGGTCATCACTTCACTCCGTATTCGGCTTTGATGTCGTCGGGGATGTCGATCAGGACGATGTCCTCGGTCGCGATGTAGCCGCCGTTGGGATTGTCGAACGCGCCCTCCGGCCACGGCTCGACCTTGCCGACGTAGCCGTATGGCTGGGGCGGCCCGTGATAGTCGTGGGCGGCGGGCAGGTTCTGGCGGATCGCCTCGGTCACCACGGGACTCGAGTAGTAGCCGTAATAGACGAGCGCGCGCAGCGCAGTGAAGAACTCCTGCTCGTCCTCATCGCCGTCCTCGAGCGCCTTGATCGTGGCCGTCCGCTCGCTCGTGGAGGCGTCGACAAACTCCTGGCCCAAGCCGTTCACGCGCTGCTTGAACGTCTCCTCGGCGGCGAGCGGGAAGTACTTGCACTCGTGATCGGAGGGCGTGACGTAGCGGGCGCAGAAGTTGACGATCTCGACCTCGCTGGGCGCGGGAAAGCCGCCGCCCGGTGGGATCATCGTGTCCGCGACGGCGTTGAGCACCGCCACCTGCTTCTCGTCGAACTCGACCCCCGGCAGATAACCGCCGAGCCGAGCCTTCTCGTTGCGCCACACCAGGCGCGGATCCGGATCGGTCGCCTTGGCCCCGAGCGGCTCAGGTGCCGATTCGATGTCGTTGGCACTCACGATGTGCTTCCTCCTTGACGTGGCTTAGAGCGGGGCGCTCGCCCAGTCGGCGCTGTCGCGCGGCGCCGGGTCGAGGTTGACGCTGACGTGCTTGACCTGCGTGTAGCTGGCGATCGTCTCCAGTCCCTCCTCGCGCCCCGTGCCGCTCTGCTTGTAGCCGCCGTGCGGGCTCATCGGCAGCTCGCCGAACCAGTCGTTGATCATCACCCCGCCGGTCTGCAGCCGGCGGGCCAGGTTCAGCGCCTTGGTGATGTCCTGCGTCCAGACGACGGCGTAGAGCCCGAAGTCCGAGTCGTTGCACTGGCGCAGCAGCTCGCCCTCGTCTGACCACGGGATCACCGACACCACCGGGCCGAAGATCTCCTCACGCGCGATGCGGTCGTCGTTGGACACGTCGGTGAACACCGTCGGCTGCACGAAGTAGCCGCCCTCGTCGGCGCCATCCGGCCGGCCGCCGCCGTAATGCAGCGTGGCCTCGAGCTTGCCGATCTCGATGTACTCCCGCACGCGCTTGAGCTGCTCCGCGGACACGAGCGGGCCCATCTGGGTTCCCTCGGCGAAGATGTCGCCCACCTTGGCCGAGTCCAGGCGCTCCACGAGCTTGGCGAGAAAGGCATCCTGGATGTCACGGTGCACGAACAGCCGGCTCCCGGCCACGCACACCTGACCGGCATGCGAGCAGAAGCCCTGGACCGTCGCCTCGACCGCGTCCTCCAGCCGCGCGTCGGGGAAGATGATCATCGGGCTCTTGCCGCCGAGCTCGAGGTTGACCTGGGCAATGTGCTCGGCGCCGAGCTTGGCCACCTCCTTGCCGGTCTCGACTGAGCCGGTGAAGGTGATGCCCATCACATCCTTGTGCGCGGCGAGCGCCGCTCCGGCCTCGGGGCCATAACCCGTGACGACGTTGAAGACGCCGTCCGGGAAGCCGGCCTCCTGGACCAGCTCCGCGTACTTGATCGCCGACAGCGACGTCTGCTCGGCCGGCTTGACGATGCACGTGTTGCCGAGCGCGAGCGCCGGCGCCGTGGACCTGACCGCAATCAACAGCGGATAGTTCCACGGCACGATGTGCGCGGTCACGCCGAGCGGCTCCAGGAGCGTGAAGTCGAGCTTGTTGCCGGGTACCTCGATCGTGCGCCCGCCGACCTTGTCGGCGAGCCCGGCGAAGTACTCGAGCCACAGCGGAATCGCGCCGACCAGCTCCTCGGCCTTGGCCAGGTAGTGGCCGGAGTCCAGCGCCTCCAGATGGGCCAGCTCATCGGCGTTGGCGGCGACCAGGGCGCCGAGCGTACGCAGCAGCGCTGCCCGGGCGATCGCATCGGTGAACTGCCAATCGACGGCGACGCGCTTGGCCGCGGCCACCGCACGTTCGACGTCCGGCGCCTTCCCGCGCGGGACATCGGCCAGCGTCTGGCCGGTGCTCGGATCGACGGCCGCGAACGTCTCGCCCGCCTGCGCGTCGACCCACTCTCCACCGATGAACATCCGGACATGCTCGACACGGCGGGACGTCGTGTCGACGGTCAGCAGCTGCGACATGTGCATCTCTCCTCTCGGTCGTGCCTTCAGCGATGGTGCGTCGTCAGGGAGAAGCTGCCCTCCGATGCGCGCACGCACACCGGAATCGACGGCTGCCGAGCAAATCCTCCTCGCTCATCGGGTGGATCATGCTCGTGACACGCCGCGAACGTCAAGATCGCTGCGACCCGTCGCACAATCTTGGAAAACGGCCGCCGCCGACGCCCCGACGGCCGAACGCGACCCCGTCGCACTAGACTTGGCGCCGCTGTGGCTGGCGCCGTGCAACCATCGGGCCGATCTGAGACGGCGGCCGCTGAGCAGGCACCACTGTCGCTGCCGACCCCGGCGATGCGCGATCGGCTGGTGATCGAGGCCGCCCGGTTGTTCCGCTCGCATGGATATGCCGGAACGAGCACTCGCACGCTCGCGGAGTCGTTGGGGCTGACCAAAGCGGCGCTCTATCACCACTTCCGCAACAAGGACGCGCTGCTGCTGGAGATCTGCCTGGAGAGCATCGCTCGGATCGAGTTCGCGGTGAGCTCGGCGCTACTGGGCGTCGGCGACTCGCTCGAGCGGCTGCAAGTGGCCGTGATCGCTCACGTCGGCTCGGCGCTGCGCGATGCCGACATGCACGCCACGATGCTGATCGAGATGCGAGCGCTGAGCCCGGCGGATCATGACGAGGTCCGGCGCGTCCGCGCCGGCTACGAGGCACACATCCGGAGCCTGATCGACGCGGCGCAACGCGACCGCTACCTCAGGCCGGAGCCCGACGCGCGGTGGCTCACGCTCACGCTGCTCAACACCTTGAACTGGTCGATCTTCTGGTATCGCCCCGACGGCGAGTCGATGCCGGAGGAGATCGGGGCCAAGCTGCTCGACGTGTTTCTCAACGGCGTCCTGAGCTCAGCCACTCGGGAGCTGCCGGAGACGGTCAGCGCCGGTCCGCCGCCCGCGACGAGCCAGCTTGACCGCATCGAGGCCAAGCTGGACGCACTGCAGTCCACGTTGCCGTCGCTGAGCGCGCCGCACGGCCGCGCGCACGCCCAGCGGCGTAACCGGTAACGCCCGCCGCCGTCCAGACGCCGCTGGCGACGAGCCTCCAAGCGCCGGCGCCGGGCGAACTCGGACGACCACGCGACCGCCCCCGCGGCGGCTGTCGGAACGTGTTTCGGGTGATCTCGTCTCGGGTAAAGACACCTGAACGAGCGTTTAGTATTTTGGGAAGCGGTCGTTCAGGAATCGAGTTTGAGCGAGAGTGAAGGAGAGGTGATGGAGACGCAAGGGATCACGGCGCCTCGTGCCGCGGACGTACCCTGCCGAAGGCCGGCGATGCCCGCCGACCGGGGCCTCAGCACCGCGCGAGCCGTGCTCTGCGTGCTGTCGTTCGTGGCCGAGAGTCCGGGCGGGGTGTCCGCCCGTCAGGTCGCCGACCGGCTCGCCAAGAGCCGATCGACCGCCTATCACCTGCTCGCCAGCTTGGAGGCCGAGGGGTTCGTCGCCCGCGCCGGCCACTCCGGCCGCTACCGGCTGATCGCGGACAAGGCGGGCGCGCCCGCGCCTGCGCCCGCCGCCGAGACCCCGGTCACCGTCGGCCCCGCCAGACGTCGAGAGCTGCGCAGCGCCATGTACGAGGTGTTCCGCCGCACCTGCCGGCGAACGTGCATCGCGCTGTTCGCCGACGGCGCGGCCCGCGTCGTCGACGAGGTGGGCCGGCAGGGGATCCCGCGGATCAGCAGCATCGAGAAGCCGCTGATCCGTCGCACCGCCCATGGTCTGGCGATCGGGAAGCTGGCGCTCGCGGGTCTCGACGATGTAGCGCTGCAGCGCTACATCGACCGAACCGGCCTGCGGCCGCTGACGCCATTGACGATCTCGGACGCCGGCCGACTTCGCGCGGAGCTCGACGAGATTCGCCGCCGCGGCGTCGCGACCGATCGCTGCGAATACGATCTTGGCTTCGGGTCGGTGGCCGCCGCCATCGTCGACCGCAACGGGGCCCCGGTCGCCGGACTCGGCGTCACCCTGACCCCGGCGCAGTTCGTCGCCGAGCGCGACGAACTTCAGGTGACATTGCTCGACGTCGCCGCCGAGCTCAACCACGCCGCCACGCCAGCCTGCGACTGAAAACACATGCGTCGCAGGCTCGATTCGCATTCTGTGCGACACGGGGGCGAAAAGTCGACAGGTACAGACCGTCGTACTAGGCTCCGGCCGCGGAGCGGGGAGGGATCGATGTCGAGAGAGGAAGGCGTCAGATCGCATGCGGTCGTACACGACACTGACCACTGAGCTGAAGGACGGTTGGACGGTCGGCCGGATGCTCAGCCGGCAGGCCGCCGAGCGGCCGGACGCGCCGGCACTGCAGTGGCAGAGTGAGGAGCCACTGTCATACGGTGAGCTCTACGAGCGCTGCCGGCGCGTCGCGGGGGGCTTGCGCTCGCTCGGGGTGCAGCGTGGCGACAAGGTGCTGATCATGCTGCCCAACCGGACCGAGATCGTGCTGTCCTGGTTCGGCGTGACGCTGCTCGGGGCAGCCGAGGTTCCGATCAACACCGCCTACAAGACCTCGTGGCTGGCCCACGAGGTCAATGACTGCGGCGCCCGGGTCGCGATCGTCGCCGAGGAGTTCGTCGAGCGGTTCGAGGAGATCGCCGACGAGCTTAAGGAGCTGACGACGATCTTCGTCGTCGGTGACAGCTCGGAATCCCGTGACGAGCTCACGGCTCAGAGCCTCGCGGCGCACTCATGGAGCGAGCTCATTCAGGCAGAGCCGATCGCCGAGCCGGAGGAGACCCACTTCAACGATGTGATGGGGGTCCTCTATACGTCCGGAACGACGGGAGCGTCGAAAGGCGTGATCGTGCCGTACGGGCTGAGCGGGATCTTCGCCCAGGCGATCATCGACTCCGCGCAACTGACGAGCGACGACGTCGCCTACGTGTGCAACCCACTGTTCCACGGCAACGCGCAGTTCATGCAGGTGCTGCCGATCATGCTGACCGGTGGACGGGTGAGCCTGTGGCCGAAGTTCAGCGCGTCACGGTGGCTATCGCAGGTCCGCGAGAGCGGTGCGACGATCACCAACACGATCGGCGTGATCCTGCAGTTCATCTACGGCCAGGAGCCGCAGGACGACGACGCCGATAACCCGCTCAAGCGCGTGCTCGTGCAGCCCGCCCCGAAGGACATCGTCGAGGACTTCGAAGCCCGCTTCGGCGTCACGTGCCTTGAGGGCTATGGGATGACCGAGATCGGCGTCGTCACCTACCGCCACATGGACGACCCGCTGAAGCCCGGCGCGGCGGGCAAGCCGATCGACGAATGGTTCGACGTGCGGATCGAGGATCCGGAAACGGGAGAGCCGCGGCCGCCAGGCGAGCCTGGCGCGATCGTGGTGCGCCCGAAGTCGAGCGGGATTCTCATGCAGGGCTACCACAACCTGCCGGAGAAAACGCTCGAGGCGTGGCGGGAGCTGTGGTTCCACACCGACGACATGGCCAAGCTGGACGAGGAGGGCCACCTGATCTTCGCCGACCGCGCCAAGGACATGATCCGGCGTCGCGGCGAGAACATCTCGTCGTACACGATCGAGTCAAACGTTCAGGAGCACCCGGCAGTCAACGAGGCTGCCGCCTTCGCCGTTGCCTCGGATCTTGGGGAGGGATCGGAGGACGAGGTCAAGGTCTGCGTCATCCTCAACGACGGAGAAGAGGTCGACCCGACCGAGCTGCACGACTTCTGCGCCGAGCGCATGCCGCATTTCGCCGTCCCGCGCTACATCGAGTTCGTCTCGGAGATCCCGCGCACACCGAATCAGAAGGTCCAGAAGAAGAAACTGCGCGACCGCGGGATCACCGAGGAGACCTGGGACCGCGAGGCGGCCGGCGTGGAGCTGCGCGGGTAGGGCGATGCTCAGCCGATCGAGATTTCCGGTTCATCCCGCCTGGCCCGAGGGCGAGGGCGCCATCGCCGCTCGGCGTTCGATCTCCTTATCGTTCCACGGCGTCAGCGCCTGGTAGTCGGGCACGAAGCCCAGGCCCTTGCCGGCGTCCGGCGACGGAGCATCGCGGGTGACCACGACGTCGATCAGCGCCGGCGCGTTGTCGAGCCCGCGCCGGATCGCCCCCAACAGCTGCGCCGGATCGTTCACGCGCTCGCCGTACGCGCCCAGACCTCGCGCCATTTCGGCGTAGTCTGAGTCGCGCAGCTCGGTGCCGACGATCCGCCCGTAGTTCTGAAGCTGGTCGTAGCGCTCGATGTTCCAGGCCCGGTTGTTGGCGACGATCACGACGATCCGCGCCCCGTGGCGCACGGCGGTGTCGATCTCCATCGCGTTGATCCCGAACGCGCCATCGCCCGTGGCGACGACCACCGGGCGGTCGGGGTAGGCGAGTGCGGCGGCGATGCCGAACGGCACGCCGACGCCCAGGCACCCGAATGCCCCGGCATCCAGATACCGCCATCCGCGCAGACCGAGCCGGGCGAAGCTCAGGAAATCGCCGCCGTCGGCGACCGTGACCGCGTCCTGTAGCCCGGCCTCTGAGAGCGCGCCGAAGATGCGATTGGGATGCATCAGGCCATCGGAACCGGCGGGGCTGGAGCCGAGCTCGTCGAGGTAGGTGTGAGCTCGGCCGAGGTGCTCGGCGTGCAGACTCGTGAGCCAGTCACGGTCGGAGTGCGTATCGCCGCGCGCGTCGAGCGCCTCGGCGAGCGCCGCCAGCGCGACTCCGGGATCGGCGAACAGCTCGACGTCGCCTCGCCGGTTGTCGATCAGCTCGGCCGCGGTGTCGGCGATCCTGATCAGGCGCGCGTCGCCGAACACCGCCGGCGAACCGAACCCCAGCTGGAAGTCCAGCTGCCGACCGACGGTGATCACGAGGTCGGTGTCGCGCATCGCCCGCGAGCGCATCGAGCCGACGACCGACGGATGGTCCTCGGGCACCAGACCGCGACTCTCCTGCGTGTCCAGGTAGGCGGCGCCGGACGCGTCGAGGAACCGCATGAGCTCAGCTGCGCCGGCGACGCGCGCGCCCCGCCCTGAGATCACGATCGGCCGCTCGGACTCCTCGATCAGCTCGCCGGCGGCGGCGACTTGCTCGGGCTCCGGGCGCGGACGCCGCTTGGGCTTGGCGCGCAGATGCTCGTCGGTGACCAGCGCCGGCGCGACCTCCTGTCGCAGCACATCGGTCGGGATCTCGACGTAGACGGGACCGGGTTCGCCCCGGTCACCCTCGGCGCGCGCCCACGCCTCGTCGAGCTCGCGCAGCACCTGGTCGGCGACCGCGAGCGTCCGCGACACGCGAGTGATCGGCCGCAGGATGTCGATGTGCGCGATCCCCTGCAGCGGTCCCATGTTCTCCTGCGGCCGGGGCCGGCAGCCGCCGATCAGCAGCAGCGGTATGCGTGACACCGATGCGTTGGCGACCGCTGTCACGGTATTGGTCACCCCGGGGCCCGCGGTCACGATCGCGACGCCCATCGCACCGGTCAGCTCCCGCTGGGCATGGGCCATGTGGACCGCCGCACCCTCGTCGCGCACGTCGATGATCGCCACGCCGAGCTTGTCCAGCTCATCCCAGATCGGCTGGATGTGTCCTCCCTGCAGCCCGAAGACGCGCTCGACTCCTCGCTGGTGCAGGAACCGGGCTATGAGCGCTGCCGCATTGTCAGCCATGAAACCTCCCGGCGCTCGGGCGCCCCGTGTCGCATTCCGCGTCGAATGGACGCGTCTTTGAGTCACACCTCACGCTGCCATCGCGGCCACTGTATCCGATCCCAGGGCCACGGTAACGCCCTCGGAAGCCGTTTGCCAATGCGTCGCAGATACTGCGACAGCGCGGCGCATTCTTGACGGCGAGAACCCCGTGCCAGAAGATCAGATCCGCTTGGTGCCGCAGCCTTTCAGATGTGGCAATCCAATTGCCACATTGGGCGGTGACTTATCGGCGGCGCAAGGTGTCACGGTGTGTCACACGTTGACCGGCCTCAAGAGGAGAGGGAGTCTCAGCATGCGTCGTCGAAGTCTTCCGTGGTATTGGTTTGGCCTGGCCAACCTCGTGGTGGTGTGCGGGCTTTCGCTTGGCTTCTGGTATCTGCTCGTCGATCCGCATTTCCACGTGTTCAATGTCTATCCCGAGCCGTTTGATGAAGCCCTGTTCTGGGCGATCTTGATGGTGGTGTTCATCGGCTTCAACCTCGAGTTCCACTGGTTTGATCGCCTCCCCCAGCCGCTCCGTGGGGTGACGCTGATCTTGGTCACCTCGGGCCTGGCGATCGGTATCACCGCGCTGTTTACCGGGTGGGGCCACTTCGACCCGGCGTTCTCCTCGAAGGTGGCGATGGGAAACGGTTATTTCCTGGCGGCCCTGTTCGTCCTGTTCGGCTTCTTCACGTACCTGACGATCGTGATCAACTGGGACCACTGGCCGTGGCGACACCTGGGCCTCAAGCAGCCGTGGATCGGGATCGCTGAGATCGGCGCCACCACCGGCCCAACGGTCGTCCTGTACGCGCTGTTCGCGTTGCCGAACCTGGCCTCGTGGGCCAAGCCGGGCCACAACCTGCTTGACGTTCCGACCACGATCGGCGTCGTCTACTCGATCATCGTCGTCGCGATCGTCACCGGTCTGTTGACCGAGAACTGGCCCTGGAGGCTCGCCGGCCCCGGCGGCCGCACGGCGCTGGCCTCGCTCGTCGGCAACATCAGCGCCGGCATCGGTCTCTACTTCCTGCTGCGCGTGGTGGTCAAGGCGTTCCTCGGATCGCACACTACGGCCGCGCTCTCGCCAAACTTCAACGAGTATCCGGCGCAGCTCGGCGTGTGCTGGGTGTTCTGGATGATCATGTGGTCAAACGCCTTCGACAACCGCCCCACTGGGTTCAGCGCCGCGGTCAACTACACGATCCGGATCGTGCTGACGCTCGCCCTGGGCATCGGAACCTTCTTCCTCTACTCCTACGTACTGGCGCAGCACGTGCTGCACGAGCCGGTCGTGACCGGCCATTTCGCCGGCAATGCCCTGGGCTGGATGGACTGGATGGTCTTGATGATCCTGTTCTACATCGTGTACCTCGGTTCCTACGGGATCCCCGGACTGCCGGAGGTGTCCGCGGCCGAACCGGAGCGGGTCGACGAGGTGTTCGACGATCACGCCGCGGGGACCGAGACCGGGAACGGAACTGGCACCGGTGCCGGCACCAGCACCGAGCCCGTTCGGTCGCGGTGAGCGGCCAGGCCGCCCAGGTGATCGACGCGACGCCGGGCGCTCCGGGATGAGCGAGCCGATCGTCACCAGAGCGCGCGAGGCGACGCAGCTGGAGCACGGCGCCGCGCTCGTCCTGGAACCGCTGCGCCGGTACCTTGACGAGGTCGGTCTCGGGCGGGGCGAGCTGTCGGCCCAGCCGATCGGGGACGGCCACTCCAACCTGACGTTTCTGATCGAACGCGGCGACGAGCGCTTCGTCCTGCGCCGGCCCCCTCGCGGCGAGCTCGCTCCGTCGGCCAATGACGTGATCCGGGAGGCGCGCGTACTGGAGGCGCTCGATGCGACCGCGCTCCCGCTGCCGTCGGTGCTCGCGCAGTGCGACGACCCGGAGGTGATCGGCGCCCCCTTCTTCGTGATGGATTTCATCGGCGGCTCCCCGATCAACGACGGGCTGCCCGCGGAGCTCGATCAGCCGGGTGCACCTCAGACGATCAGCGACGCGGTCGTTTCGGCGCTGGTCACGCTCCACGACGCGGACCTGGAAACGTCCGGCCTGTCGTCGTTCGGCAGGCGCTCGGGATACCTGCAGCGCCAGCTGGAGCTGTTCGGATCGCTGCTGGACCGCAACAAGACTCGGCCGCTGCCGGACCTCGACGCTGCGAGCGACTGGCTCTCGGCGAACCTTCCCACCTCCCCGGAGTCGACGTTCGTCCACGGAGACTTCCGGCTGGGCAACCTGCTGTTCGCCGCGCCGCTGCACCTCGCAGCGGTGCTGGACTGGGAGATGGCAACCGTCGGCGATCCGCTCGCCGACCTTGGCTACTGCGTGGCGATGTGGACCGAGGCCGGCGACGCACCGAATCCGATGTTCGCCCTCTCGCGGCTCACCCAACAGCCGGGGTTCCCCGGCCGAGCGGAGATCGCCCGGCGCTACGCCGAGCGTACCGGCCGCTCGCTCGAGCTGCTGCCGTGGTATGAGGTGTTCGCGCTGTGGAAGTCGGCCATCTTCCTGGAGGGCAGTCATCGCCGGCATGTGAACGGGGCCAGCCAGGATCCGTACTTCTCAAGCCTCGCCGATGGCGTCCCGGCCCTGGCCGGCGCGGTCGCTGAGCGGATCCGGCGCTACGAGCGCGCCGCGCGCGCTCGCTAGGGCAGCCGCTCCAGCAGCTCGCGCAGATCCGCGATCTCCTCGACGTCGCCTGGGTCCTCGTCGCCCCAACGGTCGGCCGGGCGATGGACCCAGATCGGCGTAACGCCTGCTGCGCGCGCGCCCGCGACGTCGCGGCGCAGATCGTTGCCGACCATCGCCGCCTCGCCGCGCTTGACGCCGAGCTCCCGCAGCGCGACCCAGAACATCTCCGGCGACGGCTTGCCGACCCCGACGGTCTCGGAGTCGACGATCACGTCGAAGCAGCGCTCGATCCCGGTCCGCTCAAGCTTGGCCCGCTGCAGCCGCGCGGCGCCATTGGTGACGAGTGCCAGCGCCAGCCGCGATCCCAGACGCTCGAGCACCTCACGGGTCTCGGGGTACGGCATCAGCGCCGACATCCGCGCCTGACGCCAGACGTCGACCAACTCGGCCGAGCCGCCGCGCTGCTCGCTGGGCAGCACCGCCTCGAACGCCTCGGCATGCAGCCGGGGAATGAACTCGCGCAGCCGGTCGGGCTCGGGACCGGCGGCGACGAACTCGCCGTGCAGCCCCTCGCCGAGGCTGAAGTGCACGCGCTCCTTGTACTCCCAGGGCGCGCCGGCGCGCCAGACCGCGTGGGCGGCAACGGTCAGCTGCCCCACACACTCGGCCGTGCTCTGCCCCCAGACGCGCTCGGCCACCGCCGCAAAGCCAGCCATGAGTGCGGGGGCTTCCGGGATCAGCGTGTCGTCGAGGTCGAACAGCAGCGCGCGCAGAGCCATCCGAGACGACGGTAGCGGCGCCCCGGTATCGATCGGATGCAGCCTCGGTCTGGCCGATTGGTCGATTGGTCGATTTTCGTCCTCCCATCGGCAAAAGTGACTCCACCACCCGCCGCGGCGCATTGCCAAGGCGCTCCACCCGCCGCGGCGCATCGCCAAGGCGCTCCGCGGGCCGCCGCCCGGCTCAGCCCGTTGCGCCGGCGACCGCGGCCGCCAAGGCCGGCGCCAGATCGCCGTTGGCTCGGACCTCGACGCCGCCGCCGAGCCCCAGCCACGCCGCCGTCACCGCCAGTTCCGCCGCCAGCTCGGTCGCGACGCGCTCGACGTCGGGGTGGGCGGGCTCCGCTTCGGCGAACGCGCCCTGCACCAGCAGCACTCCCGCCTGGCGATCTGACTTGAGATCGACCCGGGCGACGAGCGCCTCGTCGAGCAGGAACGGCAGCACGTAATAGCCGTATAGGCGCTTGGCCGCCGGCACGTAGATCTCGATCCGATAGCGAAAGCCGAACAGCCGCTGAGCGCGGGGGCGAAACCAGATCAGCGGATCGAACGGCGAGAGCAGCGCCCGGCCGCGGATCGGCCGTGGCCGCGGCGCCTGGTGCCACAGGTACGCGGGCGTGCCCCAGTCGCGAACCTCGGTCTCGATCAGCTCGCCCGCGGCGGCCAGCTCGGCGACCCGTTGC
>Ga0302325_10008630_pt1 | contig 22365 bp, 22 predicted proteins | sample Palsa_T0_2_FD_201948 | JGI IMG/M metagenome (GOLD analysis project Ga0302325, IMG submission 201948) | Peat permafrost microbial communities from Stordalen Mire near Abisko, Sweden - Palsa_T0_2 | ecosystem: Environmental > Terrestrial > Soil > Palsa > Peat permafrost | place: Sweden: Abisko...
GGCCCTCCGGCCTCGATTTCAACCTTTCGCGTCGTGCCGGCGTCGGCGCTGCGCGGGCTGCACGCCGGCTCGACGATCGAGGCGACCGCCGATACCGACGCGACGCCTTGGACCCTCGCGAACGTTCGGGTGATCGGCAGCCAAGCGCTCACCGGTGCACAGACTTCGTCGGTTCCACAACTGCTGCGCAACGTCCACCACGTCGTCGTCGGCGAGTACGCGCCGGCAGGAACGGTCTTTCTGGATCAGCGCGGGCAACGATTTTCGCTGCGCGACCTGCGTGGAGGACCGGTCGTCATGTCGTTCGTGTATACGCGCTGCCGCGATGCGCGCGAATGCCCGCTGATAACGGCGCGCTTCGCCGCCCTGCAGCAGAAGTTCGCCGGAACGCCGGCCCATTTGCTCGAGGTGACGCTCGATCCGGCCTACGATACGCCGGCCGTGCTGTCTCGGTACGCAGCAGGCTTCGGTGCGGACCCCTCACGATGGCGGCTCGCCACCGGCGATCCCGAGCAGGTGCTCGATTTTGCTGCCCAATTCGATGTGACGGCGTTTCCGGACGAGCGCATCGGCTTGATCCACCCCGAACGCGTCGTCGTGCTCGATCGTTACGGCGCGATCCGCGAATTGATCGACGAAGGTGCCTGGACCCCGAACGAGATCTACGCGACGGTACGAAACGACGAACGGCTCGCGTCGAACCCCTTCGAGCTCCTCGACCTGTGGCTTTCGTCCGCCGCCGTTTCCGTCTGCGGCAACGCGGTCGCGAGCTTCTCGGGCTTTACCGATCTGCTCGCCGTCGCCGGCATCGCGACATTTTTCGCGCTGCTGCTGTGGCGGGTCGCCCGCAGCATTGCGCGCGGCGCGACCTAGGCCGGCGCCTTGCGCTCTGCGGTTCGCGAGGCGAGTAGCAGGGTGCCGAGTGCGGCGATGACTGCGACCGCGGCGAAGACCTCATAGGCGAGTCGATAGCCGGCCACGTCGTCGATGCGCGCGCCGACCGTCCCGCCCGCCAGCGAGCCCCCGAAGATCTGCCCGATGATCAGAAACACGCTCAGCAGTCCGACGGCGGTCGCGCGGAACTCCGGCGCCACTTCGTTGGTGATGATGTAGCGCGTCGGCGCGCCGAGCAAGGCGCCGAAGCCGATCCCGGCGAGCGCGATCGACGCGACGGCGAGCCAGAACGAGGCGAGGAACGCTGCGAGCAGGCCGAGGCCAAGTGCCGTCAGAGCGGCGCCGGCCAGCAGAACGGTACGGCTGCCGAAACGGTCGAGCGCGCGGCCCGCCAGCGGAATGACCGCGACGAACGTACACGCGCCGACGGCCGCAACCGCGCCCGCGGCCATCGGCGTGATGCCGTCGGCAGCAACGAGCGCCGCCGGGATGAAGAAGAGCGCGCCCTCCAAGAGGCCGATCAGCACCTCTAGCGTGTAGGTGAGGGCTAGCTGGCGAGTCGCAAAGAGCTGCGGCGCGATCACGGGTGCCGCCGCGCGGCGTTCGATCGGTACGAGCGCCGCGAAAGCGAGCACCGCGATCCCGAGCGAAGCGTACGTTATCCCGTTACCGAACGAAGCCGCGCGCGGATCGAGCCGCGTCAGCCCGGCCATCGTGCCGAGCAGACCGATGGCGAGCACTCCGAGCCCCGCCAGATCGAGCGGGCCGCGCGCGCGCGCCGCGGTCGCCGGGATGTGCCGCTGAGCGAGCACGATCACGGCCGCGGCGAGCGGCACATTGGCTGCGAAGATCCAATGCCAGGAGAGGAGGTGGGTGACGACGCCGCCGACGTTTGGTCCCACGATCGCCGCGAGACCCCAGATTGCACCGAGCAGCCCGAGTGCCGAGCCGCGCCGTTCCTGCGGCACGCTGTCGGCGATGGCGGCGGTAGCGACGGGAAAGATCCCGCCGGCCCCGGCCGCCTGAATCGCTCGCGCGAGCAGAAAGATCGCGAAGTTCGGGGCGGCGATCGCGAGTACGCTGCCGGCTGCGAAGATAGCAACGCACGCCGTGTAGATCGCGCGCCGGCCGACGACGTCGGCGAGCTTGGTTGCGATCGGGATGGCGACCACATTCGCGAACAGATACAGCGTGAACGTCCAAGCGACGTCGCGTGGTGCGATGCCGAAGCCTTTCGCGATCGCGGGCAGGGCCGGCGACAAGACGCCGAGATCCAGGGCTCCCGCGAACACGCCGAGCCCGAGGGTCAGCAGCAGCGGCAGGTAGCTGCGGTCGAGCGCGTGCCCGGCCACAGTCGTCGTGACCGGCGGGGCCGAACGCGGCGGTGCAGTCGAGGCCATCGCTCGGGCGTTACCGGATTACGCGATCGAGGACCATCGCCGCGCAGATCAATGCCAGGTACAGCAGCGAGTATTTGAACAGCACGCGCGCCGGCGGCGTGGTCGGGCCGGCGAAGATCTTCCAGGCATCCCAGATGAAGACCGCTCCCAGGATGGCCGCGGGCACGAAGTACCACCATCCCATGACGCCGAGCGGCGTGAGGGTCAGCGACACCGCGACCAAGATCAGCGTGTAGACGAAAATCTCGACTTTCGTACGCTGCATGCCGCGCACGTTGGGCAGCATCGGAACGCGCGCCCGCTCGTAGTCGGCGCTTGAAACCAGCGCCAGAGCCCAAAAGTGAGGCGGCGTCCAAAGGAAGATCAATGCAAACATTCCGAGCGCCGGCGCGCCCACGGAGTGCGCGACCGCGGCCCAGCCGACGAGTGGCGGCACGGCGCCGGCCGCGCCGCCGATCACGATGTTGAGCGCGGTCCTGCGCTTCAGCCACAAGGTGTAGACCACGACGTAGTACAGGTTGCCCGCAAGCGCAAGCCAAGCCGCGAGCGGGTTCACGTAACGATAGAGCAGCGCGAACGACACGATTCCGAGCACGGTTGCAAATACGAAGCCCGCCCGCGGCGAGATCCGCCCCGTTGCGACCGGACGGCTCATGGTGCGCGTCATGACGCGGTCGATGTCGCGATCGATCACACAGTTGAACGCGCCGGCCGAGCCCGCAGCGAGCGCACCCCCGATCAGCGTCAGGAGCGTCAGACCGAGCGGCGGCAGGCCGCGCGCGGCCATCACCATGGCCGCGAACGTGGTGAGCAAGAGCAGGTAGCCGATGCGTGGCTTCGTCAGCTCGTAGTAGTCGCTCGCGGCTCCGCGCCAACCCGACGCCGGAGCGCTCGCGTTCACGTGCTCGCCATCGGTTGCACGGCTGGGCTGCGCTCGAGGTTGCGCGCCTCGCCGCGCTGCGGGTCGAGCGCCGCGAGCACGGCCGCGATCACGAAGGCAAGAAACGTCGCGCCGGCGTTGGCCGCGTGCGCTTCACGCAGCCCGAGCGGCAGTTGCCAGAGCACGTTCGCGATGCCGAGCGCGACCTGGGCGACGAGCAGACCGATACCGGCAAGCGCGAACCCGGCCGCGCGCCGCGACGCGGTGCGCAGCGCTACGAAGGTGGCCGGCACCGCCACGATCGCAAAGGCGAAGCCGGTCAAGCGATGGATCATTTGGGCCAATTGGGCCACGTCCGTTCCGAGCAAGCTGCCGTCGCAAGCGGGCACGGTTGGGCAGGCGAGGCCGGCGAAGCTCGAACTCACGTACGCCCCCGCGCACATGGCCGCAAACGCGAACCCGGCTGCGAGCGCGAGCAAGGGCGCCGCGCTCTCGCCGAAACGGCGCAGCAGAGCCGGCGTGGCAGCCGCGCTCGGCGCAAGGATCGCCAAGACCGCGAGGACCGTCAATAGCCCCAGGAACGCCATGCCCATAGCCCAGTGCAGCATCACCGAGAAGGGGCTGTTCGCCAAGGCCACCGTGGCCCCGCCTAGCCAGATTTGGCTCAGCAGGGCGACGCCGAGCGCGACCAGCACCGGCGTCACGAACGCGATCCGCCCACGTTCCCGCAGCCCCGTCAGGATCGCGCCGAGGACGACGAACGACTCCAGCAGCGCGACGAAGCGATGGGACCACTCGAGCACGATCGGGCCCTCGAGCGAAGGCACGAGGGCACCGTGGCAGAGCGGCCAGTCGGGACATGTGAGGCCCGCAGCGTTGATGCGCACCCAGCTGCCGAGGACGGCCAGCACGAACGCCAGCAGTGCGCCCGCGAGCGCAAACCCACGAAAAAGATTCACAGCGCTACCAGTCTAGGAGCGCGGGGTCGCGTCCACAACGACTTTGTCGCTGCGGCCGAGCGGTCAGCAGCCACCCACGGCTGCCTCGCTTAGGTCGGCCGCGTGCAGTTCGTCGTGCCGCACGTCGGCGAGGCGGGCATCGAAGTCCGAAGCGGTCGTTCGCGCTTTGGTGTTCGGCGAGCCGTTCCGCTCGTCCGCGGCAAGGCCGCTAGCCATGCGCCCCATGTCAAGCGGGGTGGCGTAAGCGTCCGGCAGGCTCTGATCTCCTTTTATCTCGCGGTAGGCCATCAGCGACAGAAATGGACCGAGGTCGATCGCCATCTTGTGCTGCCGGTCGATCGCGCTTCCCAGCGCATCCGCAAAGACCGAAAGTTCCGCGCGCTGCCGGTCTTCGTCGATCCGCGCGGCGTAGCCGCGCAGGCGCTGGACCTCGCTCGCAGCCCGTGCGGATGTCTCGCTGAGATCGGCCGAGAGACGGCGTACGTCGGCCAGACCGTTGCGCTCGTTGACGGAGGCTTCCTCGAAGTCGGTAGCGCGCAAGCGCTCGATCAAGCGTTCGAGCGTCCGGTCGTCCGCAAGGGCATCTGTGATTGCGGCATTGGCGTGAACGACGACATCGCCGCAGATGCCGACGGCGTTGGGGTCGCGGCCAATCGGGTGCAGCGCGTTCGGAGCCGCTGCGAGCGGCGCGAGCGCGGTGTACCACATGAGAGCGGTTACGACAAAACCCACATCCACGGCTGGAAGCCGAGATTCGCTAGGCCACGGAGCTTGTTCCTCGAAGCGGTCCGTGATGAGGAGATTGGCCGCGCTCGGCGTGCTGCTGCTCCTGCTGACGGGGTGCCGCGAGGTTCGCGTGAAGACCTTAACGCAGGGCACGACCACGGCGGAGGGTGGGAACCAGATAGCGATCGTTCGCGACCGCCGCGACCTCGAAGCCTTCAAGATCAAAGCGCCCGTGCGCTTCAACCACGAGTTCGGGGTGCTGCTGTTGATGGGCCCGCATACGGAGACGGGCTGGTACCAGACGATCGAATCGATCCGTGCCAACGCCGAGCGCGTCCGCATCGTGGCTTTCGAACGGGGCCGGGCCGACGGCGGCGAGCCGGCCGAAAGCTATCGCACCTACACCCTTTGGATCGTTCCGAATTCGGTCTACCGGGTGGGTTCGATCGTCGACGTGGTGACGCCCGAGGGCGAGCCGGTCGCGTCGACGACCCTGCGTTAACGGGCCGCACGAGCTTGCGCTATCTGGCCCTCGCGACCCTGATCGTCGTCGCGGTGGTGGTGGTCCTTACGAGCGTTCCGCGGGGCCCGCGGCAGGCGAGCGACGACCCGCGCTACTCGAGCAGCACGGCCTCGCCCGGGCCCGCGCAACATCTCGACCCCTCACGTCGGACGCCGCCGCCGCTGCGCGGCGAAGCGCCGTGGGCCCTGTCCGCGCTCCCGGAGTGTTTCCACCAGGAGTCGCAGCGCAGCGGCAGCCCCACGTTCGCCCGGGCCCAGTTCCCAAGCGGCGCCGCGCTCGTGCCCGCCGGCGCGCGTTTGCGAGTGGCCGACTGCACACTCGACGTCGCTTCCGACTCGGCCGTCGTGGTGCGCGGCGACAATCGCCTCTTCGTACCGCCGGTAGCGAGGTTCTTCGTCGCAGGGCAGCGCTTGATTTTGGATCGCGCCGCTGGCGGGCGGGTCGACGTCCGGGTGTACGCGCTCCACGATGGGGCGCGGCCGGATTTCGAACGGACCGGACCGAGGCAACCTTTGCGCCGTCGCGCACAGTCTGAGTCCTGATGGATCCCTCCTCGATCGAGCTTGCGGACGCGGTCGCCAAGCGGCGTACCTTCGCGATCATCTCGCACCCGGACGCCGGCAAGACCACGCTCACGGAGAAGCTGTTGCTGTACGGCGGCGCGATCAACACGGCCGGTCAAGTCGCGGCCCGCCGCCGCGCGCGCCAAGCGACCTCCGACTGGATGGAACTCGAGCGCGAGCGGGGCATCTCGATCACTTCGACGGTGCTGCAGTTTCCGTACAGCGGGCACATCCTCAACCTGCTCGACACGCCGGGCCATCAAGATTTCGGCGAGGACACCTATCGCACGCTGCTGGCCGCCGATAGCGCCGTCATGCTGATCGACGCCGCCAAGGGCGTCGAACCCCAAACCAAAAAACTGTTCGCGATCTGCCGCGCGCGCCGCATTCCGCTCTTCACCTTCATCAACAAGATGGATCGTCCGAGCCGCGAGCCGCTCGAGCTGCTCGACGAACTCGAGAAAGTGCTCGGCATCGGGGCCTATCCGATCAATTGGCCGATCGGCAGCGGCCCGACGTTTCGCGGCGTCTACGACCGCCGTTCTCACGACGTGCACCTTTTCGAGCGCAGCGAGCACGGCGCGAAACGCGCGCGCGTGCACGTAACGGATCTCGACGACCCCGCGTTTGCCGCGCTCACCGACGAGACGACCTATCGCGAATTTCGTGACGGCCTCGAGTTGCTCGAGGGCGCCGGCACGAGCTTCGATCGGGGCGCGCTGATGAGCGGTGAATCGACGCCCGTATTTTTCGGCAGCGCCGTCACCAACTTCGGCGTCGCGCTGTTCCTGGACGGGTTCCTCGAAATGGCGCCGCCGCCGCTCGGGCGCGCGGCGCTGCGCGCCGGCGCGACCGAACCCGAACTGGTTTCGCCCGTGGCTCGGGATTTCTCGGGCTTCGTCTTCAAGATCCAAGCCAACATGGATCCGCGTCATCGCGATCGGGTCGCGTTCCTGCGGGTCTGCAGCGGGCGGTTCGAGCGCGACATGACCGTTCGCAACGTGCGCACGGGCAAGGACGTGCGCGTCGCGCGCGCGATGAAACTATTCGCGAGCGAGCGCGAGGTCGTGGAAGAAGCGTATGCGGGCGACGTCGTCGGCCTGGTGAATCCCGGCACGTTTGCGATCGGCGACACGCTCTGCACCGGAACGCCGCTCTCTTACGATCCGATCCCGTCGTTTGCGCCCGAACATTTCGCAAGCGTCCGCAACATCGACACGGGCTCCTACAAATCGTTTCAAAAAGGCATCGCGCAGTTAGCCGAGGAGGGCGCGATCCAAGTCTTCTATCCGGCCGCGCAGACGCGCACGGAGCCGATCTTCGCCGCGGTCGGCGAATTGCAGTTCGAGGTGGCGAAGTACCGGCTGGCGAGCGAGTACAGCGTGAAGGCAGAGATCTACCGCCTGCCGTTTTCACTCGCGCTGCGGGTCGCGGGCGATGCCGCGGCCGCGGCAGCAGCTACCTGGCCTTCGAATGCGAAACTCGTCGAGACCCTCGCGGGTACACCGATCGCGCTCTTCGAGAGCGAGTGGAGCGTGCGGCTGGCGGAGGAATGGAATCCCGGCCTGCGCTTCGAGCCGTTTGCGCAGAGCGGACGTCCGATGGAGGCAGCCTTGTGAACCCCCCAGCTAATCCCGAGATCAAGAACGTCACACCGATGCTCGCGGGGGCTGCGCCGAAGCGGCCGCGCCCGGCGCTGGTCGTCACCGCGGTCGCGATCGTGATCGTCCTCGGGCTCGTGTTTGCGTGCTCGCATCACGTAAACCGCTACGAATCGATCGCCGACGACGTGACCAAAGCGATCGCCAACAACGACATGGCGCCGGTAACGAAGGATTTCAACGCCAGCCTGCTGCCCGAACTCGACAACCGTGTGAGCGTCGCTCGGCTCTCCACGATGGTCGCCGCGCGAGGCGCGTTCAAAGGCAGCACGGAGATCACGGCGGGCGGCTCGCCGGCCGGTTTTCACGAATTCCGCGAGACCTTCGCCAACGGTACACTCGACGAGAAGTACGAACTCGATTCCGACGGCAAGATCGTGAAGTTTCACATCGGTCCCGCGGCCACGCCGTGACCGGCGCCGGTCGCGAGGTCGCCTTCGACGACGTTCTCGCCGCCGCCGATCGACTGCGCGGTGTCGCGCACCGAACGCCCGTCGTCACCTCGCGCACGCTCGACGCGCGTACGGGCGCGCGTGCCTTCCTCAAATGCGAGAACCTGCAGCGGATGGGGGCGTTCAAATTTCGCGGCGCCTACAATCGCATCGCGCAGCTGAGCGACGACCAGCGCCGGCGCGGCGTGGTGGCGTTTTCGAGCGGCAACCACGCGCAGGGCGTGGCGCTCGCGGCGCAGCTGCTGGGCGTGCCGGCCGTCATCGTGATGCCGAGCGACGCGCCGGCGGCGAAGCTGGCCGCGACGCGCGAGTACGGTGCCGAGATCGTCGAGTACGACCGAACGTCGATGAACCGCGCCGAGATCGCGGCGCGCATCGCCGCCGAGCGCGGTGCGACGCTGGTGCCGCCCTACGACGATCCGGACATCGTCGCAGGCCAGGGCACGGTCGCGCTCGAGCTGCTGCAGGACGTTCCCGGCCTCGACGTGCTGTTGGTCTGCACCGGCGGCGGCGGGTTGCTCGCCGGCTGTGCGCTCGCGGCGGTGACGCTGCGGCCAGGCATCGCGGTCTACGGGGTCGAGCCCGAAGCGGGCGACGATTTTGCGCAATCGCTAGCCAGCGGGGAGCGAGTCGAGATCCCGCTGCCGGACACGATCGCCGACGGCCAGCAGACGACGTCGCCCGGCGAACTGACCTTTCCGATCGTGCAACGGCTTTGCGCCGGGATCCTGACGGTTTCCGACGATGAGTTGCGCGCAACCATGCGCTTCGCGTTCGAACGGCTCAAGCTGGTGATGGAGCCGAGCGGAGCGTCGGCCCTAGCCGCACTGCTGCACGCTAAACTCGGCGTAGCGGGAAAGAACGTCGGCGTGATCGTCAGCGGCGGCAACGTCGACGCCATCGCGTACGCGGCCGCAATCGGTGCGGTCTAGAGCGAGTCGAGCGCCCGCTGTAAGAGGACGCAGAGCGTCTCTTGGTCTTTGGTGCTGAGGTTATCGATGGCCGGCGGCGGCTGCTGCATCCGCTCCTCGACCCGGGCGCGCAGCGCGACGCCGGCGTCGGTGACGAACAGGCCTTTGACGCGCCGGTCGTGATCGGCGCTGCGCCGCTCGACCAAGCCGCGCGACTCGAGCTTGTCGACGATCGAGGTCACGTTCGAGGCGTCGCAACCGAGCGAGGTCGCCAGCTGACTCATCGTCAGCGGCCGCTGATCGCTCAGCTGGCGCAAGGCGTAGAGCTGTTGCGGGGTCATTTCGAACCCGGCCGCCACAACTTCCAGAAAGGGCTTGCTCGCCCGGAAGACCTCGTACATGAGTTCCCAGGCGCGGGCCCCGGCGGAGGAAGCCTTTGAGGCGGTGGCAGGCGGTTCGATCACGGTTTAATCCTACCGCAAAAAACTTCTGGGGGCAAGATATTGACCTCACTAATTATTGATGGTATAAAGTAAATACTTCACCAACTAAAGCTTTCTGGCATCCCGCCAGGTGGAGGTCCGACGTGACCCTTGCCGCCTTCACCCGCAACGAAGCCCTCACGAGCTGGTTCCAGGACCTGCTGCACGGAGCCGTCGTCTCGAACGGCGACTACTTCGATCGGCTGCGCGAGCGCGTCGAGTCGAGCGCCCCGGTTGGCCAGCCGTGTGGTTAGACCCCAGCGGGCTTCCGGCGACCGGCGCTGAACCGAGCCTGTCAGTCATGCCGCTCGTCCCCTTGCGCAACGCGCGCGACAGCGCCCTGGTCGACGCAGCGCGCGCCGGATCGGTGGTCGCCTTCGAGGCGCTGGTGGACCGTTATCGCGCGCCCGTCGTGCGCCTGGCGTACCGTCTCACCCACGATGCCGACGAGGCCAAGGACATCGCGCAGGATTCATTTTTGCGTGCCTACCGTCGGCTGGGCGAATTTCATCCCGACCGGCCGTTCGCGCGCTGGCTGTTCGTCATCGCGCGCAACGCGTCGCTCGACGCGATCCGGCGCCGGCGGCGCGCCGCGACTTTGGTCGCGACCAGTGAAGGCGCAGGCGCCGAGCCCGGCCCCGAAGAGATCGCGCTTCGCAACGAGGAGGCACTGCGCGTGCACGTCGCCCTCGACGCGCTGCCGCCGAACTATCGCCAAGTGCTCGAGCTGTACTATCTCTCCGGTCTGCGTTACCGCGAGATCGCGCTCGCGCTCGAGATCCCGATCGGCACCGTCAAGACCTACATCTCCCGAGCCAAGCGCCGCCTCCGCGAAGAACTAGAATCGCCGCTGGCGATGGCAGCCTAGTTTGGGCTAGAATTCGCGCATGGCTGCGTTGCGGAGGGCCTCACGTGCCCGAGCACGCATCGGCCCCCCGCGCCTTGCCCTGCACGAATTCTAGCCCAAACTATCTTGCCAGAGCTTCCGTGCCGGGTGCGTTTTGGTGAATCGTGCCGTCGCGGTTGAGTTCGGCGGGTTTGTCGGGGACCGGGTGCACGCCGTGGGTTTGCTCGGTGTCGAAGTGACGGTAGCCGCCGCGGCCCGTCGAGATCGCGTAGTCCTCGGGACCGAGCTGGAGGACGACGCCCTTCTGCGGCGTGCCATTCCATTCGGCGACCTCGGTCGGCTTGGGCAGCTTTTCGCGGTGGGTCGCGTTGTATTTTTCGACTGCTTCGGCGGTCTTGTCCGCAACGTGGCCTTTGGCCATCTCTTGATGTGGCGCGGGCTTGGCCGGATCGTCCGGGGTCGGGACCAGCTTTTTCGCTAGGAACCCGGCTAGGGCGCCCTCTTGCGAGGCACGTTGTGCGTCGATCGTTTTCTGCTCGTCGCGCTGGGTCGTGTAGCGGTTCCATTCGGTGTTCGCGTGCGCGCTGCCGTCCGCCAGGCGGACGACGAGGTTCTCGTTGGGCCGGTACTGCGCGAACGACGAGCGCATCGAACCTTCGAGCTTCTCGAACTGCTCGCGCATCGCACTCTCGCTCGTGATTCGCTGCGGCGTCGCGTTCGCTAGCGCATCGAACACCTTCGAGGCCCCTTCGAAGACGGGCGCCAGCTCTTCTCCGGCGGCTTTGCCGGCGTACGAGACCATCTTGCCCATCGACTCGAAGCCTTCTTTGGTCTGAGTTTGATCGTGCCCCGAGCGGGCGGCGCGAACGTCGAAATCCTGGCGCGCGCCGTTGACCATGGAGTTGGTCAACTCGCCCAGGATCATCGCGGTGTTTCCCTGTTCGTGAGCGCGATCGCCGAAGGTTCCGGCGCCGAAGTCGCGCCGCAAGTCCGCGCCGCCGTCGCGTTCGGATTTGAGCACGTCGGCCGTCATCGTTCCGAGCTTGTGGCCCATCACTTGCGAGAACTCGTTGGCCGTCAGGCGGCCATGCTCGTTGTTCGGGGCGCCGCATTCGAAACGCGAATAGGCGCTGAAGGTATCGAAGCCGTTCGGCGCGACCAGCCCCTCCCCGTCGGGCTGCGCGTTTTGGCGCACGACTGCCGGGAAGTTCGCGCGCATCGTACCGTTCATCGCGCCGCGCAGGCCGGTGCGCGCGTCGAAGTCGTTCAGGTTGTGGTCGAGGTCGGTCCCGCGCGCCGCGTTGAGGAAGGCCGTCGTACCGGTGAACATTTGGCCGCCCATGCTCTCGGCGAGCGCGTCGGGTTTTCCAGCCTGTTGGCCTTGCTCGATCAGGCCGTTCACTTTGTTCATGACGTTGGCGAGGCCGTCTGACCGCAGCTCGTAGCGCCCGGCCGGAACCTCCTGCGGCTTGGCACGGGCAGCTTCGCCCGCAGCGGCGCCGGCGGCGAAGTGCGCGATGCCTTGCGGGCCGTCCTTGCGTGCGATGTCGGCCAGTTCGCCCTTTACTTGCGCGGCCGGCATGTCGGCGAAGGCGTTGGCCGCGTCGGCGTAGAGTTCGGCGCTGATCGCCGGGGAATTCTCGCGCAACGCGATCGCTCTGTCGATGCATTCGTGGGCGAAGGCGGCGCGCACCGCGTTGCTCTTGTCGTCGTGACCGAGCTTGTCGACATACGACGAGAGCTGCGCGAACGAGCGCGTCATCTCTGCGTGCTCTTCGCCGATTGCCTTGGGCTTTGCGTTCGGTGTGTCGCCGCCGAGCCTGGCGATCTGCGCGTCGACCAGGGCTTTGCCGTCGTCGGGGCCGATCGCGCCGTTCGCGACGTCCAGCGCGAACGCCGCCTGCGCGCGATTGCCGATCTCGGGGTCGTACTGTTTCAGCGTGACCTGTTGCGCGGTTTCCAGGACCTGGACGAATTTCTGGTGGCCCAGCGCGTCGTTTCCGAGCCCGTCGCGGACCTCGAGCATCGCCTTCGCGCAGCCCTCGACGTTCGGGGGCAGGGCGAAGGCCCAACCCGCGAGGCGCCCCGGCGGCGTTCCCATGTTGTTCCCGTAGTCGCCGCTGCGCAGCAGAGCGACGTCGTTCTTTTGCTGCTCGGGAAGGGCCATGGCAAGATTCCTCGCTTAGGGCAGGCGAGCGCGAAGGGCCGATTTTTCGGCGGGGGCGAGGCCGGCACCGTTTCGCAACACCGCGCGCGCGGCGCGCAGCCCTGGAATGCCGCTGACGCAGCCGCCGGGCGACGCGCCCGAGCCGCAGAGATACAAGCCGGCAATCGGCGTCCGGGTCGCAAAGCGGTCGCCGAGGACCTGCCCGGGCAAAAGTTCGCCGTGAAAGATGTGGCCGCCGACCAGACCAAAGCGCGCTTCCAAATCCGGCGCGGCGAGCAACTGGCGAGCTTCGATCGCGCTCGGGAGATTGGGGGCGTATTCTGCGAGGGTGGACACGATGGCATCCGCCGCTGCCTCGCGCTTGCGATCGTCCCACGCCCCGTCGGCGCGCGCATAGGGAAAGTACTGCGCGAAGATCGAGAGCAGGTGCTTGCCGGGCGGAGCGAGGCTCGGCTCGTTCGGCGTTTGCATGAAGCACTCGAGCATCGGCGCCGGCGAGGCGCCCACGCTGCGTGCATCGTCGCAGGCGGCCTGCAGGTACTCGAGGGAGGGGGCGACGTGAACCGTGGCACGGTGGTGCGGCGCAACGTGCGTTCCCGGGCGGGCGACGAAATCCGGCAGCTCCCCGAGCGCCAAGTTGAGCTTCAGCGACGCGCCCTCAGTCCGCCAGGCGTCGAGCTTGGCCGCGAGCGCCGCCGGGCGGTCCGCCGGCTCGAGCAAGGTCTCGAAGGTCGTCCGCGGGTGTGCGTTCGAGAGCACGATCGGCGCATGAATCTCGCTGCCGTCTTCCAGCACGACGCCGGTCGCGCGGCCTTCCTTCACGAGGATGCGCGCAACCGTGCGGCCGACCAGGAACGAACAGCCCGCGCTGCGAGCGGCCAGCGCAATCGCACGCGAGACCGCACCCATGCCGCCGCGCACGAAGCCCCAGCTCCCCTGCGTACCGAGCGCACGGCCGGCATAGTGGTGGGCCAGCACGTAACCGGTACCGGCTTCGAACGGGCCGGCGTACGTGCCGATGAGGCCGTCGGTCGCGAGCGTCGCCTGCAACACGGGCGTCGCGACGTAGCGCTCGACGAGTTCGGCCGCAGAGCCCGCGAGCGTGGCGCGGGTTTCGTCGTCGAAACGGACGTTCTCGACGTCGTCGCGCTCGAAGGCGTCGAAGAGGCTCGCGCCGAGCCGCAGTGCTTCGGTTTCGAAGGCCTCGAAGCCGTGGACGTCGGCGGAGGAAAACGCGCCGATCTCGCGCCGGTTCGCGGCCTGATCCGAGCCGAGCAGGAGGGAGCGGCTGTCGGCCAGCGGCGTGAACGAGGCCGGCTCCTTGGGATACGCGTGATAGCCGTGGGCGCGCAGGTCGAGATCGTCGATGATGGCCGGATGCAACAGGCTGCACACGTACGCCGCGGCCGAGACGGTCCAGCCCGGCCAAACGGTTTCGCTGACGGCCGCTCCTCCGACGACCTCGCGGCGCTCGATTGCGAGCACGCGGCGGCCCGCCCGCGCGAGGTACGCTGCGGCCACGAGGCCGTTATGACCGGCGCCGACCACGATCGCATCGTAGCGCTGCGGGCGCGGTAGTGCTGCGTCGGCGAGCCTATGCTGCATGCGAGGTGCTACATCTTTTTCTTGTTCTTGGGCAGCGTGGGCGGGTGCTTGGGTCCGAAGGGACTCCCCGGCGCGAACGTGCGGTCGTGCTCGAGGTTGGTATCGACGTCGTCGCAGCCGATCGGCGTGAACGCGCCGCAATCGAACGGACGCGATTCGTAGATCCCGCAGTAGTAGTGACCCGAGCCCTTGCCGCGCAGGAAAACGCACTTGCTGGCGATGTCGTCGTCGACCTTACGCAAGTACCCGACATAGTAGTCGTCGGCGGATCGCCGCCGCACGACGTAGTCGGCGAGTGCCTTTTCGTAGGAAATGCCGAAGTGGTCGGCGATGCGCTGCACGTCCGCTTTGCTGACGAACGGTTCGTAACCGCTGCAGCACGAGGCGCAGCCGGGCGGGCAGGCGAGGTTCTCGGGCAGCGTTCGCAGGTGCTTGCGCGCTAGTTCGATGACGGCGGCGACCGCTCGGACGAACTCGGGATCGTCGTTGTACTTGTACGTCCACTCGCGCCGGCTGGTTTCTTTGCTGTTGTAGCGATGAGTCGTCTTTTCGTCGTAGACGATCGTCACGTGTTCTTCGTCGATCTCGATCTCGGTAACGTGCTCCATCGGCGTCAAGTCGAGCAACTCGAGCTTGGTGGGCTGCCCCGTCCGCTTGGTGAAGGCTGCGAGTTCGCGCACTGCGGCGTGCGTGATCAGGTCGATCGTTTCGTGCATGCCGATTCCTTCGCCGGCGAGGCCACGCGACACTTCGCGCGAAGCGTGCGTTAAAGAGACATGTTCGGGGAGACGTCGATGCCGGTTCGGATCTGTAAGTGCTTCATCGCGGTGCTGGTGAGCCTGGCGCAGCCGCTTTCGGCCGGCGCGACCGACGCCGGCCTGCGCGCGAAAATCCTGGCTGCCTTCGCGGGCGTGCGGTCGTATCGGGTGACCGTGCTCGGGTCGGTGCGATCGCTCGGCGTCTGGCAGTCGCCCAACCGCTACGAGATGATAACTGAGTTCGAGGGCAAGACCGTCAAGACGATCATCGTGGGCCGCGCGCTGTGGCAGTACGACGGCGCCAAATGGACCCAGGCCGGGACCGCTTCCAGCAACCTCGACGTCGACATCGCGGGCCTCGTCCGTACGATCGAGTCCGACCCGCGCGCCGTCCTCACGAAGCTGCCCGATCAGACGCAGGACCACAAGCGCGTCGGCACCTTCGAGTACACGTTCGCCGACGGTACCGAGGAGACGTGCAACTACGACCCCTCAACCTACCGCGTCACCCGCTGCAAGGCCGACGAACTGACCCTGCTCTACTCGGCCTACAACGACCCCAGCATCAAGGTCGTCGTTCCCTAATTTGGGGGGAACCCCCCAACCCCCGGCGCGGACTGTGCGAGCTGGAGGCGAGCCTGTCGCGCGGCGCAAGGATGCGCCGCGAGCGCGACGCCGCGCCTGTCCAACATCGACACACGTCGCGCGTTACGGCGCTTGACCGTGCGAGCCGGACGCGAGCCTGCCGCGCACCGCAAGGATGCGGTGCTGGCGCGGCCCGCGCCGACGCGCGTGCGCCGCGTTCGCGGCGCGTTCTCGCTGTAGCATCGCAGCTCGGGGCTAGGGCGCGTGCTCGGCGGCGTCTAGGCCGAGGGCGGTCATCATCTGCACGCCGGTCCCGAGGGCCTCTTCGTCGATGTCGAATTTTCCGTGGTGGTGCGGGAACGAGGTCCCCTCGTCGCAGGAAGAGCCGAGCAGGAACATGCACGCCGGCACGCGTTCGGCGAAGAACGAGAAGTCTTCGGCCCCCATGTGCCGATCGGACGCGACGACGCGCGCGGCGCCCAGCGTTCGTTCGGCGAGGGCGCGTACGTAGTCCGTTTGCGCCGCGTCGTTCGAAGTGACCGGGTAGCGCCACTGATAGTCGAACGTGTACGACGCGCCGGATGCCTCGCAGACGCCGCGCAAGACGCGCTCGATGCGTTCGGCCATTCGCTCGCGCACGCCCGCGTCAAAAGCGCGGACCGTACCCAGCATCGTGACGGCCGACGGGATCACGTTGTGAGTCGTGCCGCCCGAAATCGCCCCGATCGTCACGACCGCGGGTTCGATCGGATCGATCTGGCGGCTGACGACCTTCTGCACCGATGCGATGAATTCGGCGGCCACGAGAATCGGATCGATCGAAAGGTGCGGCGCTGCGCCGTGACCGCCGCGCCCGAGGATGCGGATCTCGATCGAATCGCTCGAGGCGTAAAACGGTCCCGCGCGCAGCCCGACGACGCCGGTCGGCAACTGGGAGAAGAGGTGCAGCGCGTAGGCGCGCTCGATGTGGAAACGCTCGAGCAAACCCTCGTCCAGCATGGCCTTCGCGCCGCCTTTGCCCTCTTCGGCCGGCTGGAAGCAAAGCACGAGCGTGCCGGCGACCTGCTCGCGCCGCTCGGCGAGCAGGCGCGCAGCGCCCAGCAGGATGGCGACGTGCCCGTCATGTCCGCAGGCGTGCATCGCGCCCGGAACGACCGATTTGAAGGCGGAATCGTTTTCCTCAGGTAGCGGCAGCGCGTCCATGTCGGCCCGAAGCATGATCGTCTGGCCGCGACGCGCGCCGCGCAGGACGCCGACGACGCCGGTCGTTCCGATCCGCTCGTGCACCTCATAGCCCAGCTCGCGCAGCCGTCCGGCAACGATGCCTGCCGTACGCACCTCTTCGAACCCCAGCTCAGGATGGGCGTGCAGATCGCGCCGCGTCGCGATCAGCTCATCGAGGAGCGCTGTTGGAAGATCGAGGATCGTCGCCATGGCGTTGCCCTTCGCTCGCCCGCGCGAGGTTGCCCGCCGCTGGGGACGAAGGCGCGAGCATGGCAAATATGGCGGTCGGCGTCGATCTGGGCGGCTCGCACGTGCTTGCGACGCTCGTTGACGAGTCGGGGACGATCACTGCGCGCCAGGGCCAAGATATCGACGTTCACGAGCCCGAGCAGGTCATCAAGCAGGTCTCCGAGGTCGTGGATGCGGTGCTTGCCGGAGCCAAGGACAAGACCGTCGCCGGCATCGGCGTCGGCTCGCCCGGCAACATCGACGTGGCTACCGGTACCGTCCGCTACTCGCCAAATTTCGGCTGGCACGACGTGCCGCTTGGCGAGCGCTTGCGCGCCCACTTCAAGTTGCCGGTCTACATCGCAAACGACGCGCGCTGCGCGACGCTGGGCGAGTTCACCCACGGTACGGGGCGCGGCACCGCGAACTTCGTGCTGTTGACGCTCGGCACGGGAATCGGCGGTGGCATCGTCGCCGAAGGCACGCTGATCATCGGCGCGCTCGGCGGCGCGGGCGAAGTCGGACACCATCAGGTGCGCGCGACCGACGGCTTCATTTGCAGTTGCGGCAAGACCGGCTGTTTTGAGGCTCAGGCCTCTGGCACCGGGTTGATTCGCCACGCGCTCGCGCTCGCCGCGTCCTTCCCGCGCAGCCTGCTCGTGAGCGGCAAGCCCGAAAAACTCGGCTCGAAGGCCATACGTAAGGCGGCGGAAGCGGGCGACCCGCACGGCCTTGCGGCCTGGAACCGGTATGTCGACGACTTGGCCTGTGGCATCGCCAACATCATCGCGTTCGTGAACCCGGAGCTGATAGCGCTCGGCGGCGGGGTGGCGTCGGCCGGCGACTTCATGCTGTCCGCGCTGCGTCCACGCGTCGACGAGCTGACGACGATGGTCCCGCGCGGCCTGACGAAGCTGGTCGTAGCGGAGCTCGGAAACGACGCGGGCGCGATCGGAGCGGCGACGATGGCGCGCCGTGGCGGACTTACGACGGCTGGCTGAAGAAGGCGATATCGTCCCGGCCGCTTTGCTTGACCCGATACATGGCCGCGTCGGCGTGGGCCAGCAGGCTCTGCGAGTCGCACCCGTCGGCGGGGTAGAGTGCGACGCCGCCGCTGACGGTGAGCTTGCAGCTGGCAGCTCCGATGGCGATCGGTTCCGCCAGCGCCGCCTGCACCCTCCGCCCGAGCTTCTCGACGTCGTCGCGCGAGTGCACGCCCGGCTGTAAGACGACGAACTCATCACCGCCGATGCGGGCGACCGTATCAGCCTGCCGCGCGACGCGTTCGAGGCGGCGGGCAATGGCGCGCAGCACTTCATCGCCGCGCAGATGCCCGTGCTCGTCGTTGATCGCCTTGAAATTGTCGAGATCGTAGAAGTGCACGGCGAACACCTCCGGTTCGCGCGCGGCGCTTGCGATCGCCTGGTGCAATCGGTCGCCGAGCAGCGTCCGGTTCGCGAGCCCGGTCAACGGATCGTGCAAGGCCAGCAGCTGCACGCGGCGGCGCTGCTGGCCGCGTTCCACCGTCGACGAAATCAGGTGCGCGATCAGGCCGGCGAAATCGCGGTCGGCTGCGCTGAACTCGCGCTCGCCTGGCCGCGTGCGCACGAGGCACAGCGCGCCGTGCTCGCCGTCGAGGTCCATCGGCGCACCGACAAACGCGTCGCTGCCGTCGAAGACGGCCCCCTGGCCGGCCACGGCTTCGCCTTGGTCGAGGACGTAGGCGTGGAGCGAGCCCTCGAGTGGAGCGTTCGAACCGATCGCCTGCCGCAGGGCGCCGAAGCCGTACAAGTAGGTAACGCCGCTTGGGGAGCTTCGCGTCACGTAGCCCGCGTCGCAGCGCAGCCGCCGGCAGCCGAGTTCGAGGGCGGCGACGACCTGCATCTCGACGCACTCGCCGGTCGAGGCCGCCAGCAGATAGAGTTCGCGCATGCGCTCGGTTTGCTCGCGCAGCGCCGCTTCGACCGGCTGGCCGGCCCTGACGTCGCGTCGCATCGTGTGCGCGCCCGCGACAGCACCGTCGGCCGCGTTGCCGAACGGCGACGTCAGCTCGGGCGGCGTAGCTATCGGCTGCCCGGGCAAGGAGTACGCGCTCGCGTAGACCCCCACGACCGTACGCTCGACGACGGCCGGCGCAAGCGTCAGCGCGACCGCCGCTACGTCGCCAGTGGCGATCGTGACCTTGCTCGCCAACTCGATCGTTTCGCCCGCAGCGGCCCGCGCGAACGCCGAGCGCGCGTGGTCGCGCTCCGAGCGCTCGATGAACGCGCCGTACCGGCGGCCGCTCAGATCGTCGATGCCGACCCCGAAAAACGAGAGTGCCAGCCGGTTCGCCCGGATGAGATTGCCTGCCCGATCGAACAAGACCATGCCCGCGCGGCGTTCGTCGAAGAGCAGCGGAAAACGGTCGTGGGTCGCCACGAGTTCGCTTAGCATAGCTCGCGCGGTTCGCGCTTCTTCCGTGATAGCCGCGAGGGAAGGTGCCACGTCCAAGGTCACCCCATAAGATCTTTTGCTGACAATATTCTTCGTCGGCCTGATTTTCGGGGCCCGCGGCCCGGCTCGCGGTGTGAGCGCCGTCACACCGAAGACGAACTACCGCTCGCTAGCCGCACGGATGCGGCTGTGTCGCACGGCGCCGGATGCGCCATCAGTGCGGCCTTGCCGAGCCTTAAAGGCCGGCCGCAGCTACCACGGCCAGCGGCTTGGGCGGCGGTGCGTCGGTGCGTTGGCCGAACGCGAAGTTCGCGATCAACTCGGCGATGCGCCGCGAACTCCCGCGCGGAGCGACGATTGCCTGGGCCTCGCGCATCACCTGGAGCCGCTCCATGTTGGCGACGATGCGCCGCGTCGAGCGGACGACGTCGGAGGCGGTCAGGGCCACGACACCGATGCCGTTGGTCTCGACATACTTGAGGTTGCCGTATTCCTGGCCGGGAATGAAATCGTACACGACGACCGGCACTTCGGCCAGGCTCGCCTCGGCGATCGCGCCGGGCCCGGCCTTGGTAACGAGCAGATCTGCCGCGCGCATCAGTTCCGGTACGTTGTCGCAGTAGCCGAGCACGGTCATCGGGGTCGCCAGCGTCGGCGCGAGTTCGATCAGCTTGGCGCGCAGGGCTTTATTCCGGCCGGTCACCACGACCATGTGCAGCGGCAACTTCGACTTGGCGAGCGCGAGCGTCGTCGGCAGCAATTTCCCGCCGCCCTCGCCGCCCGCCATCAGCAGGGCGATCGTCTTTTCGGCCGGCAAGCCAAGCTTGGCGCGGACCTGCTGCTTGGTGTCGGCCACGCATTCGAATTTGGGATGCACGGGGTGGCCGAGATGGTAGATGCGCTCTTTCGGGATCCCGCGCTGCAGCGCGCGCTGGTAAACTTCGCGCGCCGGCACGACGACCGCATCGACCTCCGGGACGAGCCAGCCCTCGTGAACCTTGCCGAGGTCGGTGACCACCGTGATCACCGGCACGTGCGCGAGACCCGCGTCGGAGCGGGCCCGCAAGGCCGCGTGGTTGAGCAGCGGGTGGACCGAGACGATCACGTCGGGCCGGTAGGACAAAAACAGGTCGCGCAAGCGTTCCCGATAGAGCGGTTCGCAAAACCGGATGACGCTGCGGAAGCGGCGCTTGCCGTTGGTCGCGTGGTAGAGCGCACCGTAGACCGGGGGCGCGAAGCGGAGGGCCGCGCTGTAGGCCGGGCCGAGTTGCGAGAGGGGGAAGCTGCAATGCGAGGCGACGTCGTCTATGCGGTGTTCGAAGGTCAACGGTCCACCATGCGGCCCGGTGCTGACCTCGTCGAGACCGGCGACGATGGCGTTTGCAGCACTGCGGTGCCCGCCGCCGGTGTCCGAAATCAGTAACAGGACGCGTTTGGTCATCTACCCTCTGCTTCTCCGAGAACTAGGCTTGCTGGGTGTTTCGCAGCAGCCGCAGCGCGCGGATACGCTGCAATCGCCTCATCGCCGTTCTACGGCGACGCTGTACGGCGCGGGCGTACGTCAGAAACGCGCGCGCCGGGGCGTCGTAAAAGCGAAAGATGTCGCCGAATTCGATGTCCGGGTTGCGGTGATGGCCGTCGTGATCTTCCGGGAGAACGACTTGCAAGGCGTTGCAGACCCGCTTTATCAGGGGGGGACTGACCCAGCCCAGATCCGTCGTGTGGCGCCACCAGACGTGAAGTTGGCCCAGCAGTAAGCCCAGCAGCGCTCCGGCCGCCGACCAGCCACCGAGGAAACACAGGGGCACGGCGATCGCGAGGTAGGGCGCCGCACCGAGCAAGCCGTCGAGCATGACCTCGGGGTCCTTCGAGACGACCGCGTGATCCCAGTACGAGCGGCTGCGGTCGTGGTGCGTCCGCAGGTGGAGCTTGCCCCACAGATGCTGCGGCACGTGATAGAGGAACGTCGAAGCGAGGTCGCCCACGACCAGCACGATGAGAAGCGATATAAAAAACATCACCACGCCACCACCTTCATACGAACCTTACGACGCTCCGATCCTCTTTGGCAGCTAGCCCTATTGCTACCGTGCTTGGGCCGACCGAGCGCCGGTCCCTGCCCGTTCTGTCGGCAGCGGCGCTGGCCGTTGCGATGGCCCTGGGGTGTCCCGTTTCTCGGGCCGTGGCCTTCCCGAACTCGTCCGTAAGCCTGACGGTCCTCGAGGATCGCGCGCAGAGTTGGCGCTTTCCTCTCCAAGACGACGAACTCCGCGGGCTGCGGCTGTTATACGATACCCCGATTCCGGCCGGTTCAACGCTTGCGATCGTGCGTTGGATCGTGCGCAGCAACCACCGGCTCGATCCTTTCGACGCACTCGTCTTCGCGACGGAGGCGGTAGCGATCGCACGCGAACATCACCTGCCCGCGGGCTATTTTTGTTCCGTCTTGCTGCAGGAATCGGGTTTCGCGCCGGATGCGCTCTCGCCGGCAGGCGCGGTCGGGATCGCGCAGTTCTCTCTCGACACGGCAGCAGACGAAGCTATCGACCCGTTCGACCCAGTCGACGCGATGCGTGGGTCGGCCGCCCTGCTGGGCCGCTACGTGGCCGCCTACAACGGAAGCTATCCGGATCCATACGCTGCGGCGCTAGCCGCCTACAACGCCGGACCCGGCTACGTCGACGAATATCACGGCATCCCGCCTTTCCCTGAAACGCGCGGCTACATCGCCGACGTCTACGATCGCTGGGCACGAATCCTGCGGGACGCGACGGGGCTCGGGCGGCCGCGCCACAAACACCAGCGGCGATGAGCGGCGCGCCCTCGGGGGACCCCTTTGCTTACCTCGAAGACGCTTCCGACCCGGCTACCCGGGCCTGGACCGCCGAGCAGAACGCGCGGACCCGGCGAGCCCTCGACGCGCTGCCGCTGCGCGCCGGGCTGGCGGAGCGTTTCGACGATCTGCTGCGTGTCGATTCGATCGGCGTGCCGGAGGCGCGCGGCCGGAGAGAATTCTACGCGGCCCGGCGCGGCAGCTCGGAACAAGCGGTGCTCTACCTGCGCG
>Ga0302325_10008631_pt1 | contig 22360 bp, 17 predicted proteins | sample Palsa_T0_2_FD_201948 | JGI IMG/M metagenome (GOLD analysis project Ga0302325, IMG submission 201948) | Peat permafrost microbial communities from Stordalen Mire near Abisko, Sweden - Palsa_T0_2 | ecosystem: Environmental > Terrestrial > Soil > Palsa > Peat permafrost | place: Sweden: Abisko...
GCGGGGGCACGCTGACGAAAAAGTCGTCCACCGCCAAGGTAGCCCTCGGGGCTCCGCTCCGGGTCGTGAAGAAGCCGACGCTTTCCGGTCCTCACAAAGCAGGGAAGCCCGAGTCGGTGAGCTCGGGAACGTGGGCGCCAGGTGCCAGCTCTTACAGCTACCAGTGGTACCTCGGCAAGGGCGCGATCGCCCGTGCGACGTCCGACAGGTACACGGCGCCGACCAAGGACCGGGGCAAGACTCTGCACTGCGTGGTAACCGCGCACCGGCCCGGCTACGCGACCGGCAGGTACGTGACCAGCTCGGTGACGCTCTCCTGAGATACGTCGTCTACAAAGTCCGAGTCCCGGACTCATCTCACTAAAAGTAACAATTTGTGACATTAAGTATCCATCGCGTATTCGCTGAAGGAGTTGTCATGGAACGCCTGAGGTCTCCCATCGCCGCCCGGAGCGCTGCGGCTGCGCTGCTGACCGCCGGTGCCGCATTGTCGGCGGTCGCCACGCCAGCGGTCGCCACGCCAGCGGTCGCTGCACCGGCTGTCGCCGCGCCGGTCAGCGCGGCGCTGCCCTGCCACGCGTCGATGAGCAACAGCCGACCGCGTGACTACACCACGACCTACGTGCTGGTGCACACCACGGGCTATGCCTCGGTGGCAACCGTCGCCCACTACCGGACCACCAACCACAAGAAGACCGGCACGGCAGGGCGCCGCGGCAACGCGTCCATCGGCTACTACATCAGCGGCGCGACACCCGGTTACAAGGTGGTGGTGAGCGTCCGGGTGGTACACGGGGACCGCTCGGGAAGCTGCTCGACCTCGTTCATCCCGCATCGCTAACGGGTGGGCCGAGCGCCCCGCCAGGGGCTGGGAGGAATTGCGCCGTCAGCCGCCGGTTAACACGCTCGCGGCCTGGCAGACGATGCGACGGAACCAGGCCCGCCGATGGACGCGCCGCGCCATCACCGGCTCAAGAGCAGCCTCGCGATACGACGGTCCCGGCCACCCGCGAGCGACGGACGCCTGACGCTACGGTCAGGCCCTGCGTGGCGAGACGGCTGCATCCGGCGGAGAATGGAAGCGTGAGGTTGCGCAGCGTGCTCACCCGGCCTTTCCGGTACCCGGTCCGGTGGCTGGCGTTCTTGTCCGGCGGGGTTCCCGCCGTGCTCGTTTTCCCGGGGCCCAGCCTGTCCTATCTTGCCTGGTTCGCCCTGGTGCCGGGCATGGTGCTGTTCACCCGGGCCGGCACCACCAAGGAGGCCCTGGCCCGAGGCTGGTGGTTCGGCGCCGGCTACCTGATCGCGATCCTGCAGTGGATGACGCCGGAGATCGGGCCGGGCGTGGTGCTGATCGGCGCGGTCTTCGGCTGCATGTGGGCGCCGTTCTCGATCGCGGTCAACCAGCTGCTCAGACCGCCCGCGTCGGCCCCGCGGGCGCTGGCCGCGCTGATCCTGGTGCCGAGCTGCTGGCTGATCCCCGAGTGGATCAGGTCCTATCAGGGGCTGGGCGGGCCCTGGGGGCTCTACGGCGCCTCCCAGTGGCAGCACCCGGCCGTCCTCGCGCTCGCCGCCATCGGCGGCACCTGGCTGGTCAGCGTCGCGCTCCTGCTCGCCAACACCGGGCTGCTGCTGGTGCTCGGCGCGCTTCGCCCGGCCCTGCTCACCGGCCCGCCCCCGGCCACCGCCGCCACCGCCCCGGCCACCGCCGCCGCCACCGCCCCGGCCACCGCCGCAACCGCCACCGCCCCGGCTACCGCCCCTGCCACCGCCACCGCCCCTGCCACCGCCACCGCCCGGCCAGCCGGCCGCCGGATCGGGCTCGGCGCGCTCGGCGTCGCCGCGTTCGCCGCCGCCGTCGGATCGGGCCCGCTCGCGTTCGCGCTGACCGCGCCGTTCCCCGCCGTCCGGTCGGTCACGATCGCCCTCGTCCAGCCGGGCAACGTGCAGAACGCCACCCAGCGGGTCAACGCCTCGGAGGCGCTGACGGCCGAGTTCAGCGCCAACGGCAAGCTCGCCGCCGAACATCCCAACCTGATCGTCTGGGGCGAGTCGAGCGTCGCCGACGACCTGACCTTCGACCACTCGCTGCTCAGCCAGATCGAGCAGCTGTCGGCCAAGGATCACGCCGAGATTCTCGCCAGCCAGGACTCCAACGTCCCGGGCCCGAGCTCCAGCCCTAGCGGCGGCAGCGACAGCACCACCGCGGGCGGCCAGGAGAAGGTCGCCGTGCTGGTCAGCCCGTCCGGCATCCAGGGCCGGTACGTCAAGACCCGGCTGGTCCCGTTCGGCGAGTACATACCGTTCCGCAACCAGCTCGGCTGGCTGACCAGCATCAGCAAGGCCGCGCCGAGCAACATGATCCCCGGCACCGGCGCCCACACGCTGACCGTGACCAGCACCCCGAACGGCCGGCCGCTCACGATCGGCGTGCTGATCTGCTTCGAGTCCGCGTTCCCGGACATGTCCCGGGTCGAGACCGACCAGGGCGCCCAGGTCATCGTCTACCAGTCGTCGACCGCCACCTTCCAGGGCACCTGGGGTCCCGACCAGCACGGGTCGCTGGCGGCGCTGCGCGCGGCCGAGACCGGCCGCCCCGTCGTCCAGGCCGCGCTGACCGGGGACTCGGTGGCCTTCGACGCCCGGGGCAGGGAGCTCGCGTGGCTCGGCCAGGACGGCAGCGGCGCGGTCACTGTCCGCCTGGACCTCCCCGCGGCGGCCGACAGGACGTTCTACGACCAGGCGGGCGATTACGTCATGTGGACCGGCGTGGCGGTCACCGGACTGGCCGCGCTGGTCCTGCTCATGCGTAGACGCGGGATTCTTGGCAATACCACTGGTGTTGATAGTGGAGCTACGGCAGAATATGACGAAGATACCGGGCAACCCGTGCGCAGCAAGTGAGTGCGGAGCCGCTCGATGAGGCCGAGGTCGCAGGGGAAGGCGAACCTCGTCTCTGGGAGGCACCGGTGTCGGTATATGGCGTTCTGCAGGTTCACTCGGCGCCCGCCGCGCTTTGCCCGCACATCGAGTGGGCAGTGGCGGGGACGGTCGGGTCGACCGTCAGCATGCCCTGGGTCAGCCAGCCCGCTGCCCCAGGGTCTCTTCGTGCTGAGCTGACCTGGAAGGGGCAGCCCGGCATGGGCGGCGCGATCACGTCCGCGCTCGCGGGCTGGAACCGGCTCCGCTTCGAGGTGACCGAGGAATCGTCGCCCGGCTGCGACGCTGTCCGCTACAGCTACACGCCCAACCTCGGCATCTTCTCCGCCACCACCAGCGCCAACGGCGACATCCTGGTCCCGGAGAACAAGCTCCGCGCCGTTCTCGCGCTCGGCGCCAACGGCACCTCGGCCCTCGAGAAGGAGATCGAGCGGCTGCTGGGCGCCGCCTGGGACAACGAGCTCGAGCCATTCCGCCGGGCCGGCGACGGCGCCCCGGTCCGCTGGCTCAACGCGACCGGCTGAGGACGGCTGACCCGATGGCTCCCTTCACCCCCGACCACATCCCCGGCCTGGCCGGGAAGACGGTCATCGTCACCGGCGCCAACAGCGGCATCGGCCACGCCGCCGCGGCCGCGCTCGCGGGGGCCGGCGCGACCGTCGTGCTCGCCGTCCGCGACCAGGCCAAGGGCGAGGTCGCCGCCGCCGCCCTGCCCGGAATGACCGAGGTCCGCCCGCTCGACCTCGCCAGCCTCGACTCGGTCCGCGCCTTCGCGGCCGCCTGGCAGGGCGACATCGACCTGCTGATCAACAACGCCGGGGTGATGATCCCGCCGCTCAGCCGCACCGCCGACGGCTTCGAGCTGCAATTCGGCACCAACCACCTCGGCCACTTCGCCCTCACCAACCTCCTGCTGCCGCACGTCGCCGCCGACGGCCGCGTCGTCACGGTGTCGTCGGACGCCCACAAGTCCGGCGCGATCGACTTCGACGACCTCAACTGGGAGCGCAAGCGGTACCGGCCCTGGCGCGCCTACGGCCAGTCGAAGCTGGCCAACCTGCTGTTCACGACCGAGCTCCAGCGCCGCCTGACCGAGGCCGGGTCGACGGTGAAGGCGACCGCCGCCCACCCCGGCTACGCCGCCACCAATCTCCAGTCGCACAGCGGCAGTCGGCTGCTGGCGTTCGCGATGGAGCACGTCGGCAACCGGCTGATCGCGCAGGACGCGGCCGGCGGGGCGCTGCCCACGCTCTACGCGGCGGTCGCCGACATCCCCGGCGGCAGCTTCGCCGGCCCGTCCGGCCCCTTCGGCCTCGGCCTGCGGGGCGCGCCCAAGCTAGTCGCCCGCTCCGCCGCCGCCCGCGACGCGGAAGCCGCCCGCCGCCTCTGGCTGGTTTCCGAGGAACTCACCGGCGTTGGCTTCCCGGAAAGCCACATTCAACGTTGAAGTTTCGTCGTTGTCCGACGCCTGCAGCCGGGCGCGGACATCGCTCGCCTGGGGGCTGTCCAGGCCTTGGAAGAGGACAAGCGCCCTGAGCAGCGGTTCTCGGCCGGCCACCTTGCCATCGGTCTGCAGGAGGGCGCAGCCGAGCCCGTAGAGCGAGTCCGCTTCCTGCTGTGGGTCGCCTATCTGTCGACTGAGCTCGGCGGCGGTCCGGTAGTCGTCGGCCGCCGCCGCGTAACTACCCAGCCGGAGGTGGACCGAGCCGATGCCGAGGCTGGACGCCGCCAGCAGGTATGGTTCGGAAAGCTCGCTGCCGAGCGCGAGCGCCCGTTCGTACTGGCTAAGCGCGGCGGGCTGGTCGCTCGCATCGGCGAACGTGGCGGCCATGCCATTCAGCGTTTCCGCCTCGGATCTGCGGTCACCGATGTCACGGAAGATGGTCAGCGCGGTCCGGTAATCGCGCAGGGCCTCATCATGACGCCCCGAGAGCCGCCGGATGCCGCCTATGTTGCTGAGCGCGATGGCCTCGCCCTGGCGGTCGCCGATTTCCAGGAACGCCGCCTTAGCCTGCTGGTAGCTGATGAGCGCGTCTTCGTAGCAGCGTGCGTCCTGTTGCAGGCCGCCGAGGTTGTTGAGCGCGTTGGTCTCGCCCTGCAAATCCCCGAGTTCACGGTAGGCGCTGAGGGCTAGCTCGGCCCGCCGGAGCGCGTCCGGATGTCTCCCGAGGCGCGCAGCCGCCATGACGCTCCGGCCGAGGGCGTCCGCCTCGCCGTGCCGGTCGTCGAGGTCTCGCCAGATCGCCAGGGCCTGGTCATGGCAGGTAAGCGCGTCCGCATAGGTTCCCGCCCAGGTAAGGATGATCCCCAAGGTGTGCAGGGCGGTAGCCTCGCCTGCCCGGTCTGAGGCTGATCGCGCGATTGCCAGCGCGTCCCGCGCGCATTCGGCCGCCTCGGCGTGCCGGCCCGTCCGGCACAGGATGAACCCGAGGTCGACTAGGGCCGCCGCCTCACCAGCGGCGTTCCCGCCTGCGCGCCAGGCGTCGACGGCCCGGCGGTGCAGGTCGATCGCATCGGTCCAGTCTCCCAGGGTGTCGAGGAACCCGCCGAGCAGGTGCGCAAGCAGGCCAGCGTGAACGGGCCACCCGTTGCCGGCCGCGTAGCGAGTGACGCCAAGCAGGCTGGCCTTCTCCGCTTCGAGCAGCGCCATGCACTCGCGTCGGGTGCTCATGGACGGCAGGCTAGGTGAGGCGATTGCGTCGCGCACAGCGATGCGTCGATCGAACGGCCGGATGATCCGGTCGGCGTGGTCGGCGAGACCCAGGTAGTAGTCGAGCAGCCGCTGCCTGGCAAGCCGCTGGTCCTGCTCCGAGTCGACGGTCGCCGCGAGTTCCGCAGCGTGATCGCGGACTCGGGCATGGAACTGGTACCGCCCGGGAACCGGCTCCTCGATCAGGTGGAAGTCGAGCAGGATCTCCAGTGCGCGCTCGGTCTCGGCCGGGGATGCATCGCCGGCCATGGCCGCGGCTGCGTGCGGCGGAAAGCTATCTCCCGGATGCAGCGCCAGCATGCGGAAGAGCCGCTGCTGGCCGGCCGTTAAATAGCGGTAGGACAGAGCTAGCGCGGTCGTCATGTCGCGGTCGCCGGACCGTATGTCCGCCAGCCTGGATGCGAGGTCGATCGCATTCCAGGCCGGGTGCCTGCGGAGCCGACGGCCGGCCAGCTGGATCTCGAGCGGCAGATATCCGCAGAGGCGGACGACGCTGGCGACGGCGGCCCGGTCGGCGGCCTTGCCCGCGCCCGCAGTGCGGGTGAAGAGCGCGTCCGCGTCCGCTTGCGGCATCGGATCCAGCGGGAGGGAGAGCATGCCGGGCAGGATGAGCGTTCGGCGCCGAGTGGTAACCAGCACCAGGCAGCCGGGGCCGCCGGGCAGCAAAGACAGGACCTGATCGGCGTCGAGCGCATCGTCCAAGAGAATGAGCGCCTTGCGGTCGGCCAGCTTGAACCGCCACAAGGCGGCGCGGTCCTCGGCATCGGCCGGGATTACGCTGCCGGGCACGTCCAGCTTGCGCAACAGGGTGCCGAGCGCCGCCGCCGGCTCCAGCGGTGCACCCTTGGGGTCGTGCCCGCGCAAGGACAGGTACAGCTGGTCTGGGTACCGCCCGAGGAGAAGATGCGCGGCATGCACCGCGAATGCGCTCTTCCCCACTCCTGGCATCCCGCTGATCACGGCAATGGGGACGGTCGATTGGCCTGACTCGGAGCCGAGCCAGGAGGACAGCGTCTCCAGTTCCGCCGCGCGTCCGGTGAAGTCGGGATTATCACCCGGCATGGTGCTCGGCAGCGTCATCGGCGGTACCGCTTCGGACGCCGTCGGCAGGTGACCCGTCGCCGGGGACCGGGCGGAGCCGCTGAGCGTGGGATCATCGTGCAGCATGAGCTGATGAAGGTTCCGCAGCGCGCGGCCAAGGTCCCCTCCCACCTCCTCCCGCCAGCGGCGATCGGCCTGACGCCAGGTCGACAGGGCCTCGGCCTGGCGGCCCGAGCCGTAGAGCGCGCGGAGGTGAAGCTCGAGCAGGATCTCGTTGAACGGATCCTGGCGGCTGAGATCCGCAATCTCGCCGACCAGGTCGGCATGCCGGCCCAGCCGTAGCCCGGCCCGGATGCGTTGTTCCGCCGACGAGAGTCGTTCCTCGTTCAGACGTGCCCGAATTCCCTCCACCCAGTCGCCGTCGAGCCCGTCCAGTGGGATGCCGCGCCAGAGCGCGTCCGCCTCGGCGAAGAGGGCGACCGCGAGTTCGTCGTCGCCGCGGACGGCGGCGCCCCGGGCATCGTCGCTAAGCGCGCGGAACCGCCAAGCGTCGACATCCAGACGGCTGACGTCAAGCTGATAGCTACCCAGGCGGTTGGGCAGCTCCGTGCCCGTCCCGCCGGCGGTGCGCAGTCTCATCCGCAGTCGGGACACGTTCTGGTAGAGCGACTCGAACGCGTTCGCCGATGCGTCGTGACCCCAGATCCGGCTGACCAAGGTTTCCGCGGGCACAGGGTGTCCCAGCTCCCACAGCAGGATCGCCAGCACGCCGCGTTCCTTGCGGGCACCCAGCTTGTAAGTCTTGCCGCCGCTCAGTAGCTCGATCGGCCCCAGCATGCGGAACTCCACCCGTTGATCCTTCCGCGAATTCCGTCATACGGCCCGAGTTAGGGCATTTCCCTTAAATAGGTACATGAACCACCAAGTGGCGAAGAGTTAGCTTACGAATGCATTACGTTGCGAAGCTGCAAGGTCGGTGCAAGGTTGTCGGCAAGCTGCGCCGCGCATCGTGACTGGGGGAAGGCGGGCCGGCCGACGACGTGCCGCGACCGCCTAGCCCGACAACGAGGGCAGGCAAAGGGGTTCGTGAGTGCCATGGGTAACGTGGAATGGCGTCAGGTGCCGGTGGGGCTTGACGCAGGACGGTGGGTTACGCGCACCGGGTGCAAAACGGTGCTTGTGGTCGTGCATTCGGTGGCAACGGCTCAGCGGCTGGCCGGGCTGCTGCCGCTGTTCGAATCGGACTACCGGGTGCAGGTGGTCTTCACCGCCGCCCCCGAGGTCTTCTCTGGCGGCGTCGCCCGGTTGCTGCGGCGGCTGGACGGAGTGACAATCGGCTGGGGGCAGGCGACCAGGACGCCGTTCGACCTCGCGCTCGCCGCCAGCTACGAGGCGGTTCACGAGTTGCACGCGCCGCTGATCGTGGTACCGCATGGCGCGGGCTACAACAAGCTGGTGGTCCGCCGAATGGCGGACGGAGCGGTCGCGGCCCGCGGCGCCTTCGGCCTTGACCAGCAGAACCTGGTCAAGGGCGGACGGGTCGTGCCCGCCGCGATCGTCCTATCGCACCGGGCCGATCTGGCAGTTCTAGGTCGGCAGTGCCCCGAGGCGCTGCCCGTCGCCGAGGTCGCGGGCGACCCGTGCTACGACCAGATTCTCGTCAGCGGTCAGCGTCGCAGCGACTATCGCGGCGCGCTTGGCGTGCCACCGGGCGCGAGGCTGGTGATCACCTCCTCGACCTGGGGAACCACCTCCCTCTTCGGCCAGCTTGCGGACCTGCACGACCGGCTGCTGGCCGAGCTTCCCCGGGACCGCTACCGGATTGCCGCGTTGATGCATACCAACGTTTGGTATGGCCACGGCCCGCGTCAGGTGCGCTCCTGGCTGGGTGACGCGATGCGGCGCGGACTCGCGCTCGTGCCACCGGAAGCCGAGTGGCTCGGCGCGGTCCTGGCGGCCGACGCGGTGATCGGTGACGCGGGATCGGGCACCGTGTACGCCTCCGCCGCCGGGGTGCCCGTGGTCCTGGGCACGTTTCCCGATGCGGACGTCGTGCCGGGATCGGCTGCTGAGGTACTTGCCCAGGGCGCCCGGAGGCTGAGTCTCGATCAACCGATCGTGGGGCAGTTGGCGGACCTGATGGCGGGCCGCGATGCCGACTTGTCAAGGGCGGTGGCCGCCCGGCTCAGCTCCGAGCCTGGCCGGTTCGACAGGAACATGCGAAGGCTGGTCTACCGGCTGCTCGGGCTCAGCCAGCCATCATCGATCCCGGTCACTCGACAGGCGGCGCCGCCCTTTGTCATCAGGCGGGGTGACTGACAGTGGCGAAAATCGTCGTCGTCGGGGTCGCCAGCCTTTACATATCCGCCGGAGTGGACGACTGCCCGCTGGAATCCGAGTCGACTTCCATGCCCGCCTGGATGCGCGCGGGGGTGACCGGCTCGGCGGCGCACATCGCCAAGGTGCTCAGCGCCCTCGGCGACAGCGTGCGGCTCTGCACCCTGGCCGGGACGGACCCGGCGGGCGTGGCGGTTAGGGCGGACCTGAAGGCGAGCGGGCTCCTCGGGCCCGGTGTCGTCGATGCCGGGGCGACCTCCCTCGGCGTCGTGCTCGTCGCTCCTGACGGTAGCCGGACGGGATTTCCCTACCTGGCTGCGGTGAACGCCGTCGGCTATCCGGCCGAGATGTTCCACCGCCTCGCCGACGGAGCAGATCTGGCCGTGCTCACGAACGCCAGGTTCGTCCGACCGCTGATCCGCTGGGCAGAGCGAGCGTCCGTTCGAATCGCCGTCGATGTTCATCTCATCGCAGAGCCCGATGACGCGCACAACCGGCCGTGGATGGAAGCAGCCGACATCGTGTTCTGCTCGCATGAGAGGCTCCGGTGCCCTCCCCATGAATGGATGGCTAAGGTCTTCGCCAGGTACCCGGGATGCCAGATCGTCGGCATCGGCCGGGGAGCGGACGGGGCGATGCTCGGGCTGCGGGACGGCACCTTGGTGCGGGCCGAGGCGATCGCGCCGCGCGGCGTGGTGAGCACCGCGGGCGCAGGAGACGCGCTGTTCGCTTCCTTTCTGCACGGCTGGCTGGCGACCGGCAACCCGGTGGACGCACTCCGGACGGCGGTGCTGCACGCCGGGTGGAAGATCGGGGACACGCTGCCGAGCGCGGTGTCGCTGACTGAGGACGAACTGAGGCGGCTGTCGACGGAGCACCAGGTGCGAGTATCGGTTGACCGGTGGGTCAGTGCTGCCCCGGCCGGTCAAGCCGCGCAAGACGTACCGTGACCAGAGCCTCATCCAGCGAGCCCAGGCTGATCAGCAGCCGCTGGGCCGCGGCGTAGCGGATACGGGCCTCATTTCGGTTCCCCGCCTGGAATGCCAGATCGCCGAGAGACAACAGCGCCTCCGCCTCACCTCGTACTGAGCCGATCTCCCGCATGGCGCGCAGCGCCTGGTCCAGCTGGGCGGCCGCCGTCTCCAGACGCCCGGCGCGCGCGTGCGCACGGCCAAGTCGGGTCATCACCCGCGACTGGTTGTACGGGTCGTCGGAGTTCGCCAGGAGCGAGGCGGCCTCGGTCAGGGCGCTGATTGCCTCATCGGTGCGGTCGGCCTCGGTGAGCGCGTCACCGAGGTCGGTCAGTGTCAGCGCGATGTGCCTGGCGTCGGACAGTTCCCGGTACTCGGCCAGTGCCCGGCTAAACCAGCCGATGGCGTCGTCGGCGCGAGTGCGGGCCCTGGCCACGAAGCCGAGCCTGCGCAGCGAGCCGGCTGCCCGGTCGCGCTGGCCGAGGTCGCGCCACGCGTCGAGCGCCTGCCCGAAGTAATCCTGCGCCTGATCGAGCTGGCCGATGTCCATGACGGACCGGCCGAGCTTGTAAAGCATCTTCGCCACGCCGACGGCATCGCCGTTTTCGCGGGCCGCGTTGAGGCCCAGGCGGTCAAGCTCGAGCCGCTCGGCGTATCGTCCCCGGTAGACGAACAGTGGCCACATCGTGTCCGCGAGCTGGGGCGGTACCAGCCAGAGTCGCTCGCTCATCGCCAGGCGGGCGGCGGCGATCACGTTCGGCAGCTCGCGGTCGAGCCAGTCGAGCGCACCGCTCGGGCCGGCGAACCGGACCGGTTCAGCGGGCGGGTACCGGACGTCGGGAGCCACGTCCGATCGATAGGGCATCACAACGCGGCAAGCGTCGGCCGTAGCGGTAAGCAGCCAGTCGAGCATGCGGCGGATCGCCTCAGCGCGCGCGGATGAGAGTTCCTCGCGTTCCGCCGTCTCGCGGGCGTGCAGTCGGGTCAGGTCATGAAAGCGATACTGGCCGCCGACGGTGTCGTCAAGGAGATTGGCGTCGGTCAGCATCCCGAGCAGCTGCTTGGCCTGCGCTCGCGCCACGGCCGCGGTCGCCGCCGCCACCGCGCTGTCGAAGTTCGTGCCGGGGAAGAGCCCCATCAGCCGGTACATCCGGGCGGCCTCGACCGGCAGCGCGCTGTAGGACACGCCTAGTGCACCTAATACACCTCGTTACCTTTATGTCAGTCCATGTCCAATGTGCGACAGTAAGTCCTACTTGGATCTTCAAGGTCTGATTCTGAAGATCATCGAGCCGCACGCTGGCTTGGCATAGTTTCTGTCTGTTCTCAGCCCTGCTACCGGGACAGCCGCAAGGCATAACAACCGGACCGGTAGCAGGGTCCTCTGCTTTCCTGGGGTCGTTGCCCGGCTTCTCCCTCGCCTCTACCGTCATGAGCTGCGCTCTCGACTCGTCAGAGAATAGTCGACCACGGTCAAGTAGTCAAGTGAGTTCTCGGCGACTTCGGGCTGGGGCTGCCTCGTCTCGAATGTGTCGCGGCGCTCCGCAATAGCGGCGCCTGCGCATTCCGTGCAATCGTTGAGTTGCCCATCTGCCGAAGGAGCGGGACATGGAAATCGAAGCCTTGGCGGCGCTGGCGGGGAACACTATTGTCGCTGTGGCGGTCACCGACGCGTTCGAAGGAGTGCGCGCAAAGGTGGCACGCATCTTTGGGCGGGGCAGATCCGACCCGCGCATCCAGCGACGGCTGGACCAGACGAGGCAGCAGCTCGCTGCCAGCACGCCGGGAGAGCTGGTAAGGGCTCAGGCGGCGCAGGCTCGCCAGTGGCAGACCCGTATCGCGGACCTGCTCGCCGACTACCCCGAGGCGGCAGGGGAACTCCAGGCGCTCATGGCGGAATTCCGGGCCGCCCTTCCTGCTGCGGGCGGGAACGTTATCAACACGATCACCGGAACTGTGCACAGCGGACCGGTGCTAATGGGGCGCGACTTCGGATCCGTCACCATTGGCGGGCAAGACGATGCTCCCGGTGACTGACCGCGCGGCGTCGGAGGGGCGAGGCGTCGGAGAGGCGAGGCGGAGCAGCGTAGGCTCGATGGAGCGGGTCACCCAGACGCTGAAGGCATGGAGTAGCACATGAGCATCGCCGAACTCACCGGCATCGACGTTCCGACCGGCCTGCTCATCGGGGGCGAGTGGAGCAAGGGGGCCGCGACGTTCCCGGTCCTCGACCCCGCCACCGAGGAGCCGATCGCGGAGGTCGCCGACGGGACGGCGTCGGACGCGCTCGACGCGGTCAGCGCCGCCCACGACGCGCTGCCCGGCTGGGCCGCGACCCCGCCCCGGCAGCGGGCGGAGATCCTGCGCAAGGCGTTCGAGCTGATGACCGCCCGCTCCGAGCAGTTCGCGCGGCTGATGTCGGCCGAGAACGGCAAGTCGCTGCGCGACGCCCGGGGCGAGGCGACCTACGCGGCCGAGTTCTTCCGCTGGTACGCCGAAGAGGCGGTGCGCATCGAGGGCACCCTGATGCGCGCCCCGTCCGGGGCCAACAAGATCCTGACCCTGCACCAGCCGATCGGGGTCAGCCTGCTCGTCACCCCGTGGAACTTCCCGGCCGCGATGGCCACCCGCAAGATCGGCCCGGCGCTGGCGGCCGGCTGCTCGGTGGTGCTCAAGCCGGCCGAGGACACCCCGCTGACCGCGCTCGCGCTGGCCGCGCTGCTGCGCGAGGCGGGCGTGCCCGACGGCGTGGTCAACGTCGTCACCACGTCCAAGCCCGGCCCGGCGGTGGAGGCGATGCTGAACGACTCGCGGGTGCGCAAGCTCTCGTTCACCGGCTCGACCGAGGTCGGCCGGCTGCTGCTCCGCCAGGCGGCGAACTCCGTCATGTCCTGCTCGATGGAGCTTGGCGGGAACGCGCCGTTCATCGTCTTCGACGACGCCGACATCGACGCCGCGGTCGAGGGCGCGCTGATCGCGAAGTTGCGCAACGGCGGCGAGGCGTGCACCGCCGCCAACCGGTTCTACGTCCACGAGGCGGTCGCGGACCAGTTCAACGCCGCGTTCGCCCAGCGGATGAAGTCCATGGTGGTCGGGCCCGGCCTGGACGAGGCGACCGAGATCGGGCCGCTGGTCAACGAGGCGACCAGGTCCAAGGTGGTCGGCCTGGTGGACGAGGCGGCCGGGGCCGGGGCGAACGTGGTCACCGGCGGCGGCGCGCCCGACCGGCGCGGCTACTTCTACACCCCGACGCTGCTCGACGGCGTGCCGTCGGACGCGGCGATCCTCGGTACCGAGATCTTCGGGCCGGTCGCGCCGGTGGTGCGGTTCACCGACGAGGCGGACGCGATCCGGTGGGCCAACGCGACCGAGTTCGGGCTCGTCTCCTACGTTTACACCCAGGACCTGCGGCGCGGACTGCGGGTGTCGGAGGCGCTGGAGGCGGGCATGGTCGGCCTCAACCGAGGGCTGGTGTCGGACCCGGCCGCCCCGTTCGGCGGGGTCAAGCAGTCGGGCCTCGGCCGCGAGGGCGCCCACGACGGGCTGCTCGAGTACACGGAGACCAAGTACGTCGCGACCGACTGGTAGCTTGTTTGCGCCCGCGCGAGATCCGCGAGTTGTAACAACCCTTAAGTAAATATTAGTCATTTCCTGCCGACCGCAGCAAATGATCAATCAGAAGAACGCGCGTGGACAATGCCGATAAGGTGAGTGCTTCGGCACCCGTGACGTGCTTACCAGGCATACCAGGCATACCGGAGGGACAAGCATGGCGACACCGCCTTCCAGCGGCGAGTTCGAGCGGGACGTAGTGGTCATCGGCGGTGGTGGCCACGTCGGCCTGCCGCTCGCGATCGCCTTCGCCGACCGCGGTGCCCGGGTGGCCATTTACGACGTGAGCGAGGAAGCGGTCGAGCGCGTGAACGCGGCCAGGCTGCCGTTCGACGAGCCGGGCGCCCTGCCGCTCCTGGAGCGCGCGGTGGCGGGCGGGCGGCTGACCGCCTCGACTGACCCGGCCATCGTCGGCACCGCCGAGAACGTGGTCGTGGTCATCGGCACCCCCGTCGACGAGCACCTCAACCCCAACCAGACCGCGATCCCGAAGGCGCTCGGCGGCTGCTCGCCGTACCTGCGCGACGGCCAGCTGCTGGTGCTCCGCTCGACCGTCTTCCCGGGCGTCACCGCGCTGGTGGAGAAGATATCGTCGGCCTCGGGGTCGCGATCGAGGTCGCGTTCTGCCCCGAGCGGATCGCCGAGGGCAAGGCGATGACCGAGCTCTTCGAGCTGCCGCAGATCGTCTCCGCGCGGACGCCGGAGGGGATGGACCGGGCAGTCAAGCTCTTCTCGCTGCTGACCGATAGCGTCGTCGAGCTGTCGCCGGAGGAGGCCGAGCTCGCGAAGCTGTTCACCAACGTGTGGCGCTACATCAAGTTCGCGGCCGCCAACCAGTTCTACATGATGGCCAACGACCGGGGTCTCGACTTCGAGCGGATCCGCAAGGGGCTGGCCCAGGACTACCCGAGGGCGGCCGACATGCCCGGGGCCGGCTTCGCGGCCGGGCCGTGCCTGTTCAAGGACACGATGCAGCTGGCCGCGTTCAACCACAACAACTTCGCCCTCGGCCACACCGCGATGACGATCAACGAGGGGCTCCCGCTCTACCTGGTGCACCGGCTCGAGCAGAAGTACGACCTGTCGTCGATGACGGTCGGCATCCTCGGAATGGCGTTCAAGGGCGAGTCGGACGACATCAGGTCGAGCCTGTCCTACAAGCTCAAGCGGATCCTTGAGTTCAAGGCGGACGGGGTCCTGACGGCCGACCCGTACGTCACCGTCGACCCCCGGCTGCTCCCGCAGGAGGAGGTCATCGCCCGGTCCGACCTGCTGGTGATCGCCACCCCGCACCCGCAGTACCGCGGCCTGGTAACGGACAAGCCGGTGGCCGACATCTGGAATGTGCTGGGGTCGGGTGTGCGCGTATGACCGGTGATCTGCCGCGGGTTTCCGTCGTGATCCCGGCCTACAACGAGGGGGATCACATCCTCCCGGTGCTTGACCGGATCTTCGAGGCGGTCCACCTGCCGTGCGAGGTGCTGGTCGTGGTGGACGCCCCCGAGGACACGACGGTTCCCGTCGTCGACGAGTACTCGCTCAAGGAGCCCCGGCTCCGCGCCCTCGTCAACACCTACGGGCGCGGCCCGGCCAACGCGATCAGGTTCGGCATCGACGCGGCGGCGGCGCCGGTCGCGGTCGTGACGATGGCCGACGGCTGCGACGACCCGCGGCAGATCGACGACCTGGCCCGGCTGGTTGACCGCGGCGTCGCGGTCGCGGTCGCGTCCCGCTACATGCCCGGCGGCCAGCAGGTCGGCGGGCCGGGCCTGAAGGGCCTGATGTCGAAGACCGCGGGCCGCTCGCTCCGGGTCCTCGCGCACATCGGGACCAGGGACGCCACCAACTCGTTTAAGGCATACTCGACGGAGTTCGTCCGCTCGGTCGGCATCGACTCGCGGGACGGCTTCGAGCTCGGCATCGAGCTCACCGCCAAGGCGCGCCGGATGCGGCTGCCGGTCGCGGAGATCCCCACCATCTGGCTGGACCGCCAGGCGGGCGTGTCGAACTTCCGGGTGGCCAAGTGGATACCCGGTTACCTGCGGTGGTACCGGTTCGCGTTCGGACCGCGGTTGACCGCGGAGCAGATCAGGGCCTACGGGCAGCGTGTACGGAAGGAAATAGGTCAGTAAAGATGCAGAAGGTTCTGGTCAGCGGATCCGCTGGCTTCATCGGCGGCTACATCGTCGAAGAGCTGCTTGGCCGTGGCGATGTCGTGGTCGGCATCGACAACTACTCCAAGTACGGGAAGGTCGTCAAGTCCTACGACAGCCACCCGAATTACCACTTCGTCGAGGGCGACGCCCGAGACGTGGAGCTGATGACGCGGCTGCTGTCCGACTGCGACAACTTCATCGCCGGCGCGGCGATGATCGGCGGCATCTCGTACTTCCACACCTACGCGTACGACCTGCTCGCCGCCAACGAGCGGATCATGGCCTCGTCCTGCGACGCCGCCATCGCGGCGCACAAGAACGGCCGCCTGAAGAAGATGACCTACATGTCGTCCTCGATGGTCTACGAGAGCGCCACCGAGTGGCCGTCGGTCGAGGGCTCGGAGCGCGAGATCCCGCCGCCGCTGTCCTCCTACGGGTTCCAGAAGCTCGCGGTCGAGTACTACGCCAAGGCCGCCTGGGACCAGCACCGCCTGCCGTTCACGATCGCCCGCCCGTTCAACTGCGTGGGCATCGGCGAGAGCCGGGCGCTCGGCGACGAGGAGATCCTCTCCGGGAACGTCAAGCTCGCGATGAGCCACGTCGTCCCCGACCTGGTCCAGAAGGTGCTCAAGGGCCAGGACCCGCTGCACATCCTCGGCACCGGCGAGCAGATCAGGCACTACACCTACGGCGGCGACCTCGCCCGCGGCATCATCACCGCGATGGACCACCCCGACGCCGTCAACGAGGACTTCAACCTCTCCACGGCCGAGTCGACCACGGTGACCAAGCTGGCCGAGGTGATCTGGCGCAAGATCAAGGGCGCCGACGTGCCGCTGCGGACGGTCAGCGACGACCCGTTCGAGTACGACGTGCAGCGCCGGGTGCCGTCGACCGACAAGGCCAAGCGGATGCTCGGCTTCGAGGCGACCACCTCGCTCGAGACCATGCTCGACGAAGTGATCCCGTGGATCACGCAGGCGGTCGAGAACGGGACGCTCTAGCTCCTAAAAAAGAGACGGGCCGCGGCTTGCCGCGGCCCGTCTCGCATTTCCACGGAAGTCACTGAAAGTGACAGATCGACTGCCCTAGGCTATGCCGCGTGCCCCTCACAATCCGTGGTGATGACGCTACTCACAGCCCATCGGACGAGGTCGGCGGGCCGCCGGGGCCCGCCGACGACGATCCCCTCGCCCGGCCGCGACCGTGGTGGGTCTGGGCGGCGCCGTTCGCCGCCATGCTCACCGTGCTGCTGGTCAGGAACGCGTTCCTGTTCTCCGCGCCCGAGTACGAGTCGGCCGACATGGCGGCCAACTCGATCCTGATCGAGCAGGCCCGCCGGTTCACCCTGCTGGTCGGCAACTACTCACGGGAGGGCTTCAGCCATCCGGGCCCCGCCTTCCTCTACGTGGAATCGTGGGGCGAGTCGATCTTCTGGGCGCTGCTGCACGTCGTCCCGACCCCGTGGAATGGCCAGCTCATCGGGCTCTACCTGCTGAACGCGGGGTTTGCGGCGTGCGTGGTGGCCGTCGTCTACGGCTGGACCAGGTCGGCCCGCGGCGTGCTCGCGGCCGCCGCGGTGCTGGCCGTGTTCGGCTGCCTGCACCCGGCGGTGTTCAACTCGGACTGGATGCCGTACGTGTACGTGCCGGCCTTCCTGGCGTTCGTGGTGTCGCTCGCCTCGGCGTCGGCCGGGCGCTCGGCCGACGCCTGGATCGCGGCGCTGTCGGGCTGGTTCCTGATCCACGGGCACGCGGCCTTCCTGTTCCTGGTGCCGGCCATGGTGGCCGTCCCGGTCGCGGTGCGAACCGGGCTCAGGCTCCGCTCGGCCCTCCGGGCGCGCCCGCGCAGCGCGGGCAGGGGGCGCGGGGACCTCCCCCGGCCGGTCATCCGCGCCCTGCGCGCGCGGTGGCGGGTCTGGCTCCCGGTCGTCGTGATCAGCGCCGCCTTCGCCCTGCCGCTGATCCTGCAGTGGGCGCTGATCGGGCCGGCCAACTTCAAGGCCTACCTCGCCTACCAGTCCGGCGGGCGCGCGGGCGGGCACACCCTGGTCCAGGTGGCGGACTACCTGCTCTGGTTCTGGTGGCCGCACGCCCACGCGTGGGCGGGACCGCTGATCCTGGCGCTCGCGGCCGGGCTGCTCAGCTGGCGGCTCCCGTCCGGCCCGGCCCGCCGGCTCTGCTGCTCGCTGCTGATGATCGACGCGCTCTCCTGCGCGGCGGTGGCCGGCTACGTGGTGGTCGGCGTCGACGAGATCGACCAGCACTACATCTGCTACTTCTCCTGGGCCAACCCGGTGGTCCTGCTGCTCGTCAGCGCGATCGCGGCGGCCGAGCTGATCGGGTCGGCCGGCCGCGCGAAGGCCGGCCTGGCGGTGACGGCGGCAGCGGCGATGGCCGCCTGGTGGGTGTTCGCGGCGGCGCCCGCGACCCAGCTGACGACGGTCTACGTTGATCCGGAGAACCCGCGGGCGGGCTACAGCACCGACGCGCCGTTGTCGGCCGGCGTCGCCGCGATGGCCGCCCTGGCGCCCGGGCGCACGATCGTCCTGACCTTCCCGCACAACGCCTGGCCGACCGTCACCGGCATCCTCGTGCAGGCCGAGCGGACCGGAGTCCGGGCCTGCGTCGCGGACCGGCAGTGGAAGTTCATGATGACGAGCCAGTTCATCTGCACCCCGGCCCAGCTCACGGCCGGCTACCGGATGAGCGTCTACCCGGACGGCACGCAACCCCGGGGCGTAACCGCGGTGGCCCGGTTCCAGGGCGCCGTGGCGGTCGCCGGGGGTCTGCGAACGTAGCCATTTGGCCTCAATCGTCACTGTTAGCGCTGTCTAGGGGCATAACCGCCACTATCGTGACCACGTGATTATCGGTGGTCCACGACAGCAGCCCCAGCCCGCCGCCGACCGCGCTGAGGACGCGGACCCCCGCCAGCAAGGCCAGCGGGCGCGCCTGCTCGGGGTTCCGGTCGCCGTGATCGCCTGGGCCGCCCCGTTCGCGCTGGTCCTGGCGGTGCTCCTGGTCAGGAACGCGTTCCTGTTCAGCACCCCGGAGTACGAGGACGCCGACATGGGCGCCAACTCGATTCTGATCGAGCAGGCCCGCCGGTTCACGCTGCTCGTCGGCCACTACTCGCGGGAGCACTTCAACGAGCCCGGCCCCGCGTTCCTGTACGTGCAGGCCTGGGGCGAGTCGCTCTTCTACGACGCGCTGCACCTGGTCCCGACCGCGTGGAACGGGCAGCTGATCGGGCTCTACGCGCTGAACGCGCTGTTCGCCGCGGCGGTGGTGGCGGTCGGCTACGGCTGGACCAGGTCTTTTCGCGGCGCCGCGGCCACGCTGGCCGCGGTCGCCCTGCTCGGCGCGCTGCACCCGACGGCGTTCAGCTCGGACTGGATGCCGTACGTGTTCGTGCCGGCCTACCTCGCCTTCGTGGTCGCGATCGCGTCGGTGGCGGCCGGGCGCGGCCAGGACTGCTGGCTGGCGGCGCTGGCGGGCTGGTTCCTGATCCACGGTTACGCCGCCTTCCTGCTCTTCGTCCCGGTGCTGGCGGTCGCGGCGGTGGCGGCGGTCCTGTGGCGGCGGTGGCGGGAAAACGTCAAAGCCGGAAAATCCAGTATCGAACGGTCCCTGTTTTCACCCCCGGGCCGACGCGTCTGGATTCCGGTGGCGGCCATCAGCGCGGTCTTCGCGCTGCCGATGGTGATCGAGCTCGCGCTGCACTGGCCGGGCAACTTCGTCAAGTACGTCACCTACACCTCGTCGGCCAAGCCGGTGGCCTTCAGCCCGGTGCAGCTGGTGCGGTACGTGCTCTGGTTCTGGTGGCCGCACGAGCACGCCTGGGCGCTGGCGCTCGTCGTGGTGGCCGCGGCCGCCCTGGCGACCTGGCGGCTGCCCAGCGGCCCGCTGCGCCGGTTCTGCGGGGCCCTGCTGGCGGCCGACGCCCTCTCCACGATCATGTTCGCCGCCTACGCGAAGGACGCGGCCGACTCGCTCACGAACTACTACATCGGCTACTTCTACTGGACCGCGCCGCTGCTCGCGGTCCTGGTGATCGTCCTCGCCGCGACCGAGCTGGTGCCGGGGCGGGTCGCCGCCGTCGCCGCGACGTGCGCGGCGGTCGCGGCCGCGGCGGCCTTCGCGGTCGCCCCGCTCACCCGGTTCGACCTGGCCCACGTGGACCCGGAGACGCCGGCCGCGACGGGCATCGTGACCGACCCCACGCTGGGCCCCGGCACCGCATTTCTCGCTCGGCAGGCCGACGGCCGGCCGCTGGTGTTCCGGTTCGAGAACGGCGCCTGGCCGGCCATCACCGGTCTCCTGGTACAGGCCGAGCGGACCGGCGTGACCGCCTGCGTGGCCGATCCGAACTGGGAATTCATGGTGACCGAGCAGTTCATCTGCACCCCCGCCGAGCTCCGCGACGGCGCCTCGTTCTTCGTCTACCAGCCCGGTCCGGTGCCGTCCGGTATTACCGTCGTCTACCGGCTTCGGCGCGGGATAGTGACCGCAGGGGGTAAGTGAACGTAGCCTAGGGGCGTGGACAGGCGAATATTCGGGCTCGAGAACGAGTACGGCGTTACGTGCACCTTCCGGGGACAGCGGCGGCTGTCTCCGGACGAGGTGGCCCGCTACCTCTTCCGCCGCGTGGTCTCCTGGGGTCGAAGCAGCAACGTCTTCCTGCGCAACGGCGCTCGGCTGTACCTGGACGTGGGCAGCCACCCCGAGTACGCAACACCCGAGTGCGACAACGTCGTTGACCTCGTCACGCACGACAAGGCCGGCGAGCGGATCCTCGAGGGGCTGCTGGTCGACGCCGACCGCCGCCTGCGCGAGGAGGGGATCGCGGGCGACATCTACCTCTTCAAGAACAACACCGACTCGGCCGGCAACTCCTACGGCTGCCACGAGAACTACCTCGTCGGCAGGCACGGGGAGTTCGGCCGGCTGGCCGACATCTTGATCCCGTTCCTGGTCACCAGGCAGATCATCTGCGGCGCGGGCAAGGTCCTGCAGACCCCGCGGGGCGCGGTCTACTGCGTCAGCCAGCGGGCCGAGCACATCTGGGAGGGCGTCTCCAGCGCCACCACCAGGTCCCGGCCGATCATCAACACCAGGGACGAGCCGCACGCGGACGCCGAGCGCTTCCGCCGTCTGCACGTCATCGTGGGCGACTCGAACATGTCCGAGACCACCATGCTGCTCAAGGTCGGCTCGACCGACCTGGTGCTGCGGATGGTCGAGGCCGGGGTCGTCCTCCGCGACATGACCCTGGACAACCCGATCAGGGCGATCCGCGAGGTCAGCCACGACATGACCGGCCGCAGCAAGGTCCGGCTGGCCAACGGCCGGGAGATGTCCGCCCTCGAGATCCAGTGGGAGTACCTGTCCCGCGCCAAGGACTTCACCGAGAAGAACGGCATCGACCCGATCACGCTGCGCGTCATCGAGATGTGGGAGCGGGCGCTGACCGCGATCGAGGACGGCAACCTCGACAAGATCGCCCGCGAGATCGACTGGGTGACCAAGTACCAGCTGATCGAGCGGTACCGGGCCAAGCACGACCTCCCGCTGTCGGCCCCGCGCATCGCCCAGCTCGACCTCGCCTACCACGACGTGCACCGCGGCCGCGGCCTCTACTACCTGCTGCAGCGCAACGGCGCGGTCGACCGGGTCACCAGCGACCTCAAGATCTTCGAGGCCAAGTCGATCCCGCCGCAGACCACCCGGGCCAAGCTCCGCGGCGAGTTCATCCGCCGGGCCCAGGAAAAGCGCCGCGACTTCACCGTCGACTGGGTCCACCTGAAGCTCAACGACCAGGCCCAGCGCACGGTCCTGTGCAAGGACCCCTTCCGCTCCGTCGACGAACGCGTAGAAAAGCTCATCGCCGGGATGTAAAGCGGGCTGACGCTCCTGACCGAGCGGTCGCGGGGGCCGCAGCGGTGCTTCCCGCGCTGTCGGGTCCGATTGAACCCCGAATCGGGCCCGAACGCGCAGGGCGCACCACTCGCGACCCCCCTTCACCTTTCCCGGTGAACAGCACCCGCCCGCAACCCCCTCATTCGCCCCCGCCCACCCAACCGGCCCGGCGCCCCTCCCGCGCACCCCCGCCCACCCAACCGGTCCGGCGCCCCTCCCGCGCGCTGCCGCGGGCCTAACTGGTCCGGCGTCCCCTGCTACGCGCTGCCGCGGGCCCGACTGGTCCGGCGTCCTCTCCCGCGCGCCGCCCGCCCAACCGGTCCGTCAGCCCCCGCCACGGGCGCCGCCCGCCGAATGGTCGGAGCGGCCCGCCACACCAGCCCGCACTAGATAACAGCAAGAAGTGGGCGGTCTGGAGATTATTGCGCGACAAACGACCCGGGAGACGTATACAAACGTCGCGCAATAATCTCCGGCGGGCCCGCCGACTGAGGCCCGCGGGCCTGTGGAGCTTCCCGCCCGCCTATTGTGTGATCTCATGCCTCGGCCACCTCATGTCCCTTCGCGCGCCACGAAGCGGCGCGGCCTCCCCGCGCCGCCCTGGCGCCCCCCATGCCACTGGCATCCCGCCGCGCCGACCACGCCGACCACGGCGACCACGCCGACCACGCCGAC
>Ga0302325_10008632_pt1 | contig 22357 bp, 24 predicted proteins | sample Palsa_T0_2_FD_201948 | JGI IMG/M metagenome (GOLD analysis project Ga0302325, IMG submission 201948) | Peat permafrost microbial communities from Stordalen Mire near Abisko, Sweden - Palsa_T0_2 | ecosystem: Environmental > Terrestrial > Soil > Palsa > Peat permafrost | place: Sweden: Abisko...
GCGAGAAACTTGTGCAACCCCGGGGATGCTCAGCAGCCGCTTGGTCACGGTGTTGTCGATGAACCAGCTGAGTTCGGTGGGAGTGAACGCGGTCGTGGTCACCGCGTAATAGGCGAACGCGCCGCCGTCGACATTCACGCGCGACACCAGCGGTTCCTGGATGCCTTGCGGCAGGTCGTTGCGCACCTTTGCGACGGCGTCGCGCACATCGGTCACCGCGCGATCGATCGGGGTTCCGATCTCGAATTCAACGTTGATGAGGGTGCTGCCCTCGACGATCCAGGTGGTGATGTTGCGCACGTTGCCGATGCTCGAGATCGAACCCTCGATCTTCTGCGCAATCTGTGTCTCCATCTCGGCGGGCGCGGCGCCCGGCTGCGCGACGGTGACTTGCACGATGGGGAAGGAGATGTCCGGGTTGAGATTGATCGGCAGGCGGATGAAGGCCACGGCGCCTAAGAAGAACAGCACCACGAACAGCACGATCGGCGTGATCGGATGGCGGATCGCCCAGGCGGAAATATTCTTCATGAGCTGCCGCTCTGCTGAAGTATCGGCTTGACGACCTCGCCCTGCTGCAGGAAGCCTCCCGCCGTGGCCACCACCTGGTCCTTTGCGCCGACGCCATCGGAGATGGTGACGCCATTGGCGACTATTCCGGACACGCGCACGCTGCGCCGCTCGACCTTGTTGTCGGCATTGACGATGAAAACGTAGCTGCCCTTGTCATCGCTCAGCACCGCGGTTTGCGGCAGCACCACGCGGGCGGCATTGCTGATGGTCACCTCGGCGCGCGCGAAGGCGCCGGGGCGAAGATTCGGATCGGGACTCAACGCCACTCGAATCGTGCCCAAGCGGGTGGTCGGGTCGATGACGGCGCCCAGCAGGCGCACATGACCTTCATATGCCTGAGTCGTCCCGGTCAAATGCACGCTCACCGTCTGGCCCACTTTCAGCAGGGGCAAATCCTGCTCCGCCACCTGTCCACGCAGTTCGACTTCACCACCCTCCGACAGCCGGAACAGAGCCTCGCCGCCGGCGGTTGCGGTTTGTCCGACCTCGACATTGCGGGTCAATATGGTGCCGTCCACCGGAGCGCGCACCTGCGCCCGATCGAGCTTGGCCTGGGCTTCCGCCAGCATCGCGGCCGCCACCTTGACCTTGGCTTGGGCAGTGACCGCGCTCGAGCGGCGGCGCTGTGTTTCCTCGGCCGACAGGGCGCCCGAGACGCCAACCGCGTCCGCCCGCTTCGCTTCCGCCTGGGCCAGCTCGGCCTCGGCCTTTGCCTGCTCCAAAGCGGCCGCAAGATTGGCCACCTGCGGTTCCAACACCGATACGTTGAGTCGCGCGAGCAACTGGCCGCGCTTGACGTGATCGCCGGCCTCCACATAAATCGCCTCGACTCGGCCGGTGTCCCCTTCCACGCCGATCGGCATATCGTAGCGGGCCGCAATGGTGCCGACGATGCTCACCGTAGTAGGCGTGGCACTGACTCCGACCTGAGTGACCGTTACCGCGGGGGCCGGAGTCTTGTTCGCGCCAAGATCCTTGTTGACGGTAAGCGCCTGGGTCAAGCGCAGCGCGAGCAGGGCGGCCACCCCGACCGCGCCGATCACCAATATCCAGATGCCGCGCCGCCGGGTCAGCCAGGAGCCGGCAGCAGGCGTGGCGCTGTTGAGCGATATATTCATGATCGATATCCCAAATGTCCCCTGCCCTTCGAGCGCAATCCGGTCACGCGGTTCCCCTCATCATTCTGCAATGCGATCGATGACAAGATCGCGTACACCGTCGCGGCCGACATCATAAGAGACTTCCCCATACAAATCGCCTGCGGCCGGCAGCGGCTGGCCGCTGAATGCCACGCGCGCCGTGATCGATACTCGTTGGCCGGCGGTCAATACCCGCCCCGGCAGCATCGAATCCGCCGCCGACAGATGCACCTGGCTGCCGATCGACGCAATGGTCAGCCGCTTGGCCGCCAGCGGCGGTCCATGACCGCCGGGCTCCCGCGCAAATACGAACAATGGCGCCTCTGCCTTCAGCCGCGCCTTCAATGCCGGGGCGATGCTGATATTGACAGTGGCTTCGGCGCTTGCCGATACCCCCGGCGACGTGCCCGTCCCGCTAGGCGACGGACTCGTCCCTGGCGCGCTCGCAGCGGCGTCCGGGGCCTGGCCCGGCCCTAATTCGGCAAGCCGCGCGTCCAGCATTTCCACAATCTGCGGCGGCGGTTGCATGGCCTTCAGCGCCTCCCAGCGCGCGCGCGCGGTCGCCGCATCGCCGCGCAGCGCCGCGGCGAACCCACCGTAGAGCAAGGCCTTCGGATTGGTGGGCGCCAAGGACACGGCCTGCTCGAACAGCTGCGCGGCGGGCGGGGGAATCTCTCCGCGGGCGCGCAAGCTCAACGCCTCGCCCAGTCCCAGCATGGCATCGACACTGCCGGCATCCAGCCGGTGCGCGTGCTCATAGGCATCCACGGCATCGTCCTCTCGCTGCAATGCGACGTAGGAGCGGCCGAGCATCAGCCACCCGGCAAGATCGCTGGGCTCGGCTTGCAGGTGCTGCTCGAGCTTTCTGACCATGGCAGCCACATCCGGCCCGCCAGCAGCCGCCTGCGCGGAGTCGGGCGCATGCCAGTCCCAATTCGACCACATCGGATACAGGGCTGCCGCCGCGCCGATGACCAGCACGGCGGCAGCAGCACCGGAGATCGCCTGCCGGCCGCGAATCAGCGGCAGCGCCACGACGGCAGCGGCAAGCACAGCCATGCAAGCTGCGATGAGCACAAAGGTGGTCATGGATTATGGGGACTCTGAGGAGGGCTCATCGTCCAGCGGCATGCGCGAGCGCTGGCGTGTAATGCGATAAACAATGCCCGCACCGACCAGCAGCATGATGAACGGGGCACCCCAAATGAGCAGGGTTTTCGGCTCAAGAGGCGGCTTGAAGCGCACGAACTCACCGTAGCGCGCGGTCATGTAGTCGAAAATCTGGGCGTCGCTCTTGCCGGCCAGCAGCATCTCGCGCACCTGCCGGCGCAGGGCCTCCGCCAGCTCCGCATTGGAATCCGCAATGGATTCGTTCTGGCATACGACGCAGCGCAAATCGTGGGTGATGGACTCGAAACGCGCCTGCAATCCGGCATCCTCGATCTGGCCGTTGTCATCCACTGCCGCGATCGCCGCCGATGCCAGCAGCGCGCCGGCGATCAACACCGCCGCCATCGAACGCATCCGGCTCATGCTCCGGACCCGGCGCGCAGCGCGGCTATGCGCGGCAGAAATTCGTGCCGCCATACCTCTTCGGTCATGGGCGAGATGAATTTATAGATCACCTTGCCATCGCCATTGACCAGAAAAGTTTCCGGTGCACCGTACACTCCCCAGTCGATCGCGACACGGCTGTCCGGATCGAAGGCCACCGCTTGATAGGGATTTCCCAGCTGCTGCAGCCAGCGCTGCGCCTTCACACGGTCGTCCATATAATCGAGCCCGATGATTGGCACCACCCGCTCACGCGAGATGGCGAGCAAGGCCTCGTGTTCCTGCCGGCACGCGTAGCACCAGGTGCCCCACACATTCAGCACGTACACCTGCCCCTTCATGCCTTCGCTGGTCACCTGGCGCGAGGCATCCAGCACATCGGTGAGCATGAATGCCGGAGCCGGCTTGCCGATCAGCGGAGACGGCAGCATCTGAATATCGCGCTGCGGGTTGAGCCCAAACGCAAACAGCACGACCAGCGCGACGAAGGCCGCAAAGGGCAGCAGAAATTTCCACATCAGGCGGACCCGATCGGCTGCGGATTGGGCGGCGCCGCCACCGCGCCCTGAGAGGCGGCGGGGACCCGCACACGATAACGCCGGTCGGTCGCCGCAATGAACCCGCCGAAGGCCATCACCAAGGCGCCGAGCCAGATGTAGCGCACCAACGGCTTGTATTGAATGCGCATGCTCCAGGCGCCCTCGCCCAGAGGATTGCCCATGGCGACGAACAGATCGCGCGACCAGCCCACGGAAATCGCGGCATGGCTGTTGTCGGTTTGCTGCACCCAGAAGTGACGCTTCTCCGGATACATGGTCACCACCGGTTTGCCGGCTCTCGTCACTGCGACCGTGGCTCGCACCGCATCGTAATTCGGTCCGCGCACCACCGCCGAGGATAAGAATTTGAAATCATATCCGGCAATCGCAAAGCTGCCGCCGGGTTTCAGGGCCACGTCTTTTTCGATCTTGTAGCTTTCCACGCCGCTCGCGCCGATGGCGAACATGCCGACGCCCAGATGCGCAATCGCCATTCCCAGCATGCCGGCCGTGAAGGCCTGATGCTGGCGCCAGCGGCGCAAAGGCTCCAGCAAGGAGGAGAAAATCACCCAGAAGCCGAGACTGAAGCCCAGCAGGCCGACCCAGTGAAATGCCCCGAACACCCAGCCCTGAACCAACACCGCCAGCAGCACCGCTGCGCCCGCCAGCCACCACAGCGGCCTCGCCGTCACGGTGAGCTTGCCGCGCCGCCAGGCCGAATGCATGCCGATGGCGAGGAACACCATGAGCGGCAGCATGGGCACCAGGAACATGACCGCGAATACCGGAGGGCCCACGGAAATCTTGCCGATTCCGAGCAGCTCGTACGCCAGCGGCGATAGCGTGCCCCACAGCACCAGGCCCGCGACGCTCACCAGGATCACATTGTTCACCAGCAGGAAGAATTCCCGCGAGAACAGCTGGAATCCGCCGGGCGCGTACAGCTTGGGCGCGCGCCACGCATACAGGCTGAGCGAGCCGCCGATGGTGAGCACGAGAAACGCCAAAATATACAGGCCGCGGGTCGGATCGGTGGCGAAGGAATGCACCGACACCAGTACCCCGGAACGCACCAGGAAGGTGCCGACCAGGCTCAAGGAAAACGCGAAGATCGCCAGCAGCAGTGTCCAGCTTTTGAAGATGCCGCGCTTCTCGGTCACGCTGAGCGAGTGAATCAACGCGGTGCCCACCAGCCAGGGCATGAACGATGCGTTTTCCACCGGATCCCAGAACCACCAGCCGCCCCAGCCCAGTTCGTAATAGGCCCACCAGCTCCCCAAGGAGATGCCGATGGTCTGGAACAGCCATGCGAATATCGTCCAGGGCCGGGTCCACTTGGCCCAGGTTTGATCGAGACGGCCCTCCAGCATGGCCGCGCAGGCAAAGGCGAAGGCCACGGAGAAGCCGACATAGCCCGTGTACAGCATCGGCGGATGAATGGCGAGCGCGAAGTCCTGCAGGATGGGATTCAAATCGGCCCCATCGGCCGCCGCCGGCAGCAGGCGCTGAAAGGGATTCGATGTCCAGAGTGTGAACAGCATGAAGCCTGCGCTCACCAGGCCCATCACCCCGAGCACGCGGCTGGAGAAGCTCAAGGGCAACTGGCGGCTGAAGGCGGCCACTGCCACGCTCCAGATAGAGAGAATCAGAATCCACAACAGCAGCGAACCCTCATGCGCGCCCCACACCGCAGTGACGCGGTAGAACAGCGGCAGCTGCGAATTCGAATTGCGGGCCACGTAGAGCACCGAGAAATCGCTGTTCACGAAGCAATAGGTCAGGCAGGCGAAGGCCATCGCGACGAATACAAACTGGCCGGTCACCGCCGGGCGCGCCACCGCCATCCAGGCAGGCTTTGATTTCCAGGCGCCGGCCAGCCCGAAGAACGCCTGCGACAGGCTGAGCACAAAGGCCAGAATGAGCGCAAACATACCAAGTTCTGCTGTCACGTCGATCCCCCCGCCGCCTTGACCCTGGCCTCGGCATTGCGCTTCAGCGAGGCGGCGACTTCCGGCGGCATGTACTTTTCATCGTGCTTGGCCAGCACTTCGTCCGCAACGAAGACGCCGTCCGCACCCATGGTGCCATGCGCGATGATTCCCTGACCCTCGCGGAACAGATCCGGCAGCACACCGGTGTATTCTACCGGCACTTCGTGCGCGAAATCGGTCAGCACGAACCTCACCTCGAGATCGCCGCTCTTGCGCTGCACGCTGCCCTTGACCACCATGCCGCCGGCGCGAAAGCGCTTGTTCGCAGGCGCCTTGCCGGCCGCGATTTGACTCGGATCGTAGTAGAACATGATGTTCTCGCGCGACGCCACCACCGCGAGCGACACCGAGGCGGCGACACCGGCGAGGATGCCGAGCACGACGAATAAGCGTTTGCGCCGCGGCGTCATGCTCGATCCATCGCCGCCATGGCGAGCGCGCGCGAGGCCCGAATCTTGGCGGCGGCGAGAAATCGCCGCGCCGACCACAGATTCCACGCCAACACCAGCACGGCGAAGCCGATGCAGGGCCAGACGTAGCGCGCATAGCCACCCATGTACCAGAATCCGCCGTCGCTCATGACTTGACCGCCTCCCGCACCCAGGCCGACTGCCGCTCCCGGTTGAGCACCTCTCCTTGCAGCCGCAGGCACAACACCGCGCCGTAGAACAGTAGGAAGCCGGCGAACATGGACAGCAACGGCCAGAGCATGCTGCCGGCGATGGAGGGTTTGCCTAGTTTAGCAACCGTGGCGCCTTGATGCAGCGAGTTCCACCAGACCACCGAGTAGTGAATGATGGGGACGTTGACGGCGCCGACCAGGGCCAGCAGCGCCGCCGCGCGATCGCCGCGCGCCGGATCCTCGAATGCCGAGCGCAACGACATCACGCCCACATAGAGAAACAACAAAATGAGTTCCGAGGTCAGGCGCGGATCCCACGCCCAATACGTGCCCCACATCGGCTTACCCCACATCGAGCCGGTCACCAATGCCAGCAGCGTGAGCGAGGCGCCGATGGGCGCTGAGGCCGCCGCCACCGCGTGTCCCACCTTGATGCGCCAAATGAGAGCGATGGCGCCCGCCACGGCCATGGTGGTGTAAACGAACTCGGACATCCACGCGCTCGGCACGTGCACATAGATGATTCGAAAGGCGTCGCCCTGCTGATAATCGGGCGGCGCGAATACCAGCCCACCGATGAGTCCATAGCCGATTGCGAGCGCCGCCAGCCCCAGCAACCAGGGGGCGAACGCCGCGGCCACCCCGTACACGTAGGGCGGCGAAGCCAGCTTGTAGAACCAGGTCCACATGATCGGTTTAGCCCTCACTCCAGCGAAATACGCAGAGCAGCCGTCGCTGCGAACGGCGCCAGCGTACACGTGAACACGCAAAGGGCGGCCAGAAAATACAGGGCTCCCGCAGGGCTGGTCCCGCCGATCGCCCGGTCGGTGGCATTGGCGCCGAATATCAGCAAGGGCATTGCCAGCGGCAGCACGATCAGGGACAGCAGCACATTGCCGCGCCGCAGTCCCACGGTCAGAGCCGCCCCGATGGCGCCCAGCCAGCTCAATGTGACCGTCCCTAATCCCAGGCTTAGCATCATGGTGGCAAATGCGCTCGTCGGTATGCCCAATGCCACGCCGACTAGCGGCGAGATGAGCACCAGCGCCGCGCCGCTCACCAGCCAGTGCGCGACGGCCTTGGCGATCACAATGACGCCCAACTCCTGGCCACAGATCGCAAGCTGCTCCAGGGTCCCATCGTCCGCGTCGCCCTTGAAAAGGGAGTCCAGAGACAGGAGCGACGATAGCAGCGCCGCCACCCAAAGCACACCCGGCGCCATGTCTCGCAGCAGCGACAGCTGCGGGCTCAAGCTCAGGGGAAACAGCGTGGTGACGATCAGGAAGAACACCAGCGGCTGCAACAGCTGTCCCGGCCGCCGGAAACTGAGACACAGTTCACGGCGCACGATCAGCGACATCGCAGCCCAGGCTCCCACGCTCATGCCGCGAGCTCCAGCCGATGCACATCCCCGGCCAGCCGAATTTCCTGGTGGGCGACCACCACCGCCAGGCCGCCCCTGCTCATATGCTGCGCGAGCAGCGTCGAGAGCAGCTCGGAGCCCGCCGAGTCGAGGTTGGTGAAAGGCTCGTCCAGCAACCACAGTGCCGCACTACTGGCGAGGATCCGGGCCATCGCCACTCGGCGGCGCTGCCCGGCCGATAGCACTCGTGCGGGCAGGTCGGCGCAGCCCTCTACACCGGTGTTGCGTAACGTAGCGCGCAAACCCTCATCGGAGATGTGCCGCCGCAGGCCCACGCTGTAGCGCAGGTTTTCCAAGCATGTGAGATCGCCTTTCAGGGCCGGATCGTGCGAGGCGTAGGCGAGGCTCGCGCAGTAGTCCAGCCGCGACTTCAGGATAGGCCGTCCCCGCCATGCAACCACGCCCTCTTCCGGTCGCAGCAATCCGCATAGCACCCGCAACAGAGTCGACTTGCCGGCGCCGTTCGGCCCGGACACGTGCAGCAATTGATGCGGCCAAAGCTCGAGGCTCACCCCCTTGAGCACGTGGCGCTCGCCGCGCCAGACGTGGACCTTGTCAACCGTAAGACCGTCTGGCGCGCTATTCATGCTGACGTGATCTTAGCTAAATCAAAGAGTTAAGGCTACCAATTAAGGTGTGAATGAGAACTGGTGCGGCGATGTTGCGCGCGTACGCTTTCTGGTATTTTGTCGCCCCGGCGAACAACCAATAAGAATCAAGGGAGCTCACATGCCGCTTTCCAAAAAAGTAGCCGCGGAATTCATCGGAACCTTTTGGCTGGTATTGGGAGGCTGCGGCAGTGCGGTGCTTGCGGCCGCGTTTCCGAATGTCGGCATTGGCCTTTTGGGAGTGGCTCTGGCATTCGGGCTGACCGTCGTCACCATGGCGTTCGCCATCGGGCATGTCTCGGGTTGTCATTTGAACCCGGCCATCACCTTCGGGCTGGCAATCGGCGGCCGGCATCCCGCCAAGGAAATCCTGCCTTACTGGGTCGCGCAGGTGGCGGGCGGCATCATTGCCGCGGCGGTACTGGTCTACATCGCCAGCGGCAATGGGTCGGACCCATTGGCGGCTGGCCTAGCCGCGAACGGTTACGCCGAACATTCGCCCGGGCATTACAGCATGGCAGCGGGCTTCGTCACCGAAGTGGTCATGAGCGCCATTTTTTTGTTCGTGATCATGGGTGCGACGGATAAGCGCGCGCCCAGCGGCTTTGCGCCCCTGGCGATCGGCCTGACGCTCACCCTCATCCATTTGATCAGCATTCCCGTGACCAATACCTCGGTCAATCCGGCTCGCAGCACCGGCCCCGCCCTGTTTGTCCAAGGCTGGGCGCTGTCGCAGTTGTGGATGTTCTGGGTTGCGCCGCTGCTCGGCGGAGCGCTCGGGGCGCTCATGTATCGCTACGCCGCGTTGGAGAAGGAGTAGCGCCTAGGATTTGGCGAGGGTCCGCCCGCTCAGCAGATCGACAATGCGCGCGGCAACGCGGGACCCCGAGATCATTAGTTCGCCTGCGGCGACCGGTAGCTTGAAGCGGCGCGGCCCGGCGCTGCCAGGATTGATGAACAGGATGCCGCCGCGTTGCTCGATCATCGGCTGATGCGAATGGCCCGACATCACCACGCGAACGCCCGCTGCCAGCGGCTTATCCTTAAGCTGCGCGACATTGTGGATCAGGTAGATGGAAACCTCGCCGACGCTAACCAATTCGGCTTCCTTGAGATGCTCCGCCCACGGTTCGCGATCGTTATTGCCGCGCACGGTGGTCAGCGGCGCAATTTTCTCGAGTTCTCCGAGAATCGCGCCGCCGCCGATATCACCGCCGTGAAGAATCAAGTTGCAGCCGGATAGAAACGCCGTGGCCTCTGATCGAAGCACTCCGTGGGTATCGGAGATGAGGCCGACGCGGATAGCAGCAGACATCGTGATCGCGCCGGCTTAGGCAGCGAGACGGTGCTTTCCTTTCGCACCGTCTCGCCGCGCACGCTTAAACGAACCTTATCCGCGCACCCAGACTCCCGGGACATGATGCCAGTGCGGACCGCGCTGTTCCCAGCGGTCCGGAACCCAGTGGTATCCGCGCCTCTCGGGGATCCAGCGCCCGCCTACCCACACATGGCCGTGATCGCGGTAGTCCCAGTAGCCCGGCGCCCAGACAAAGCCCGCTCGGGGTCCCGGAACCACTTCGACCTGCGGCGCAGGCGGCGCGATATCGACATCGACCAATACGGCGGCCGAGACCAAGGTCGGCGCGACCAGCGCGCTTCCCGCAATCAACAGGCCGGCAAGAAATGCCTTTCCAGTATTCTTCATGCAACACTCCTCAGGTGACGTGCACCGATTTAAAAAGGGTCAGCCCTATTCCCAAAAAACGCGCTGCCATTATAAACGGTTGACAGCCGGTGGATCGGCAGAATATGGCGCGATGGCCTCGGCCTTCAGCATGGGTAGAACCTTGACGCTGCGAATCACCGGCAGGCGCCACGCCACGAGCGCCAGCAACGAGGCCGTGGTGCCGCCGAATGCCAGCGCCGAACGCAAACCGACGTGATCGCCCAACCAACCGCCCAAGAGTGCGCCCGGTCCGCCCGGCAAGAGAATCAGCCAGCGCATGGTGCTGGTCATGCGCCCGAGCATGGGGCCGGGCGTCACCGACTGCCGGAGCGCAAGGAAATTGACGAAGATGAAGACCGCACCCACGCCATAGGTCAGCAGCATGACCGCGTAGGCCGCAACTCCCAACGAATTCAGCGGCGCCACCGAGAGCAACAGCCAGCCTAAGCCGCACACGCCGAATCCCAGCACCAGGGTCGGACCAGGACCGATCCGGCGCACCACCCGATAACCCATGGTGCTCGCGCACACCGTGCCGATGCCGAGCGCCACGTAGCTCAAGCCCACCTCGCGCGCGCTGAGTCCCAGTTGGCGGGTCGCAAATAAAATTTGCACCACCATCGCGGCTTGATTGCACAGCTGCCAGACCCCGACGCAGCTCGCCATGGCGACGAGCAGCGGGCGGCTGCGCACGAAGCGCAGTCCTTCACGCATTGCAGGCCCAAAGGCGGCGCCGGCGGCGGTGGGTGTCTCCTTGACCACGATGCCGCGCAAGATCGCCGCCGAGGTAAACAGCAGCACGGCGTCCGCCAGCAGCGCCAGCGGCGCGCCGGTGATCTTGATCAGCGCTCCGGCGGCTCCCGGTCCCGCGACTTCGGCCGCCGAGGATGCCAGCGCGTTCTTGGCGTGCGCCTCGACCAATCGCTCGCGCGGCACGATTTGCGTCAGCACGATCTGCGCCGCGCTGCCGGCGGTGGTGTTGACGATGCCGATGATGAATCCCACGAAATACAGCAGGTGCATCGACAGGCCGCCCAGCCACCAGGCGAGCGGCACGCTGGCAACCGTGACGGCGACGGTGAGCTCTCCGACCACATAGACCGGAAGTTTGCGCACCCGATCGAGCCACACCCCCGCCGGCAGCGAGAACACCACGAACGGAAACAGCTCGACCGCGGTGAGAATGCCCATTTGCGTCGGGCTGGCGTGCAACAACACCGCCGCCGACAGGGGCAACGCCAGCAGTGTGACCTGTGCGCCGAATGAGGACACCAGAATCGACAGCCACAATCGCCGATAAACGGCGTCCCGCAGCAAGTCGGTCGGACCGAGCTTGAATCGTTCCAGGCTAAGCATGCCGTGCCTGTACTAGTCAGCCCAGCGCTGCCAGCACTTCGAGTGCGGCGCGCCGCCCTTCCTGCGCGCCGCCTTCCATATAACCTTGAAATTCCACCGAACAGTGCTCGCCGCCGAAGAAAATCCTGCCCTGCGGAACGCCCTCATAGCCGGCGAAGCCGGTGAGCTGTCCAGGCTTGTACGCGCTATAGCTGCCGAGCAAATGCGGATCGCCGCTGGGATAACTCAACGCGGCACGACCCAGATAATGCCGCGATCCGCCCGGCCACACCTGATCCAGCTGCTCCACGAATTGGCGCGCGTAGGCTGCGGTGGTCGGCGAATCCAGGCTGTTGGTGTACGGCCCTTCCGGCCGGTAGGCGGCCCCCGGCGTTCCGCCGGTGTAGTCGGTGAGCAGGCCGTCAATGCCCGCTTCTGCGCGGCTGCTGTCCCAGGTGCTTTGGAACGGTAGATCGGATTCGATGAAGCCGTTGCTGATGCCCGGCCACGCGCCGCGTGCGTTCCAGTAGCGACTGTCGAACTGCAGCACCAGCTTGGAGTTTGTCCCATAGCCGAGCTGCGCGATGGCCGTCATCTTCAATGGATCGAAATTTGCCCGACTCAGATCCAGGGTGCGCAGCACGCTGAACGGAAGGGTCAGGATGACGACATCGAACGTGACTTCTTCCGTCCCTTGCGGCGTGGAAAAGCTCAGCGTCACGGTCCGGTCGTCATTCGCGGCCACTGCAGTCAAGCTCCAGCCCTGCTGGATCGCTCCCTTGGGTAAGTGATTCGCGATCGCGGCCGGAATTTGCTGGTTGCCGCCCTGGGTGTGATAGCTCTCGTCGGAATAATTCGGCCCGATCAAATTCAGCGCGCTTTGCTGCGCGGTGTCGAGGCCGTTCAATGTGACGATGGCCAGGTTGAGGTATCGGCCCAGGACCGAGTCGTGTCCGCCGGGAACATAGGTTTCAATCCACTCGAATGCGCTGGTGTGGTCGAACTCGTAAGCGGACTGCGTGTAATGGTTGTAGCGCACGACTGGTCCGATCGCCTGCCGCTGCTCCTTGATGATGGGCACGATCGGCTTGATGTCCTGCACTAATTGGTCAGGCGAGCAATAGGCGCCAAAGAAGTAGTTGGTGTCGATGGAATCCCGCGGATCGGCCGCATTGACATCAACCAGCGGCAGTCCGAAGCGCGCTGCGAGTTGGCGGATCAAGTAGTGGTCGGTATTGATGAATTCGCCGCACCACTCGCTCACCTGGCCTTGTTGCCAGAAATTGGCGTTGGAGTGCATGCGGCCGCCGATGCGATCGGAGGCCTCGTAAATCGTGCACGGAAGCCCACTGTCTTGCAGCGTCAGCGCCGCGGTCAGCCCGGAAATTCCCGCGCCGACGACGCCGATTCGAGGGGTTCGGAACACGCCCGTCGACCGGCTCGCCTTGGGTAGCGCCAGGGCGCCGAAGGCAAGCGCGCCGAGCTTGAGCATATGGCGGCGGGTGACGAGCGCGCGATCGGAGCCCGACTCGCCGATCTGCTGCTGGATGATTCGATTGATGCGGTTGAGGGCGCGGCTGCGGGACATACATCACCTGACAGGGACAGCGTTTAGGGCCAGTCTTAACCCGAATTGCACAAATGTCGAGGGGCTCGGAATCGCGACTCTATGGCATGGTCGTCAGGCGTGGCTCTGTGCGGCGAAGTCTTTGGCAATATGCGCCCGAATTCGTTGCCGCATTTCTTCGGAGACGGCAGTTTGTTCAACCAATGCGAGCAAGCGATCGCGCGACACGATTCCTCTCACGGCAAGTTCGCGAGTAAATATAATGTCCTTCTCTCGCCGGGCGACATACTTCGCAATTGCGAGATCGTGTGGCTCGAGACATAAGCCTCGAACGCCCTCGGTCTCCCCCTCCGGTAGGTTCACCAGCCGTCCTTTCCAACCCTTGGGAAGCGTCGCCGTGGTTTCGTCGACTGGGTCTGCGTAATAACCGAACTGCTCATGGAACTTGGAATCTTGCCCTATGACATTCAACCATTCCGCGCGCGAAGCGTCGTGCTTGGCTATGAGATCCACTTCCGCCGAAAGTACGATGTCGTCAGCCAGGTCGGGGTGCTTGCCGTGCAATGATTGGCTGCCAATGATGATGAATTGCTTTTCACCCGTAATCCGGCCGGCAGCGCGCAAGACATGATCAACCTGCCGCTTCTTCATTCAGCCTTCTCACATCATCCCGCGACAGCATGCCGACGTAAGGCGGCGACTGGCGCATTTGGTTGGACCGCTCATCTCGGCTCAGCATCAACGCAAATAATTCCCCGTCGTCGGCACTCTCGAGCACTCTTTTCCATTCACCATAGGCGGAATTCCACATGCCGTTCGCCTTCCAACGATGTAAATTGCCGAGCCCGTGCGCGCGAATATGCTTTGCCGTAAAGCTCGACACGACAGCAGCAGCCAAGCGCCGCTTGTGATCATCCAATTGCTCAGTAGAGAATCCGCCGCGCGCTGTGGGTCGAATGCCGCGTTCCGTGAGATCCAATTGATCGCCCTCGCCCACGCCCCAGTCTTGTAGGGTGTTCTTCGGCAAAATCACTCCAAGGGAGTTGCCAACGCGGCGAACAGTCAATTTCATAGGTGGATTATAACGCGTTATAACTCGCCAATCAACCAGTAGCCCGACACGGACGGGAAACCCCACTGGCTCGCTGACGAAGTCAGGCGTTTAGGAAATCGGGTTTGCGGGGTTCGTATCGCGAAAGTGTCGTTTGCCTTGCAAGGCTCGCTGATACTCGGTCTTTGACAGAATGTTCTCGCTGAGCTGCATATCGGTGTGGCAGTAATGGCGAAAGAATTCGGCGCTTTGCTCGAGACCCTTGACGACCTCGTCCCGGATGTAATTGATATCGATATTCATGCAAATCGCGCCCACAACTCCATACTCTTTGCGGACAATCGGAATCGTCGTGCACTTGAAGCGCCGTGCGCCGAGATTGAGCTCATAGTTGAGCTTGTCCTCGTTGAGCGCGCGTCGCTTCTTCAGGTCCACGAGCAGAGTCGTCGTCCCCATATGCAGCGACCGGCCGGTAACTTCTGCACCTTCGATCCAGACCACGGATCGACTCGGATTCGCCAGGTCATGCAACAAGATCTCAATTCCTATTTGCGGAAAGGTCCTTCCCAGCAGCCGCACGACGTTGCGGTAGTTCTCCATATATTCGTTGGCGTCGATCGCGACCTCGGCACCACGGTACTTGGCGAACAACTTCTGAAAGGACCGCTTGTCCTTGCTGTCTAGTTGCTCGCGGACGTTGTTCTGTTCGCCGATGAAAATCAGCTGCCGGGCTGCCCGCGAATCCCGATTTCGCAGCAGATAATGCATCCCCAGGCGAAAATCGCGCAGACTGAACTCAGCAAAGTTCTCAGCCGTCGTTTGGTATGGGTAAAAGTCGTATTCGGTCAGATCGCGCCCATGTAATTGGCGGCGCTCGCGATACTTGCCGACCATAAAACCGAGCACGAGCAACAATACTGATACCAGCGCTTCGGCAAGAATGGCCGTCAGCATGTGGTTCTCGAACAGGTTCATTTGGTCTCCTAATTCGTGGCCGCCAGTCAGCCCGCGGCCCCCGTCGACACCTTGCCGATGTTCCGGCAAGCTAGCGCTGTTGGCAATTAGCGTCCAAGCCAAGCAGGAGTAGAGTGCCATGATGTTGTCGTTGAACAAGACCCTCGCCGGCCTCCGATGGCAACCGATTATCCTCCTCGCGAGCTTGTGGATGGTTCAGGTCGAGCCTGTATCCGCAGCTGCTCCCGTCATTGACAATGAGCGCGTGACAGTTTGGGACGTAACGCTGCTTCCGGGACAGCCCATGCCCATGCAACGTCACGAGTCTGCCGTCGTCACGCTGTTTCTGGATGGGGGCAAGATTCGGTCTACAAAAGAGAATGGCAAGAGCACTGTCTCCGAACGAAGGTTCGGAGAGGTGGATTATGATGCGTTGGGAGCCCAGCACATCGATGAAGTGATTTCGGGAAGTCCGGCAAGAATGATCGTCGCCGAACTCAAGCAACATACGCAGCCGCTATATGAGAATAAGTCGGGATACCCACTCGCATTCCCACGGGCCGGCTCCGTGAAAGTCTTCGAGAATGACCGTGTCGTGATTTGGAATTACACCTGGGTGCCAAACGTACCCACTCCGATGCACTTTCACGACAAGGATGCCTTGGTTGTATTCAGATACGACGGGTCTTTGAAGTCCACTACGCCGGACGGAAAGAGCGTAGTGAACGACTATAAGTCCGGCACAATTCGCTTCAATCGAGGAGATCGCGCTCACTTCGAGGAATTGGTCGAGGGGCAACAAAGCGCGATAATTATGGAGTTCAAGTAGACGGCCGATTGTCGCCTTAATCGGCGGAGTTTTTCGTCGTCGGAGTCAGTAAGAGAGCGGCGCTGACCCCGGTGGCGTTGACAGTTGCATCGACCACGATCTGGCCCTTGTCATTGATTGCCCGGCCCGAAGTGAGGGTGTAGGTCTGTGCGTCAGTGCTCGAGATCCGCGAGTTCAAATCGATCATGCGCGCATTTCGGTAGAGAAATGCGTGGACCGCCCTGTCCCAGGTGTACGAATAGCCCGTGACCTCGCCGCTCGCGTTAATGGCGTACCCATAACTGGTGGAGCCACCAGGGAAGGTGCCCAGATCCTGCATCGTCCCGTTGCGGTAGAGAAATGCGTGGGTGTAGATGTCGGTCGCGGTTGCCGAGCCGCCCGTCACCTGACCGCTCGCGTTGATAGCCGCGCCCTCACTATACGCGCCGCCGAGAGTCCCGAGATCCTGCATGGATCCGTTGGTATAGAGAAATGCGTGCGATTGCGTGCTCCCCGTGATCCACGAATAGCCCGTGACTTGACCGCTCGCGTTGATCCCGTATCCAGCACTGCCCGCCCCGCCGAGCGTGCCTATATTCTGCGTGGTGCCGTTGCTGAAGAGAAATGCTTGATATTGTCCGCAGCAGCCATGAGGTGCGAAACCACCCGTGATCTGGCCGCCCTTGTTTATAGCGTAGCCTATGCTGGAATGCCGGCCTTGAGGGAGATATATCGTGCCATTGCTGTAGAGAAATGCGGAATCGCCCAAATATCCAGTGACCTCGCCGCTATCGTTGATGCCGTAGGCCACGCTGTCCGTTTCGCTGGGGGTGCCCAGAGTCTGCAACGTTCCATTCCTGTACAGAAATGCGGTCTCCGCGCCGCCCTGTGGCGGCTGCGAATAGCCCGTGACCTCGCCGCGCTCGTTGATTGCGGTTCCATAGCTATTTGTGAGGCCGCTCAGCACGCCCAGATTCGTTACGGTGTACTGCTGAGCCCCTGCTCCGACAGGCCCGGCCAATAGGATAGTGGCAAGCAGCAAGCAGGCCTTTTTCATTCCCACTGCTGTCTCCCGAGTCATGCTGTGGCGCATTTTAATTGGTGCCCTCGGCCGGGGGCCAAGGTTCTCAGCGTTCCGGATGATATTGAAAAGGCGTATAGCGAGGCGCGGAACTGCATGGCCTCCTCGGCGTTCACTGCTCCAGGCAATTGCACGCCGTCGTAAAAGCTCGTGGCTCTCGCGCAATGCGGGCAGATGTATATTATTTCGACAATTATCCCGGTGCTGCTACTGGAGAAATAGCCGACGGCCGATGCGACGCGATTATCACAGTGGCCACACTGATAGCTCTTCGACGGAAGACCTCCCACATTGTTCCAATTGGTGGCATAAGGTGGCAAGTTTAGCACCGGATTCTCCCTATCAATCAATCGACCCCGCGGCGTACAGGAGCAGCGCGGTGACGGTGACTTGGTCCCAGTGCCGGGTAAGCAGCTGCCGTGCGCGCGCCCACCACGTACAGCGCGTCGTCGACGCGCTTGTAGAGCCTCAGGCGCGCGAGCCGGTTCGCCGCGTTGCGCACACCGTGAGGTCCGAAACCAGTTACGCCCGGCAGGGCGCACTGGAGTTCTATTAGATCGAGCTTTAATGCCAGTCTCGGTCATCCAGCCTCAAGAGCCACCCACCCACCCGGGTGACATCGGTCGTCGTCGGCTCGTTGCCGTGGAATAGTTCTGACCCCAATGGAATTGTCAGTGATCGCATAAGCTCACAATCGTCGAAAGGTTGTCGCCTTCAACGCTCACCACGACTACGCAGGCAAGGTTGGCTTGGGTCGAAGGCGCGAAATTCCACGCAGCTGTGTAGACGTTCGGTGATGCGCTGTTGGAGGAAATCGGAACCGTTGTGATGTCCAGCCCTTGCGACCAGACCAGCGTTTCGGGGGCCGCGATTGGCTGAAAGGCTAGCGCGTACTGAATGCTCGCCCCCCCTGGAGGCGTAACTATCGTCCCGAGAAGTAATGTTGTTATTGAACCGTTGACGCTGGTTCCAAGGTGGCCACTCAGCAGAAACTGATTACCGAAACCGCCAATGGTTTGGATGTTGAAGTTTGCAATTGGCGACCCGGTTTGCAGGCTGGCCTGATACACGTACGGGGAGCCGGGCACGGTGTAGAACAGCGAAGTCGAGTTGGGGTCCACCGTAGGGGTAAATAGTACGGGTTGGGCGACGGGAATCGACCAAACTAGTTGAAGTCCGGTCGACGGATTATCCTCAACCGCTATGAGGTAGCTCTGTCCATCGGGCTCGCTGTCGAGGCCCGGAGTGGCCAGCAAAATCGTGTTGTCCGGAAGTCCGCTGATACTTGGAAGTACGACAACCGGGCTCGCACCGGCGGAACCCTTGAACGCAAAGCTTGAGTTCACAACAAGGGCATTTGTACGTGGGTTAACTCCCACTGAGTACAGCCAGCCCGCCTTTGTCTTAGAGGCGTAGGCAACTGCGTACAGGACACCAGGGGCGCCGGAAGACGGCGAAACCAGCCTGACCGCATTGCCCGTACCCGGCTCCTTGAGCTTGAGAGTGCTAACGCTTTTCCAAGTCTTTAAGTCAATGAGCGTCAGAACCCCATTAGTCTGCGAAACAACTCCATGGCTGGTGGATATCGGCGTCATGCCGAAGTCGGTACCCGAGCCCGACAGACTGGCCTTGGCCAATACCGCACCTTGAGCGCTGTAGTGAACGTAATAGCTGTTGTCGCCGGCAGCTATTGTCCCATCGGAGAAGTTCAAAGGGACTTGCCCGTAGGCGCTGCCGCTGGGCGAGAGATTATACGAATTAGGAACGCCTGCGCTCCCCCACAGCGGCTGCACGGTCGAGGCGTTTAAAACCTTCAGCGTTCCTGCGGCCGCTCCAGTCGCAGCATCGATAGAATATAGACACGTAAGTATCGAGCCGTTCCCGGAACATCCCTGATAGAGGAGCGTGCCCAACGATCCGTTGCTATTTGACACCAGGACATTAGGAATAACCGCCTGATCGACCACGCCCGTAGCTTCGACATTACAGTGGAAAACTGGGCACCCGCTGGGGGCCAATGTTTCACCGTGTGCCGAAAGCGGCCCCACAGTTATCGAAAGGAGTACCGCAAAGACTACAGCCGCAACTGCAACGCCAAAGCGCATTGCTTCGGCGTATTCACGCACGAACCCGAAAGAATGCTGGCCATACCCGTTACTCGTGGAGTCCGCATTTTGAGTCCGCATTGAGATCTCCAAGATGTTAGGGCTTTTTCATACCACGTTCAGGACTGAGACACTGTCAAATCCCGACCGCTTGCGCCGATGCGATCTCGGCGGTTGCTTACGCATTTCATGCAGGGCATCCAAGGGTACAACTCTATCGACATAATGCAGGCATAAAAAACGTCATAAACGCAACCCGCGACCCCGACGGCGGTCCCGCCTTCGGGCTCTGCGATCTCGACTTAGGATGCCTCGAACTTGGCTACGTGAGCCTGGCGGAACTCGCCACCGTGCGCGGCAAAGTCGGGCTTCCCCTCGAGCGCGACCTGCACTTCGACGCCGACTAACCCATCTCGGCTTACACCGACGAGGCACGTTCGCGCGGACGCATTGTGGCTTGACCCGACGCTCACGCCGCCGGCCTTCAGGTCGGCGGTTTCCTCACGCGCGCCGCCTCTTTCGGGTCCCGCGCCAAAATCCGACCGCCTAAGATCGCTTCAGAGCGGCGTTCCCACCCTAGCCGATCCCCATTACCTTGGCTTCGATGCCGCGACTTCCGTTTGAGGAAGTCCCGTCGATGGTACTCCCTGCTTCGGATAATACAATTGGTAGAACCACGCGCAGGCGGTCTCGATCTGTGCCTGGATGCGCGGCGGTATGTCGTGTCTCTTGGGCTTTACGACGCGACTCGATTGAGGGTGCAAATACTTCATTCGGTAATGGCTATCGCTCTCCTGAGGTCCCATGGATTCGAGTTTCTCAGGATTGATCTGGAACGGGGAAAGGCCCAGCCACGAGTAGAGGTGCAACATGCATGCGGTTGGCTGCTCGACCAGATCCTCAAAGCGGACGAAATACAAATGCTTCTGCACCGTCTTCGGTAGATCCGTCACGGCATGCAATGAAATCATCGGGGCGCCGATGGTTTTGTCTTTGGCGAACAGCATATCGGCGCGTCCGAAGCGGTCGAAGTCGGCCAGATGGTCGATGAAATCAATGAGGATCGTGCGCTGATGCTGCGCCTCGATGGATCCGTAGATCTGCCCTAATTCGCGCAGGCAGACCACTAGCTTGGCCTCAGGCTCAATCTGCAGCAGCATCTCAATGGCATGCAGCCAGGCCCGGTTCTTATCCACCACCACCTTCTTGCCGCAGTCCTGATTCCAGCCGCGCACAAATCCCCGCATCGCGGAGGCCAGGTGGGAATAACTGCGTTCGAACGAGTGATCGAGCTGGGATAGAAAGAACTGATCATCGCTCACCATTCGGCGGATGCCGAGCACGAGATTGCAGAGCGGCGAGCTTTCCCCTTCGCAGTGAATCTCTGGATGCTGCGCGAGCATTTGGCATAGCAGCGTAGAGCCCGCCCGAGGCAGGCCGGTCACGCCGACAAAGGTCGGATTCGTCATCAGTTTTTCATCCCCCTGGCCAAAATCCCCTCAGAAGCTTTTGGCGATGGTGAGCCACTCACGTACCGAGCTGGTAGCGCCGGAGAGAACCGGCACCGGTCCCACCCGCACGGCCACCGAAGCCCTGGCGCTCCACTGGTCCGGTCCTGTCCAGTTGAGCCCCACGCCTGCACCGCTGATGGTGGCGGTATTGGTGCCAGCGGTCCAGGTTTTCTCGTTGATGGTCAGGTGCTCGGTGTCCACGAAGGCGACTGCCTGCCATTGCCCATGCCAAACCTGTAGTTCGCGGCGCCATTCGGCGCTAGCCTGAATGCCTTCATCGCCGGTCAGCGCGCTCATGTCATAGGATCTCAGCGTATACACCCCGCCGGCGATCATCTTCTGCGATGGATCCAGGTTGGTGTTGGCCCATTGCCAGGAGACGGTGAGGTACAGGTTGTCTTTCGCGGTCATTCTTTGCAGTCGTGCGAATGTCGCATTCGCCTGCCAGAAGGCGCCGCGGGTGTCGGCGGTGGTCGCGTCGGCGAGTTCGGCCTCGGCATCGTCGAAGCCGACGCGACCGGAGGTCAATCCAAAGCTCCAGGTCATGATGCCCGTTGAAAGGATGGCGTCGTGCTCATCTCCGGTGAGGCTCAGGGTCCAATTATCAAGGTGCCGGTGAGTGTAGATCTGGCTCACATCGAGATCGTCGCGCAGCACCTTGCGATCGAATTGCAATTGCGCGGAGAGATTGACATTGACGCTGCGGACCAGCGGCTGCATGGCCCAGAGACTGTCCACATCGGCCGTACCGTGGCCCTCAAGCGAGGCCAGTGAATCGCCTAAATCATAGTGCAGTGCCGAATACGATGCGCCCACGTGAGTCCCCACCCCATTTAGCAGAAGATCGTATATCACCCGGCCATAGTCCATGTCCTTGCCGGAGCTCAGCACGCTGGCATCCAGGACATCGCCGTGGTGAAGCGGATCGTTGAAGGCGACCTCGCCTCCTACGCGCGCATTCCCGGTATAGCGGTTGCCGTAATTATCGGCGCTCACATTCCCGGTGACGACCGGACCCGGCGCGCCCTGCACCAGAAGATCGGACGTGCCGGCGGCCTCGCCGGGCTTCAACGTGGCGCTCATAACGGCTCCCGGCGTGTCGTTCAGCAATAACAGCACGCGGTCGAGCTCGGCCTGGCTGATGACTTGTCCGCTCTTTAAGGGAGATAGGATGGACGCCAGCAGCGCATCGCTCACGCGACTGTGACTATCGAGAAGCGTTTTGCCGTAGCGCGCTTCGATCACTTCGATGTTCACGACTCCGTCGCGAATGGTTTGCGCCGGGATGATGGCCCTGGCGAGCGGGAAGCCGTGCGCATGGTAGTAGGCGGTTATGCGGTAAGCGTCCGCCGAAGTCATCTGTAAGCGAGCCCGCGCGAGTGCAAGGATGAGCCTTCACTTTAGCGTTAGGTGTACATATGTCCACTTCAGAACGGGCGGTAATCGAGACGGGTAGACGCCGGCGTCGACGCCACAGTGCAGCATTCAAAGCTGAAGCCATCGGAGCATGCCAGCAATCCGGCGTATCGGTCGCAGCGGTCGCTCTGGCGCGCGGCCTGAATGCGAACATGTTGCGCGATTGGGTGAGGAAGGCGGAGCGCAGCGGCAGGCCGATCGCGATACGGAGCACCGAACCGAGCGTCGCGATGAGCGGGACGGATGAGTTCATGCCGGTAACATTGCCACATTGAAACTCAGCCAGTCAATCGACACATCCGGACTCGATTGGCGGACATCGGTGGTGTTGCCGGACTGCGTGATACTGGCTGT
>Ga0302325_10008637_pt1 | contig 22351 bp, 20 predicted proteins | sample Palsa_T0_2_FD_201948 | JGI IMG/M metagenome (GOLD analysis project Ga0302325, IMG submission 201948) | Peat permafrost microbial communities from Stordalen Mire near Abisko, Sweden - Palsa_T0_2 | ecosystem: Environmental > Terrestrial > Soil > Palsa > Peat permafrost | place: Sweden: Abisko...
AGCGCCCGTTGCCGCGGCCGTCAAAGGTCACGACGCGGCCGTGCCGCGCGAAGTACGGGACTTGCAGCTTCCACACGCGCGAGTGGACGATCGACCAGCACGGCATGAAGAGAATGGTGGGTTCGCCGCTGCCGTGCACTTCGTATGCGACGTGCACGCCGTCGCGCACGACGACGCCGGCCGTATCCGGCTCGCGCGCTTTCATTGCTTGCTCTCCTTCTGCCAACGGCGCAAGAGGTCGTCGATCATCTTCAGCAGCGCGCGGTGGCCGTTGTCATATCCGATGAGCCGCTCCATCAAAATGCCCTCGTTGAACGTTCGAACCAAAACCGCAACGGCGTCCGGTGGGAAGCGCTTGCGGTCGACGCCGTATTCGCGCATCGCCGTGGTCACCGCGTCCGTCAAGACCGCATCCCACTGCTCGTGGACGTGCGCGAGCCGGTCTCGAAAACCGGGGTTGTTCCAACCCATTGCCATCAACTCGTACCAAATCTTGGGATAGCCGGCGGCCAGGTCTTCGTCGATGTAATCCATCGCCTTTCGCCACTTCTCGATGAAGGGAACCGCTGGATCGGCGTACATCGCGCGTTGCCGCGTCAAGATGCGATCGGTAAACCGCTCGAGCACCCGCAACAGCAGTTCCTCCATCGAGCCGAAGTAATAGTGCACCAGACCGTGATTGGCGTGCGCCTCGGTCGCAAGCTTGCGCGTCGTGATCGTAGCATAGCCTTCGCGGATGAGCAGGCGTTCCGCGGCGTCGAGGAACGCCTGCTCCGTTTGCGCTCGCGAGGGCGAAATGCCGGCGCGCTCTCGATTCAAGGTTTGACTTCGTATACGATGTTAAACGGCGTCTCCGCGGCGCGGCGAAAGCGAGTGAATCCGGCTTCCCGGACGATCTTGGCGATGCGCGCCTCTCCGGCTTGCGCCCCGAGCGCGAGTCCAACCTCTTGAGAAAGCGATGCCGGAGTGCACAAAGCGGTCGAGCAGGCGTAGTAGATGCGCCCGACCGGCGTGAGATTTTGTTCCAGCCGATCGTAGGCGAACGGCTCGACGACGAGCCAGGTTCCGTCCGCAGCCAACGCTTTGCGGACCGACTTGGCGGCGCCGACCGGATCGCCCATGTCGTGCAAGCAGTCGAAGAAGGTCACGAGGTCGTAACCGGCCTCGGGAAGATCCTTGGCGGCCCCGGCCTCGAAGGCGATCCGGTCGCCGACACCCGCGGCGCGCGCGCGTTCGCGGGCGAGGTCGATCGAATGGCGATGATAATCGGAGCCGTAGAAGCGCGAATTCGGATACGCTTTGGCCATGAGGATCGTCGATGCGCCGAGCCCGCAACCGACGTCGGCCACCGTTGCGCCGGCGTGAAGCTTCTGCTCGACGCCGCCGAGTGCCGGAAGCCACGAGCCGATCAGGTTCGCGTTGTAACTGGGCCGGAAGAATCGTTCGCAACCTTCGAAGAGCCGCGCGTCGTGCTCGTGCCAGCCGAAGCCCTTACCCGACCGGAACCGCTCGGTGATCGCGGGCTCGTCGACGATCATGGACTGCAGCAGCTCGAAGAGCCCAGTGACGTTGAGCGGGCTCGCTTCGTCGGCCAGCATGAATCCGGCTTCGGGCGGCAGCGAGAACCGCTCGGTCGCCGAGTCGTACTCGAGATAGCCGCTGGCGGCTTGATTCGCGAGCCACTCTCGAACGTATCGTTCGGCGGTCCCCGTTTTGGCCGCAAGCTCGTGCGACGTCAGAGCGTCGCCCTTCTGCAGCTCGCGATAGAGGCCGAGTTTGTCCCCCATGATTACGAGCGCGGCGCTGGCGACGGCGCCGAGATCGCCGAGCATCTTGCCGACGAAAGCGTTGAGTTTTTCCGGATCGGGCGCACGGACCGGCGCCGCAACGGTGGTGCTAGTCATACATTCATGCCTCTTTAGTCACATGGTTTAGTCACATGACTAAGATATACGCGACCAGGTGTCCGTTGTCAACGGGCAGGCTGCGGAACGCGCGCGATCGCACCGTCCGACGCGACCAGACGCAAGCTCGCGTAGAACGAGAAACGCCCGCTATACGGGCGCTTCCGAGGCAATTGGGCGAACCGGGACTCGAACCCGAATGTCTTGCGACACTGGAACCTAAATCCAGCGCGACTACCAATTCCCCCATTCGCCCGATAACTCGCGAAGTGTAGCGCCGAGGAGCCGAGGCGTCAAGGGGCACGGGGGTGGGGGGCGTAGGGTACGGTAGAATGCGACGTATCGCTCTTACCTTGGGTCTTTTCGCGGCGGGATGCGTTCCCGCGATGGCGGCGGTGGACAGCGCGTCGGTGTGCCGGCCCGCCTACGTGGTCCCCTACTCGGAGCAGTGCGACTTCGATCACCTCAGCATCAAAAAGGACGGTTCGCCGAAAAACGTCGAGGCCGCCTATGGAGCCTGCGACCGGGCCCAGACCGAAGCCGGCAATTGCCTCACGTCGAAGGTGAAACAGCTTCACGTCGTCGCGCTGAGCGCGCTGTACCACGACGTCTCCGAGCAGGCCGACATCGCGCTGATCCGCGAGCAACTCGGCGTGCTCGACATCGCCGCGCGGGAAGCGAAGCCCGGCGATCCGACGGTCGCGACCGAACGCGCCGCTGCCGAAGCGGATCTCGCCGCGTCGCAGGCCGGGACGTGTCGCGAGCGCGCGTACCTCGCGGGCTTACCCGCGCGCGGATTCGCGCACGATCACCGTTATAAAGATCTCGAAAAGATATTGATCTCTCAGTCCGCGCAATACGAAGCCTGTGCGAATATGGCCGCGTCGCCGCGTCAGAAGGCGTACGTCGAATACAGCAGTCTCGTGGCGCTCGAAGAAAGCGGCCGCGCGGCACAAGCAGCGAACGACAACGACAACGCGAATAAGTTATTCAAAGCGTGTCTTTCCGGAGCCGCGCGCGCAAACGGCTACGCTGAAGGCAACACCAAGCACTATCTCGCGATCGTCACGGGCTTGTGCAGCGGCCGAATGAGCGGAAAGTACCGGGTCGACCAGCCGCGACCGCTCGATCGCGAAGGCGAGTCGTTTAGGCCTTTGGCGCTCCCGAGCCCGTAGGAGCGGGAGAAGCCGGGAATCCGGCACCCGTCGCGATTAGCTCGCGCAAGAGCCGTGCCACCGACGGACGATGTTCTTCTTCGATGAAGAACGTATCGACGGTGCGTCCGACGAGTCCGTATCCGATAGCCGAAACGATGACGAGTTCGATGACGGGAACCACGCGCCGCCGGCGCCGCGCGTTCTCTTCGCCCTGCAGCGCCGGGTGCGACGAGATGACTTTGCGCAACAATTCGAGTTTGCTCGCGAGCGCTTCGAACGTCGGCTCGTTCTTCGAGAGCTCGAGCCATGCGAGCAAACGCGCGAATCCGCCTTCGTCGAATACGCGAAAGACGGCGTCGATCGCTTGTTCGAGCGGCATCTGACCGCTCATGCCCTGCGCGAACACTTGCGCCATCTCACCTGCGAGCCGCACCGCTACGCGCTGCGCGAGCTGCGCTTGCAACTCGCTGACGCTGCCGAAGTGGTACAGCACGTTAGGATGGCTGACGCCGGCGCGCGTCGCGACCTCCGTCAGCCGCAGCGCATCGGGGCCACCGTCGACCAACAAGGCCTCGGCGGCGGCAAGGATCGATTCGCGGGCATCGGCGGCGTCGAGCCGGCGCCGCTTCACCGCGACTTTGGGCGACCCGCCTTCGGGTTGAGCACTGGTGTCAGGAGCCATATTAGGAATTACGGCACGGGAGGCCCCGAACCGTTCCTTTACCGAGATTTGTCTAGAAGTCCTAACGAAAGTGTCAGGGCTTCTGCCTCAGGAACGCGACCGAAGGCGCGAGTGGTTCCCGGCGGGCACGCTCCTTGGCTCGATAGAGCTGCTGGTCGGCGCGGACGAGCAAGGCCTGAACGTCGCGCCCGTCTCCGGGGAAGCGGCTCGTCCCGATGCTCGTGCCGATCGTAACCGATTCTTTGCCGAAAGCGACCGGCTCGTCGAAGGCGACGCGCAGCCGTGCTGCCAGGCGATCGACATCTTTGGGGTCGCTGACTTGCGACTGGACGACCACGAACTCATCACCGCCGAGCCGCGAGACCGTGTCGCTCTCGCGCACCACGGCCTGAAGGCGGCGCGCGACTTCAATCAGCACGGCGTCGCCGGCCGCATGACCGTACGTATCGTTGACGTCCTTGAAGCCGTCGAGATCGAGGAAATGCACGGCGAAGTCGCGCTTGTAGCGCTCGCCCTCGGCAACGAGGCACTTGAGGCGATCGTTCAGCAGCACGCGATTCGGCAGCCGTGTCAGCGAGTCGAAGAATGCGAGTTCGTCGAGCCGCGCCTGTTGACGCGTACGCTGCACGGTCGCGCCGGCGAGCGCGCCGACGAGTTTCAGAATTGTTCGATCGGCATCCGAGAGGGGCGCTTCGCGCCTGCGCTCGTTTGCGAATCCGGCGAAGCCGTAGAGAGATTCGTTGATGTAGATCGGCACCGCAACCGCCGTGCTCCACGCCGAACCGAGTGCGATCGCGTCGTCGCACCAGGGCAGTTCGTCGGAGTCGAAGGAGCTCAACTCGCCCCGCCCGAGCGCTTCGAGTACCCAATCGCCGGCGAGCGGCGCGCAGTAGCCGGCCGGGTAGGGAGCCTCGCCCGCGCAGCCTTCCAACGTGATCCAACCGCCATCGACCTGCGCGAGAAACGCCCAATCGAAATGCAAGTCGCGGGCCGTGCGCGCCAACATCGCCGTATTGCGATCGACCGTGTCGCTGCCGAGCGCGACGATTTCCGCGAGTGCACGCGTGCGTTCGCCGTTCTGCGCGGCTTTGCGCAAGATCGACGAAAGCAAGCTCAACATCACGCAAAAGAACAGCATCGAGCCGACCGCGAGATACAGCTGCGCGACGTACCAGCCGATCGTGTACCGTCCGCCGCCGAGAACGTCGGCAAGGACCTGCAACGCCGTCGTTAGGAGCACGACGCCGAGCCACAGCGGCGCACGCCGCATCGTACCGCACGCACGAAACACGACGAACGCAGCGACGACCGGGAGGACACCCATCGCAGGCAAGAGTCCAAAGAGCGTAAGGGGCCCGAAGCCGCCGCTTGCGAGCACGACGGCGGGAAGAAAGCGTTGCCCGACGACCGCCAGGAACGCCGTGAGCATCACGTAGGCGACTGCCGCCGCACAGATGCGCGCGGTAACGCCTGCCTTCCAGCGGGCGGACCGCGCTTGAGAACGCTCGAGGTAGGCGTAAGCGACGACGATCGCAACGAACCCAAACTGCGACGCCGTACCGAGCCATGCGGCGGTTTGCGGGCCCGAACCGAAGAGGCCGTTCGGCGCGAACGCTCCCGGAAACGTCACGAGGAACAGCGCGTGAAACGAGCCGAGCAACGCGTAGCCGGACGCTAGGACCGCGAGCGGCGCGTGCCGCCGCATCCGGAACTGCGCGTACAAGAGTGAAGCGGTAAAGAGCGTCGTGATGACCACGATCGCCTCGATCATCGCGACGAACCCGGGAACCGGCCCAGTTTGCACGCGGGCAAAGGGGATGACCAGGAGCAGGCCCGCGACGAGCGCCGCGCCCACAATGCCTGCAGCCGCTCGCTCGCGAGCCGTCGTGGGCTCGTACGCGAAGGTGTCCGAGTAGGGGCGTAGGGGCCGCCGCGTGACCATGGTCACTCTTCTTATCGGCACCTCCCGAGGGTACGCGCATGTCCGGAGCACAAACACGGGGGCATGAAAGCGATCGTCTGCCGCACGTTCGGCCCGCCCGGAGACCTAAAACTCGAAGAGGTTCCCGCGCCGAAGCTCGGGGCCACGAGCCTGCGCGTCGAGGTCCACAGCGCCGGGCTGAATTTCCCCGACGTCCTGATCGTTCAAGGGAAGTATCAGGTCAGGCCGGAGTTTCCGTTTAGCCCTGGGGCCGAGGTCGCGGGGATCGTTCGCGAGGTCGGCGAGCGGGCGTCGGGGTTCGCCGTGGGCGATCGCGTCATGGCGCTATGTACGACCGGCGGCTTCGCGGAGGAGGCGGTCGTCCATCACGGTTCGGCCTTCAAGATGGCTGACGGGATGGGGTTCGACACCGCAGCCGCCCTCCCGTTGACCTACGGGACGACCTATCACGCTCTGGTCGACCGCGCAAAACTGCAGCCGGGCGAGACGCTGCTCGTGACGGGAGCCGGGGGCGGCGTGGGGATCGCTGCGGTGCAACTCGGCAAAGCGCTCGGCGCGACGGTCATCGCGGCGGCGGGATCGGCAGAAAAGCTCGCGGCAGCGTCCGAAGCGGGCGCGACCCACGGCGTCGACTATTCGTCCGAGAACCTCGCCGATCGCGTCAAAGCGCTGACCAATCAAGCCGGCGCAAACGTCGTCTACGACGCGGTCGGGGGCGACGTGTTCGATGCGACCTTGCGCTGTATCGCGTGGGAGGGCCGGATCCTCATCATCGGATTCGCATCCGGGCGCATTCCCGATATTCCGGCCAACCGTTTGTTGCTCAAAGGATGCTCCGCGGTCGGCGTCTACTGGGGCGCTTTTGCGGCCCGCGATCCGGCCGCAAATCGGCGGAACTTCGATCATCTCTTCGCGCTCTACGCCGAAGGCAAGATCGATCCGAAGATCGGGCGGACGTACTCGCTCGCCGACGCCGCGCAATCGATCATCGATTTGGAGAATCGTCAAATCGTCGGGAAAGCGGTGATCCACGTGCGCCCGTAGTGCGCGCGTGATCGGGGGTTCGCCGCCCCGATCTTAGGGAAAGGAATCGAATCGATCGGCTGCTCGTCTGGGGGATCTGTTCCGCTAGCCTACTCGGAGTACTAACTCGGCCCGGAGGCCGGCCCGAGTGGATCTGGGCATGCGCGGGCGGCGGCGCGCTGGTCATCCTCGGACTGCTGCCCGTGGGAGACGCGGTTGCGGCGATCTCCGCCGGTGCGGACGTCTACTTGTTCCTAGCCGGGATGCTGGTGCTCGCGGAGCTCGCTCGACGTGAGGGCGTCTTCGAATGGCTCGCGCAACACGCGGTCGCCGCGGCGCGCGGCTCCGGAGTGCGGCTCTTCGCGCTGATCTACGCCGTCGGGGTTGCGGTGACGACCTTGCTTTCGAACGACGCGACCGCCATCGTGCTGACTCCCGCCGTCGCTGCGTCTGTACGGCGTGCAGGCGCGGCGCCGCTTTCGTACCTTTACGTCTGCGCCTTCGTTGCTAATGCTGCGAGCTTCGTGTTGCCGATCTCCAACCCAGCGAACCTCGTCGTGTTCTCGTACGGCACGCCAAGGTTGGGCGTGTGGCTTGGGGCATTCGCCTTGCCTTCGATGTGCGCAATCGCGGCCACGTACGTTGCGTTGTTCGTGCTCTCGCGGAAGTCGTTACGCGGGCCGCTCGCAAGCGGGGCTGCACCATCGCATCTCAACGGTAGCGCGCGAATCACGATGTTGGGACTCGCGCTCGCGGCGGTTGTCCTGTTGATCGCATCGGCGCTCGGTTGGCACATCGGCGCGTCGACGTTCGTCGTTTCGACGGCGCTGCTCGCCGTCGTTGCGACGGTCGATCACCGCGCGATTCGCGATGTGATTCGAACCGTCTCGTGGGGCATACTGCTCTTGGTCGCCGGGCTGTTCGTCCTGATTCGCGGTCTGGACGGGACGGGAATCATCGATCCCGTTCGCCACGCGGTCGCGATCGCCGCAGGCCCGCCCGACGGTGAGGGTGCTGTGGCCCTCGCGATCGTGGCCGCGCTCGCTACGAATCTCACCAACAACCTTCCGGCTGGGGTCTTTGCCGCATCGAGCCTTGGTCATATCGCTAGCGGCTCGACCCTGCGCGAAGCCGCTGCGATCGGCATCGATCTCGGGCCGAATCTTTCGGTCGGTGGGTCGCTCGCGACGGTATTGTGGCTCGCGGCGCTGCGTCGTGAGGGTATTGAAGCCGACGGCTGGGCTTTCTTCCGCAGCGGGGTCGTCGTCATGCCGGCGGCGCTCATTACGGCTTTGGCAGCGTTACTGTTGACGGGCCGGTAGTCATTCGGGCGCAGAGCGTCGCAAGGTCTCGCTAGCGAAGAATGCGTACGGCTAGTGGCATCTGACTCGATACCGGGAGAGCAGCGATTGATCGCTTTGCGTGATAGGGAAGCGGTCTGGCTTCGCGCGTTTCTTTCGATCGCTCTGAGCGCCGCTTTCGTTTCCTGCTCGGGGAATGGGTCTTCCTCCGTCGTTGAGAACGGGCGATTTCTCGCGGCGGGGTCGAGTACGGTAGCGTTGACGACGGTCGATCGCATTGCCGGCGGCCCGTGCTCGGTTTCGAGCGACGGTTTCATCTGGTACGCGCTTCCGGAGGGCGCGATTCCACCCATCGACTTTACGCGCGCCGATTGCTCGGGGCCCGCAACGACGTCGGCCGACATCGTGCCGCCGTTGCCGCGCTGGTCGCGATCCGCCGCGCCGACGCAAGCGATTTTCGTTGCGACGTCGCTTCAGGATACGTATTCGCTCGGCGGGATGCAGGGCATCGAACGCGACGCGGAAGGCGCAGGCCTTCCCGTGACCTGGCTCGTCGGCGACCCGATGTTCCTCGGGCAAAACGCGGCGTACTACAATACGCTCCACGCCGGCAACGGCGACGACGTCGAACTCGAAAACAAAACGCTCCTCTATACGATCGCATCGCGGCGGCTCCCATGGTTCGCCCCCTCCGTTTCGATTGAAGGCGCCGGACACGAACGTCAGATTGCAGCTGCAATCGCACGAGGGAATGCCGCGTTTTGGGGCATCACCTGGAATTCGAGCGGGACGGACGACACCTTCGACGCCGGTGCACCGTGGGGGTCGTATTGCGCCGACGTCACGTCGTATAAGCGTCCGTCGCCGGTCGGGGATTGCTCGCTGCTCGGATTCGAATGGGGTGCGCGCGATCTCACACGCGCGTATCTCACGCACACGGATGCAGCGTCGTATTCAGCCGAAGCCGCGTACTCGTCGCTTCCGGAAGATGTGTTAACGCGGGGCGGCTTCAGCGTTTCCGGTGGAGCCGAGTACGTGCGGCATCTCGTCGACGCGTACGCCGCCGCCGGGGTCTCGCAACCGCTCGTCATGGTGAGCGAGTTCGAATCGGGCGATGAGGGCGCGCATGGAACGCGCGACGACGACGTGCTTACCGCACTCTACGGCGAAGCGAAGAATACCGGAATGAAAACCATGACGTTGCGAGCGGCTGCGCTGGCAGCGCGAACGTTTTCCGCACGGCCGCGGGCGATCGCATTCCCATTCATCTTCGGCGGAATCGACACGATCTACAACGGCATTCCTTTTGCGCCGGCGACGATCGACTACCACGACAACTCTGCGGGCATGACGTTCATCTGCGGTCACACCCTGCCCTCGCGCGTGTTCGAATACGCGCTAGACCCCGTTTCCGTGTTCGACCGCCAATTGGCCGAATTAACGCCGGCGGCCGGCGGGTATCCGCAGCTTACGGGCGTTGCCGCGAGCGACGGCGCGCTGACGTTCGCGTTCGATGCGCCGGCTGCAATGCGCTTCGGCGTCGCGGTGTGGACCGATCCCGGCCCGCTCGGATTGAGTGGACCGGCCGTTACGTCCGCGGGTCACGCCGGATTCGTCGCCGCCTTCGACCTCCCAGCCGGCCGTTCGCAACAAACGGTTCCATGCGCAGGCTGCCGATCGACGACGTTCCCGCTTTCGATCTAGGCGTTTATTGGAGGCGTAGGACTTTCGCGATCGGGGCCTCGAGAGCGTAGCGGGTCGTTTCGAGATCGAACTCGCCGCGCGTTCGCCATGCGCGCAAGAGCGCGTCGGAATCGTAACCGAGAAACTCGGCGAGCCGGCAGATGTCGGCGCCGCTGATGCTGCCCTTGTCGCGCAGTACTTCGATCGCCGCGATCGCGAGTTCGAGCGCACGGCCTTCTTCCCCAACGCGGGACGTCAATCGCGTGATCCGCTCCTGCGGGTCCTCATCCAGCGCTTCGTCGCGGGCGATGAGCGCCTTGAGTTCTTCGATGTCTAGTTCCACCGGATGTCCCCCGTAACACGGAGCACGCCGCCCATCTTAATGAAGGCGCCGTTGTGCGGATTATCGGACGTCCAAGCCGGAAGCTTATATAGCCGGGGATCACGAAGCCCGGGTGCGCCCTAGGACCGATGGCCGGCCGCCGGCCGGCCCGAGGCTAGGCCGTCGCGTACGCCGGGAGCGCCGACGCGCGGGAGGCGAACCAGGAATTGGGGCGGCGCCCCGCCACGGCCCGCGCGAATTCGGTGTATCGCGGCCCGGCGCCAAGCTCGGCCAGCTCGATCGCGGCCAGCGCGGCGCGCCACTCGTAGCCGAGCTCGTTCCACTTCTCGAAGGCGGTCTCGAACAACAATACCGCCCGCTTCACATTGCCCTCGCTGCGGCAGATCGTTGCGTCCGCGACGATCTCATCGACCCGCGCACGCTCGTCAAAGAATCCGGCGTGCTGTGCGGTTGAGGCTTTGCGAAGTCGACGGTAGTGATTGTAGAGACGCCGGCCCTTGACTGAATTGTCGGCTGCGAGCGCCTGCGCCAAGGCGAGCAGGACGGGGAGATCCATCGCCGAGGCGGTGTCCCAAGAAACCGCTTCGCTAAGGCGCTCGGCATAATCAATTTCCTCACCCGCCGTGAGGGTTTGGTGCAGCTCGCGCGCCAAATACGCTTTGTCGAGCGACGCTCTCACCTTCAGCAGGATCGTTGGCGCCGCTTCGCCGGCAGCCCGTAGATCGCGGAATGCGCCGAGATGATCGCCGCGTAGCGCGTTCGCCCAACCAAGAGAGTGCAGCATCGCGTAACGATGCGACTGCAACTCCGGAATCGGCGCTATCGATTCGAGCGACGTACGAACGTATGCCGCGTCGTCGACGTCGCCGGTCTCTCGAACGAGCATCGAGAGATACGCGAGCATGAGGGCGCGGAGCCCGTCGTCGGCAACTGGGCACGCGGCCATCTCATGACACGCATCCTTTAAATACGACAGCTGTGCTGCGTAGTCGCGGCGTGACGCTGCAACGGCCGCGAGCAGGTCGCAGACGCGCGCCCGCGTGTGAGCGAGCGGCGTGAAATGGGTTTGCGCGCCATATACTCTCGGTGCCGGGGCGAGTGCCTGTGCACACGCCGCCTCGCAGCGATCGAGTTCGCGGTTGAGCAGATGCGATTGAGCCTCGAGGTGGTAGAACTCCGCCTCGAGCTCGGGGCAAGCCGCCGCGAACACGTAGGGGCGCGTCTCGTCGAACGCTTGCGCCGCCTCGAGGCTACGCCCAGCGCGGGCGAGCGCAGTCGAGCGCAGCATTTCCAGTTCGGCGCGCTCTTGATGGCCGAGGTCTCCGAGGGGCAAGGGTATCGCCGCGAGGTGCTCGAGCGCGTCGGCGGGGCGGTTCAAGCGCACGAGTGCCCGCACTGCGAGCGCAAGCGAGGCCGGAGACGCGCTGCGAGAGACGGCCTCAAAGGCAACTTCAAATTGCCCGGCGCGGTACGCCGCGACGGCATTTTCGAATGGTTGCATGCGCGGCTTAATCCGCGCAACTTTAAGGGAGCCCATCCGGGGAACGCCGTTCTACAGGATGAGCGATTTGCCTGGTCTGCGGCTTAAGGGGCCCTCGCGGCTAGCTGCCGCTTCCCGGCCAACCGCCGGTCCCGGCCGCCGTGACCAAACTCAAGAGACTCAAAATGGTGGAAAGGACATGCGAAATATCGATTGTTGCCAAAACGGAGTACATGATGGAAGAACTTCCTTTTCCGGAATCTGATCGAGGAAACTGATATGGCCTAGGCTTCTCCAAGACTACTGACATAGCAACCGAGCGTGCTACACCCATTAGTCGCGTACCCAAAAGCGAACATACCCAAAAAAGAAGGGCCTTATGGCCCTGTTTTCATGTGATCTGAGTCACAGTTTCTTTGGTGACCGCCGATACGGGAAGATCGTTTTGGGCACCCCACTCGACCCATTCGGCGACGGTTTTCCTCGTAAAAACGGGCGAGAGCTCCTCCGGTAAACAGGTAGGCGAGCCTAAAAGCCGTCCCAAACGTGCAGCGAAGTGCGGCTCGAGGGCCCCAACTGCGACCCAGCCGTCGCGAGCTCGATAGAGCCGGTAGATGCCCGTCGATCCGCCCAGCATGCCGGCCTCGGTCGTCATGCCGTGGACGAGGGGCTCGGCGAAAATCACGGCCGCGTCTCGCAGGGAGACGAATTCTTGCGCGGCTCCCCCGCCTCGGGCGCGTCGTAGCAGCAACCCAAGCGTGGCGCTCACGGCCCGCTCGGCTCCGGCGAGGTCTGCGATCAAGGTCCGCGGCATCGCGGGCGGATCGACTAAGCCGAGTTCTGAAACGTAATTGAGATCGTGGCCCGAGCGCTCGTCATCGGGCGGCGGATAGCCGACGATCGCGACGTGGACGAGTTCGGGATAGCGCGCGTGGATCGCTCCCCACCCCAGGCCAAGGCGCTCGAGCGCGGAGAGCCGGCTCGAGGTCAGGAGCACGTCCGCCCGGCCGAGGCGAGCGTCGAAGGCCTCCCGGCCTTCCGGCGATTTGAGATCGATCCGCTCGACGGTACAGTCCCGATGTAGTTCGGCGTACCAGCGCGGGGCGCCGCGTGAGAGCATGTCGCCCGAGGGCGGCTCGATTTTCGTGACGTGCGCGCCGAGATCGCGCAGACGTGACGCCGCCACGGGACCCGGCACGTTCGGTGCGAGCGTTACGACCTCAATTCCCGCCAGCGGCTTCACTCGCGGCACGTTACGGTGCGGCTTGGCAGGTCACCTCGCCGGTGCGGGCAACTGCATCGGCCATGAGCCTTGCAGGTAAGACGTTATTCGTGAGCGGCGCAAGTCGCGGCATCGGCCTCGCGATCGCGCTGCGCGCCGCGCGCGACGGAGCAAACGTGGCGATCGTCGCAAAGACGACCGAAGCCCACCCGAAACTTCCCGGAACGATCTACACGGCCGCCGAAGAAATCGAAAAGGCCGGCGGAGCGGCACTCGCGATCGCTTGCGATATCCGCGACGAAGAGAAAGTACGCGAGGCTGCGGCGGCGACGGCGGAACGGTTCGGTGGAATCGATATCTGCGTCAACAACGCGAGCGCGATCTCTCTAACGCCGACGTTGAAAACCGACATGAAGCGCTACGATCTCATGCAGTCGATCAACGCGCGCGGAACGTTCGTCTGCTCGCAAGCGACGCTTCCCTATCTCAAAAAGGCTTCGAACCCGCACATCTTGACGCTCTCGCCGCCGCTCGACATGGAAGCGAAATGGTTCGCTCCGCACGTCGCCTACACGATCGCGAAGTTCGGCATGTCGCTGTGCACGCTCGGCATGGCCGAAGAGTTCCGCGCGGACGGCGTCGCCGTCAACTCGCTCTGGCCGCTGACGACGATCGATACGGCCGCGGTGCGCAATTTGCTCGGGGGCGACGGTATGGCCAAATCCAGCCGAACGCCCGAGGTGCTTGCGGATGCGGCATATGCAATCTTCAATCGGCCCTCGCGCGAATGCACCGGCAACTTTTTCATCGACGAGGAAGTGTTGCTCGCCGAAGGGGTCACCGATTTTGCGAAGTACGCCGCAGGCCCGAGCGACGGCCCGTACTTCTGCGACTTTTTCGTTCCCGACGAAGCCGTCGCGGTGAGCAAAACGAAGCTTATTCGCGCCGGCTGATCACCAAAGCGCACCGTCGCCGACGGTGATGTAGAGGATCGGTCCGACACCCCACAGCAGGGCGACCAGCGCCCACACGAGTTTCTTTCCGCCGTCGATGTCGCTGCGGCCGATGAGGTTGAGAATCATCAACAGCATCGCGATGGGGTGGAGAATAATCGAGACCAGGATCTCGAACAGGAGCTTCATTGCGGTCGTTGCCTTTCGTGCGCGATCCACGCAAGCGTTCTCTACCACAAAGCGGACGAAAGGTCACACGCATGCCGATCGTCGCGAGCCAAAGAAAGAAGCTCCCTTCGCAAAGGGAGCTTCTCGAAACGTGCACCGCGAAGGACTCGAACCTTCAACCAATTGATTAAGAGTCAACTGCTCTACCATTGAGCTAGCGGTGCGCGCGGTCCATGATTCCGTGTTTCCCCAGGAGGCCCTTTCGCTCACCAGGAGGGTGCGGGCGTAGCCCCCAATGTAGCCCATATGGGCTATGACATGGCGCCAGCGGCTCGAACCCTCATGATTTGCGCGGCCACGGCGGTGGCTGTCGCGTGCAGCTCGAATGGGGGCGCCGTCACGCGCAAGGTTCCGCCCTGCGGCTACCCTCCCCCGGAACCGGCTCCCGCGCTCTTCCTCGCGTTCCCGATACCGTCGTCGACGAACGTCCCCGTCTCCATCGGCGAGGTCGTCGTGCAAGGCGATCCGCAGTACATCTACGGGCCGATTTCGGTATCGCTGGCCTCGGCTGCGGCGCCGGTCGTGAGCGACGTCGCCCCGTCGCCCGCGCCCTCGCCGCTGCCGAGCCCAATCGCATCGCCTCTGGGCACCACCTCGTACTACGCCGTACCGATCCCGACACTCGCGGCGTCGACGACGTACACCGCGAACATCTCGTATCTGGACTGGAGCGATAATCCGCCAACCTGCCGTGCGCCAAACACGCAGCAGATCGGGACCTTCTCAACCGGCCCGTAAGGAGAAGTTTGGTCTGCCTACGGGATTTCGATTCAGTGCTTCGCTGAAAACGCGATGCACCAGCCGTTTGGCGAGATCTTCCCGGTCACGACCTTGCACGAGCTCGGTTTGACGAACAGCGCGCAGCCGCTACACTTCTGAGTGCCTTTCGGCTTGGACTGGTATTTGAATTGTGCCTTATTGTCGGCTGCTTCGGCTTCGGCAACGAGCGCGGCGAACGCGCCGATCGCGATCGGAGCAGCGCCGATTCGAGCGAGCAGCTGCGCGCGTGACAGTTTTCCCTGGTCGTCCATCGTCAATTGCCTCACAAAAAAGAACGAGTGCGATTGGAGCCCGCTTCTTCTCGGCAATGCCGGAGCCCCGCATCCGAAGGCGACCAAGCTTCGATCCTGGTCCGACCTCAGGCTCCGGTCAAAGACGCGCCTCCTCAGCGGCACCCCGAGTTAGCGCATTTGCTATTCGTCTACGGGAATTCCCGCCGCTCGAAATGCGTCGATGAAAGCCTCGAACAAAGACGCGCGTGCTCAGCCTCAGTGTTCGCAACAATGCGATCGGAGTGAGATCATTTAGCGATCGCTTATAGCGACGAACACGAGTGATGTCGGCAAACCTTAGGCTATATATCGGAATAAAATGAACCAGCATGTACCGAAAAGTGTTGCCCCTTATGCGGTATCCGTAGATGAATCCCGACCCCACATAGGAAGGTGTTCGCATACGTCGGATACGCGGCGTGCCCGGGAGCTCAACCGCAGGCCGCCGGAATCATTAACATTGCGGCACGTGCGGCGCGCTCGGGCGGAGCCGCTGCACCCTGTCGTGATCGCCCAGTGACCGCTGCGTGATTTCGAGGATGCACGCAAGCCAGTAGCGCGTCCCGTCCCCGGCGAAAAGCCTCTTTGCTATAGATGTTTTGGAAGTGCGCCCTCTGGGACTCGAACCCAGAACCAGCGGATTAAAAGTCCGATGCTCTACCGATTGAGCTAAAGGCGCAGGCTTGGTTGACGCGCTTTTGGTCACCCTTTGGTCACAACCTCCCCGTAGGGACCGCCCGACGCCGCATCCAGTCGTTCATTCGGGTTTGATCAGACGGGAAGGCCAGCCGATGCGGACGAGAAGGCCGTCGGGTCCGCATATTCCGACCTCGTAGAGGCCCCATTCGCGGTGGCGCAGGATGCCGCCGGGGCGGATGACGAGGTCTTCCACCCGCGCAGCGATGGCGTCAACGTCGGGCGTGCGGATGTACACCCCAAAGGGGTTGTTGTCTTCCGGCACGCGCCAGGCGCCAGTGCCCGCCTGGCTCAGGTGCACCTCGCAGCCCCACCCGGTCATGATGACGTAGTTGCTGTCACCGCCCGTCCGCGCGAAGCCCAGACGCTCCCAGAACGGGATCGCCGAAGCCAAGTCGTTGCTCGGAACGATCGCGAAAGCGCCGACGCGCGGGATCTCGGACATCCGTTTGCTCCTAGTGTGATGACGGTTTCGCGGCACCGTGCGCGAGCACGACCTCGCCGACGTCATACGATTGCGTGAACCACACGTTGCCGTCGGCGCCGGCCGCGATGCCCCACATCGATTCCTTATCGGAGCCGGGATAGTCGAACTCGGCGGCGTCGCCGCTCGTCGTGATCACGCCGATCTTGTGCGCTTCGTCCTGAGAAAACGTGGTAAACCAAAGATTGCCGTCGGCGGCGGCAGCGATCGAATTCGCCACCAGCGGATCATCTGCGTTATTGATCGGAAGATCGTACGAAGTAATGTCGCCGTTGGTCGAAGCCGCGCCGATAACGGGATGATTGCCGTCGGTGAACCATAGGCGGCCATCGGCACCGGCGGCAATGTCGCTCGGATAGCTGGTAGAGTACGGAACGTCGAATTCGGTGATCGTGCCGTCGGTCGTAATCTTCGCGATCTTCTGCCCCGTCTGTTCCGTGAACCACAAGTTATGGTCCGGACCGGTGACGATGGCAAACGGGCTGGCGTGCTGCGTCGGCACGGAGTACTCCGTGAGCTTACCGCTCGGCGTCAACTTGCAGATATGATTGCGAATGAGTTCCGTGAACCAGATGTTGCGATCCGGCCCGACGGTGATACCGGTCGCACCGATCGAGTAGCTGTCGGCACCGGCCGGCGGAAGGGTGAACTCGGTGAGGACGCCCGCGCTCGTCATCGCGCCGATCCGGTTCCCACTGTATTCCGTGAACCAGAGCCTGCGGTCAGGACCCAAGGTGATGCGCTCGGGCTCGGAATCGGGTCGCCGCACCGAGTGGTCTACGAACTTCCCGCCGCCGGTGAGCGAGGTGATGTTCGCGCCGTACTGCTCGGTGAACCACATCGCGCCGCCCGGGCCTGCCACGATCCCGAACGGCCCCGGCCCCGGGGTGCCGTCGTCGCGATTGGTGTGCGGCAGGGCAAACTGCTTCACGACGACGCCGGCCGGCGGAGCCGCGGCATGAGTCGTGCCGCCGCCGCAACTCGACAAAACCGTCGCCGAGAGGAGCGTCGCCAAGTAGTTACGCGTCACGTTGCACAAGTGCTCACCGCCGGCTGCCGGTGCCTGCGTCCGCGCGGCGCGAGCGGGGCGATGCGCTGGTCTGCGGAAGCGACGTCGCAATGATTCGCCCCCTGTCGGCAGCGCTCGCCCTGATCTGCTTCGATGCAGGCGCTCTGCCCGCAAACGCCGCCCTGCCCAGCGTGATCCCGCGTGAGACGTTTTTTCGCAACCTGGAGAAAACGGCTCCCGCCGTCTCGCCGGACGGCCGGCGTCTTGCGTACTTGGCGCCTTCCGGCGGCGTTCTGAGCATCTGGGTACGCACGCTCGGACTTTCGGATGCGAGGGTCGTCGCAAGCGATCCGGGCCGTCCGATCCGCGCGTTCCTTTGGCAAGGCGACAGTCGCCACGTCTTCTATCTGAAAGACGTCACGGGGAACGGCGGCACGCACGTCGTCGTCGTAAACGTTGCCTCCGGGCAGGCTCGCGATCTGACGCCGGATCCCGCGGTTCGTGCAAACATCGAGGACGTCGATCCGTCGGATCCCGGCACGATTCTCATTTCGACGAACGCGCGCGACAAGGATCACTTTGACGTCTATCGCCTCGACGTCGCGCGCGGCGAAGCAACGCTCGACACACGCAACCCGGGAAACGTCGACGATTGGTTCGAGGACAACGCAATGGTCGTGCGAGCGGCGATCGTCCGCGACACCGACGGTTCGAGCGTTCTCGAAGTTCGCGACAGCGCGATTGCACCGTGGCGCACGCTCGCGACGTTTGCGCCCGACGACGGTTTCGACGAGCCGCTTGGGTTCTCGGCCGACAACCGCTCGCTCTACGCGATCGAATCCAAAGATGCGAACGCCGCTCGCCTTATTCGCTACGATCTCGCTGCGGGCACCCCGACCGTGGTCGCATCCGATCCCACCTACGACGTCACCGATGCCTTCATCGACCCGCGCAGTCACGAACCGGCCGGCGCCGCGATTCTGCGCGAACGAGCAACGTGGACGCCGACCGATCCCCGGTATGCGGCCGACTTTGAGGCGCTGGGTCGTGTCCACGCGGGCGAACTCGAGCTGCTGAGTGCGAGTGCGGACGGCAACCTCTGGATCGCCGGCTACAAGACGGACGACGGCCCGGAGACATTTTACTCCTACGACCGGCCGACGAAGACGGGAACCTACCTCTTCTCGGCCCAGCCGGAGCTTGCCGGCCTCACGCTTGCGAAGATGTCGCCGATCGCATTTGCCGCGCGCGACGGCTTGGAGTTGCACGGCTATCTGACCCTGCCTCCCGGCGTGGCGCCGCACGCGCTTCCGATGGTCGTGCTCGTCCATGCGGGGCCGTGGTCGCGCGACCGCTGGGGTTACGACGAAACGGTGCAGTGGCTTGCCAACCGCGGATACGCGGTACTGCAAGTGAATTACCGCGGGTCGAGCGGGTACGGGCGAAGCTTCGAAGCAGCCGGATACCGGCAGTGGGCCGGGGCCATGCGAACCGACCTGCTGGATGCGAAGGACTGGGCGACCAAGAACGGGGTTGCTGATCCCGCCCGCGTCGCGATCATGGGCGAAAGCTACGGTGGATACGCCGTGCTCGCGGCGCTGGCTTTTTCGCCGGGTTCGTTCGCGTGCGGCGTCGACATCGCCGGGATGTCGGACCTCGGGACACTGCTTGCGGACGTCGACGCGAGAACACCCGCGCAGCGGCCAAACTACGCGGTGCGCGTCGGGATCGATCGGGCGTCCTTGCAGTCGCAGTCACCGCTCTTCGTTGCCGAGCGCATCGACGTTCCGTTACTGGTCGGTCAAGGCCTCAAAGACACGCGCGTTCCCGTGCGCGAGACCGACCGGCTGATCGCGACGATCCGCGCGCGCAATGCGAGCGTGGCCTACGCCGTTTTTCCCGACGAAGGCCACGGCTTCGAGCACCCCGAGAACAACCTCCGCTTCAATGCGCTCGTCGAAGCGTTCTTGGCGCGCAACATCGGCGGACGCTTCGAGCACCTCCACCCGGGAGAGTCGCTCGACCCGTTCTTGCGTTAGTCCGCCGCCCTGCTAGTGATAGGTGACCGGATAGAAGAGCGGCGCGAGTGCCGCGATCAGGCGGTTTTGAACGGGCACTGGGACGTCGTCCTTGTACATCGCTTTCTGGAGGTCTTCAACGAGGGCGTTGAAGTCGGCTTCCTTGATGTGCATGCCCTGATGCGCGGCGTACATGCTCTTGCCGGTGTACGTGCACGGGCCGCCGCTCACGTAGCACACCTGATCGACGAGTTCGCCTTCCAAGTGCGGGATGTCCGCGTGTGCGAAGAAATGGTTTATGCGCCCGTCGTCGGCGATGAACCCGACCATGTCGACCAATACTTTGGTAATGCCGGCTTTTTGACCGAGATCGTCGTACAGCGTACCAGCTTGAACGGGACGGCACGGGATGAGGACCGCGGCAACGAGCGCGGCGACGAGCAGCATGGGGATCGGTTTGCGAGCGTGCATGTGCGTCATATTCTCCAAAATCCTTACCTTGCTTAGAAGCTGACTTGGCCGGAGAGGTAGAGTCCGTTCAGCTGTGCCTCGGTGATGACCGGATGCGTGCCGATACCCGACGGGAACGCCCCGAGCGAGGCGTATGCGAGCGTCAGTCCCAGCGCTTTATTCGGGAAGTACGCAAGGAAGAGATCCTTCCAGGCCTGTTCTTGCGTCCCGAGCGCGCCGGTGGCAAAGTTGTTCGGCATCGTGCGGTATTCCGCACCGACGACGGTATTCGGGTTTAAGAACACGCCGATCGAGCCTTCGCCCTGCGTCGTGTAGCCGTCGTTCTTCGGACCGCCGAACCCGAGCAGACCGTTCTCGTTGGCATTGGTCTCGCGAACCGTGCCGTCGACCGCGAGGTTCAAACCGCCCGCGGCGCCGATGAACACCTTGGTGAACGCCAGGTAGAAGTCCGTGCCGGCCGCGTGCTTGGCTCCGAGTACTTCGGGCACGCCCGTGATGCCGAGCACGGAGCGAAAATCGTCGTTCACCTTGTGCTGTACGCCGACGGCGATCTGCGGCATCATGCTGTTTTGGTCGTACACCGCGTCGCCCGCGATCTTTATCTTCGCGCCGATGATGTCTTGACTGACGCTCGTGCCGTTGAGCGTTCCGGCCGGCAACGCGAGCGCCGTATTGACCGGAGTGGTGATCGCATTGCTGATCGAGATCGTCTGGCGAGCATACGAAAGCTCGAGGCGCTCGTTGATGCCGATGGCGACGCCGGCGGCGTCGACGGTGTAGTCGTTGCCGGCGAAATGGGTGTAGAAGCCCGTGCCGCCGACTTCGTCGCGCGTTTCCGTGCCCGCGATGAGGGCCCACGGAACCACGCCGCCGCCCGCGGCACCTTCGACTTCGGTCACGCCCCCGGTGGCGATGAGACGGCCCCCGGCCGAGGCCGCTTGATTGCAGCTCAGCATGAAGACCGCTACCGCAAACAGGACAGGCCATGTCTTTGCAATTTTTGGCATGAAGCTCTCCAATACGAGTGGGTGCAAGGGCCAGCGCGAACGTCCGCGCGCCGCGGGAGCCGAAAAAGACGGGGAGCCGGTTCCAGCCGGCCTGAGTCGAGCGACATATATCGCAGCGACTTATATAGCACCGACTTTTATCGCAGCCACCTAGTCACCTCTTTGTCAGCAATATCCTTCTCAGGCTCTTGGCCGCTGGGCCGGGCCGCCGTATCGGGACCGGCCCTTGGGGCCTCCCGGGCCGCTGGACGGCACGCCCCAAGGTCGCCTGGCCGGCCGAACGCACTCCCAGGCCCGGAAACGGGCGAGGGCTCACTGGTCAGCGTGCGAACTGGCAACGCTGGATGGACCGTGCGAGCGCAGCTTCGATTCGGTTCGCACAGCATGGCTTGCGGCTTTCTGCGGTCGCCGCAGCAGCCGTGTTCGTCGCCGGGGTTTCGGTCGCGCTTCTTCTGCCCACCGCGCAGTTGCAGCGCATTCACGCGATGAGCGGTGCGTACGACATCACGATCTTTCGCTGTGCCGCGCAGTTGATCGGGCATGCCGATCCGTACCGGCTCGAACCCCTCGCGACGTGCGAACGCCAAAGTCCGATGTTCGCCGAAGACTCCATCGCCCCGGCGCCGCAACCAGGCTATCTGCTGCTGGCGCTCGCGCCCTTCGCTTCACTCCCCCAGGTTCGATTCTCGTTCGCCTGGAGCGTGACGACCATTGCGTCGTTCATATTGGCGGCGGGACTCCTCGCGCGCGTGTCCGGGCTTCACGGCGGTCTCATTTTCTGTTGCATCGCACTCGGTCCCGGCTTTGAAAACCTCGTGCTCGGCCAGCTTTCCGCGCCGGTACTCCTCGGCATCGCGGCTTCGTGCTACGCCCTTCGGTGCGGACGGCCGCAACTTGCGGCGCTCGCACTGGGGCCCGCACTTTTCGAACCGCACGTCGCTCTGCCCGCGTATCTCGCACTCTTCGTGCTGGTCCCGCGCGCGCGGCTCGCCGCCGCGTTCGTCGGGGTGACGGCCATCGCTCTCTCGATCGTCGCAACCGGAGCGGCTGCGGCGTGGGAATACGTGAGGATCGTCCTTCCGCTGCAAGCCCTCTCGGAAGTTCCCAACGCCGACGCTCAGTACAGCCTCTCCACGCTCGCCGCGGCACTTGGCGCTTCGGACGCCGTCGCCGTGCGGATCGGAACGATTCAGTACGCCGCCTTCGCGATCGGCGGCATCGTGCTCGCAAAGCGGCTGCGGACGTGCTTCGACGAGCCCGCCTTCGTGGTCGCTCTTCCCGCTGCGATCGCCGTTATCGGCGGGCCGTTCGTTCACTACTCACAGACGCTGGCGATGCTCCCGGCGCTCTTGCTACTCATGCGTTACGCGGCAGCTGCGCAGCGCATCTTTGCAACGACTGCGCTCGCCTTGTACGCGGTGCCGTGGCACATTGGCGGAGGCGTGCGATTTGGAACGTTCTCGTCGCTTGTCGTGGGCCTCGTCGTCGGGGCGGTGCTCGCGGGTTTCGAACGTCAGTCGCGGCTTGGTCTGTGGGCAACGGTTACTCTGCCGATCCTCGGATACTTCCTTTTCATCCATCGCATTCCCAATCGTGTGATCGGAGCGATCGCAACCTCTCGCGATGCATTTTTGCGAGAGACGACATGGGCCCAGTCGTTTCCCGGGGTCGTCTGGGGTCTAAGCACGCGTGCGGA
>Ga0302325_10008638_pt1 | contig 22351 bp, 20 predicted proteins | sample Palsa_T0_2_FD_201948 | JGI IMG/M metagenome (GOLD analysis project Ga0302325, IMG submission 201948) | Peat permafrost microbial communities from Stordalen Mire near Abisko, Sweden - Palsa_T0_2 | ecosystem: Environmental > Terrestrial > Soil > Palsa > Peat permafrost | place: Sweden: Abisko...
GTGGGAATAGCGCTGAAGTGGCAGGGGTATTCCTTCCCTACGGTGAACGCGCCAGCGACGTCCTCATGTCGACTGTGATGACCGACGTGCGCTCCCGCGTCCCGCCACGTGACGTGCGGGTGTACGCCATCGTGCACGAAGACAATCACCGCAGCCTCGCCATCTGCCACAGGCACAGACTCACCGGTTCGTGCGCCAGGGTGACGACTTCGCCATGAGCCTGGTGGCCGTCAGCCCCGGCTCCGACACCGGGTTCGGTGGGCGCTGGCCGCGCTTCGACCACCGGAAGTTTGTCGGGGCAACCCTGATCCAGCGCCCAAGGTACGTCGACGTTGCCCGCTGGGTCCGCAGGCAGAACGGCACACGGTATTACCCCGTGGCCGAAGAGAATGATAGAAGTCCCTGTGACTACTTCTATGAACTCCCCTTCCAACGTCGCCGGCTCCCCGCGCGCCGCGGACTCGGGTACGTGGCGGCTCGGCGACCGCACGGTGCACCGCCTTGGCTTCGGCGCGATGCGCTTGACCGGCACCATGGCCTTCCACGGCGGGGTACCGCGTGACCGCGACGCCTCGATCGCGGTCGTGCGCCGCGCCATCGAGCTCGGCGTGAACCACGTAGACACCGCCGCGTTCTATTTCTCGTCGCTGCGCTCGGCCAACGAGATCATCAACGCCGCGCTCACGCCGTTCGGCGACGAGGTGCTGGTCGCCACGAAGGTCGGTCCGCGCCGGGACCGCAGCGGGGCTTGGTCCGACGCAGCGCGACCGGAGCAGCTGCGCGGCGACGTCGAGGAGAACCTGCGGCAGCTCGGCCGGGACCACCTGGACTTGGTGTACTTGCGCAACATGCGGTGGGAGTCGATCGCCGAGCACTTCGGCGCCCTGGCCAAGCTGCGGGAGGCCGGGCTGATCCGGCACCTCGGGATCTCGGATGTGACGCCGACGCAACTGGCCGAGGCACGGGTGATCGCGCCGGTGGCGGCCGTGCAGAACCGGTTCGGCCTGGGGCACCGCGGCGCCACCGAGGTACTGCGCGAATGTGGGCAGGCGGGGATCGCGTTCGTGCCCTTCTCCGCGATCGCCGGGGCCCGGGCATCAGGGGCCGCGCTGGATCCGACGATCTCGGAGGAGGGCACCGAGCTGCTGACGGTGGCCAAGGCCCACGGGGCGACACCTGAGCAGATCCGGCTGGCATGGACCCTCGCTCAGGGAGCGCACGTCCTCGCCATTCCGGGGACCGGCGATCCCGCACACCTGGAGGCGAACGTCGCGGCGGGGGCCATCCGACTCACGCGGGACGACCTGACAGTGCTGGAGCCGGCGGCCTGACGCGCAACCGGGCTCCTCGCCGCGGCTGGCAAGCTTCCAGACGACGGCGCCCGCCTGATCCAGCCAGCGAACTCATCCAGGGGCAGCCCACCCAGTACAACCCCTCGGAGTCAATCGTCTAGGCAAAATCCCGCAAGCCGCCGTCAGCAGCCGGGATTAGGCGGCGATGAGCCGGGCGACCTGTTCCTCCAGGGATGCGACCGCCGCGCGGCGGTTATCGATGACTGAGTGCGGCGCCGCGGGCGCGGAGTCGAGGCGCATCCGCGCGGTGAACGCGCCGAAGTCGGCCAGCTTGGCGTCATCCCGCCCGGACCCGCGGGCCGCGAGGCGGCCGCGCAGGGTGTCGGCGTCGGACCGGACCCAGACCAGGCGCACCGTCCCGCCGCCGAGCTCGGCGACCCACGACCGCCACCGGTCGGCGTCGTGGATCTGCCGGGTAAACGGGGCCGACAGCATGACCGGGCAGCCGTGCGAGCGGATCTCGCGCGCGGTCGCCGTCATGCCCGCGTACTCGTGGGCTTTGATGTGCTCGTCGTACCAGGGACCCTCGCGCTCGCCGGCCGGGCGGCCGGCCGCCGCGAGCGTGGCCGCGACGAACGACCCGTAGATGGTGTCCTTGTCAAGCAGCGCGGGCACCGGTGCGAGCGACGCCAGCAGCAGCCGCGCGACCGTGCTCTTGCCCGCTCCCGGCGCCCCGGCCACCACCCAAGCGATCGGCACATCCACGCCCACACGTTAGCGCGAGCGGATTCTGCTATCTCTTGTGCAGCTTTACCGCCGTGCCGTAGGCGCAGATCTCGGTCCAGTTCCCGCCCATCTCCGAGGTGTCGAAGCGCATCGCCACGACGGCGTCGCCGCCCCGGGCCTGCGCCTCCTTGCTCATCCGGTCGATCACCTCAGTGCGGCTCTCGATCAGGTTCTTCGTCATTCCCTTGAGCTCGCCGCCGGCCATCGACTTGAAGGCGGAGCCGAACTGAGAACCGATGTTGCGGCTGCGCACCGTCAGGCCGAACACCTCGCCAAGCACCTCGGTTACCTCGTAGCCGGGGATGTCGTTCATCGTCGAGATCAGCACACCACACCTCCGAGAGGGGTATCGCCGCGCAACCCCGGCCGTAAACGCCACTACTAACTGAGAGTAATCGTCATGAGGCGCTGGCGCGGGCGAGCGCATCGCGGATCGACGAGGCCGGGTCGCCGCGGTGGTAGACGTGTTCGCTCGGCTCGATGTTGTCGAGGAACTCCTGGTACCGGACGGCGTACGCGAGGTGCGCCAGCGGCTCCGCGATCCGCAGTGCCTCAGCCGGCCGGGAGCGGGGCCTGGCCGCGGCCCACGCCGCGATCCAGGCGTCGGTCGCCGCGCGCCGTCGGCCGGACGGCAGGCGGTCGATCGCGCGCAGCCCGTCGAGCACCGGGTTGCCCGCGTGGGCGTCGGCGAAGTCGAGCGCGACCGGTGCGCCGACGCCGCAACGCCAGTTGCCGGGATGGAAGTCGCCATGGACGAGCGTGTCGGGCAGGCCGCAGTCGGCCAGCATCTCCCACCGCGGCTCGAGCCCTCTCGCGGCCCGCAGTTCGGCCGGGCTCAGCTCGGCGCCGACCGGGCCGTCGAGCAGGTCGCGGACGGCTGCCGCCAGAATCCGCGGGCGGCGGTCGGGGATGCTATCCGGCAGCGGGCCGATGCAGGCCTGGGCGGCGGCCAGGCGACGCACGGCGTCCGCCGCGACCTGCGGGGACGCATCCCAGCAGTCCGTGCCGGGGACGTCGGCCAGCAGCAGGCGGCCCGGCCCGCTGGCGAGGACGGCCGGCACCAGGCCGGGGTCGACCGCGGCCACCGCGGCGATCGCGGCCGGCTCGGCGGCGGCGAAGCCGGGGGTGGCCTTAAGCCAGACCGGGCCGTCAGCGGTCGGCAAGCGGAACAGCCCCGACAGGTTCCAGGTCTTGACCTGGACCGGCCGCCCGCTGAGGTCAACCTGCTCGGATGCCCACTGGAGGAGCTCCCGCACGCCCGACAGGCGGGCCCAGGGCAGCCGGAGCGGGTGATCATCGTCGGCGAAGTCGCACGGGGTCAGCCTCCCCGGTGGCTCGAGCGCCTCCGCGTGATAGGTGACGTGCCCGTCGCGCGCCCCGCCGGAACCCTCGACCGTGAGCAGCCGCAAGACGACGACCGGCACGCCCAGCGTCCGTTCCAGGTGCGCGACGACCGGCTCGACCTGGGCCCACCACGGGACGTCGACCGGGAACGGCCCGACCTTCCCCGCGCACGCGCCGCCGTGCGTCACGACCGCGGTCACCGTGCGCCCCATCGGGCTAGTGTGACGGCTCGCCCGGAAAATGCCCATCGAATATCGGGTCGGCCAAACGTCTGCCACTTAACGTGAGCGATTCGCTACTTTCTGACTGACAGGTCGCGGTAGCCTGCCGTTTCAGGGTCACGGGCCGCACCCTTGGCGGCCCTCCTTCGTGACCTATTCGTTATCGATGGCTGTGCATCTAGCCGCTTGCCCGCGCCTCTTGGGTGCTGACGGCAAGGCTCATGGCTGGCCCTGCCGCCGCGGTTGTTGGACTACATGGGGGGATTCCAGATGCCGCAGCCGTTCCGGAACTGGTACTTCGAGCCCGATCGCGTTCCGTCGGAGGCCGGGGGGCCCGGCCGCGCGGACGCCATCGCGCCTGACATCGCCTACGTGCCGCCCGCCGCACGGCAACGGCACGGCGCGCGGCTGCTCAACCCGAGCGACGCGCCAACCATCCCGGCCACCCGGCCGGGCTGGGGCAGGACGCCGAGCTCGACCGTCTACCGGGCGAGGACGCTGCTGATCCCGGCCGACCTGCTGCGCGACGACGCCGTGGTCGCGGCGATCAATGCCGCCCTGGCGGCCGTGGGGATGAGCATCGTGCTGCCTGACCTGGACAGCCGCCAGATGCGGAGCGAGGGGTCGGCCGCCGACGCGCTGCGGCGGCTGCCCCGGATCGTCGGCCTGGTGCCGGCGACGCCCGCAGCGGGCCGGCCGGCCGTACCGGTCGTGGTCGACGCCTGGACGGCGTTGCAGACGCTCCGCGCGGCGGCCGAGGCCCCGGCGCGGACGGACGCCGCCGCTGACGCCGCCGTATTTACCAGCGCCGTGCTGACCACGGAGATCGTGGCGCGGATCGGGCTCGAGCATCTTCTGGTCGGGTCCGCCATCAGCCCGAATGCCTTTTGCGAGGGCAACGACATCGAGGTCAGCTCCATCGGCGGCAGCGCTGTCGGCAGCGGCGCGGCCGGTAGCACCGCGGCCGGGCCCAACGCGATCGCGGGTACCCCGTTCAGCGAGGGCAACGCCCTGCCCGGGCCGGGCGCAGGCGGCTCGTACGCCTACGGCAGCGGCGATACCCGGGCCCCGGTGACGCTCTGCCTGCGCGCCCCCGACCGCCGGGAACCCGGTGACCTCCGTTGCCGGCGGCCGGTCGTCGCCGTCCTCGACACCGGGGTCCGCGCCCACCCGTGGCTGGACGTGCGACGGGATCCGGCGGGCGGGTACGTCGTTGACCCGGCCGACGGCTTCGTCATGGACGACCGGGGTATCCAGGCCGCCATCTACGCCGAGGCCAGCTTCGCGGCGGCCGAGCAGGGAGACGCGTCCCGCCAGCTGATCGCGGACGCCTGGGACGGCCCGGCGGCCGGGGACCCGCTGCTCGGCGAGCTGAACGACGCGACCGGTCACGGCACCTTCATCTCCGGGATCGTGCGCCAGGCCGCGCCCGACGCCCGGGTCCTTTCCATCCGGATCATGCACAGCGACGACGTGGTCTACGAGGGGGACCTGCTGTGCGCGCTCGCGCAGCTGGCGGACCGGATCGCGGCGGCCGAGGACGGCGGCATGGCGGAGATGGTCGACGTCGTCTCGCTGTCGCTCGGCTACTTCGACGAGTCCGCGGCTGACGTCACCGACAGCTCGGGACTCTGGCAGGTCATCCAGGTGCTGCTTGACCTGGGGGTGGCGGTGGTGGCGGCCGCGGGCAACTACTCGACCAGCCGCCGGTTCTACCCGGCGGCGTTCAGCCTGGAGCCGTCGCCGGTCCCGGTGATCAGCGTCGGCGCGCTCAACCCGAACGGCTCCAAGGCGCTGTTCAGCGACGGGGGCCGCTGGGTGCGGGCCTGGGCGGCGGGCGCGGCGGTGATCAGCACCTACCCCGATGACGTCAACGGCAGCCTCACTCCCCAGGTGCGGGTGCACGGGCATCCGGACGGGCTCGCTCCCGGGGACGAACCCGCCGCTGACCGCGAAGGGCTCGACCCCGACGACTTCCGGGGCGGCTTCGCCGCCTGGAGCGGGACGTCGTTCGCAGCCCCGCTGATCGCCGCGCACATTGCCGCGCGGCTGCTTGAACAGGCCCCGGAGCTCGGCCTGGACGCGACCGGAAGCCAGGCGGCGGCGGACCGGACCATCGCCTCGCTGGCCGCACTGGGATGGCCGGGGAGGGCGTGATGGACGAATCAACGTCGGTCACCGCGCCACCCGACCGCGCCGACCGCGCCGACCGCGCCGAGCGGATGGCGGACCTGCTCGATGCGGCCAAGGGCGGGAGCGAGGACGCGCTCGGCCAGATCACGGCGGAGCTCAGCCCGATGCTGTGGCATGTCGCCCGCGCGGCCGGGCTGGGGGCCGACGACGCCGAGGATGTCGTGCAGACCGCGTGGGAACGCCTGCTCGCTCACCTGGCCGACATCCGCGCCCCCCAGGCGCTCGTCAGCTGGCTCGTCGTGACGACGAAACGCGAGGCGTGGCGGACCCGCTCCTCCGGCCGCAGGCAGCGGCCCGCGGACCAGGAATGGCTGACCGCCATCCCCGACCACGCGCCCGGGGCCGAGGAGCAGATCGTCCTTGACGAGCAGCAGCGGGCGCTGTGGCGGGCGGTCGGGCGGCTCTCCGCGCAGTGCCAGGAGCTGCTGCGGATCATCGCGTTCATACCGCGCCCGGACTACCAGTCGGTGTCGGCCGCCCTGGGCATGCCGGTCGGGAGCATCGGCCCTACCCGCGGCCGGTGCCTGCAGAAGGTCCGCGCGCTGCTGGCCGACGAGCCTGACGGGAGAAGAGCATGAGGTCACGCGATGGTGCGCAGGACCAGCCGATGGACGATCTCGACTTCGAGATCCTGGACGGCGTCCGCGCGCTCTTCGAGCGGGTCGACCCGATGCCGGCCGAGCTGCCAGAACGGGTCAGGTTCGCGCTCGCGATGCGCGGGCTCGAGAGCGAAGTCGCCCGGCTGGTCGCCGAGGAGGACCCGCGGCTGGTCGGCGCGCGCGGCACCGAGCAGAGCCGGACGGTCACCTTCGACAGCGCCAGCCTCAGCATCGTCATCAGAATCGAGGAGAACAAGAACGGCTCGGTCCGGATCGACGGCTGGCTGGCGCCGCCCGCGCCCCGCGATATCGAGATGCAGACCTCGGCCGAGACGCTCAGCGGCTCCAGCGATGAGCAAGGGCGCTTTGCCTTCGCCGAGGTGCCGACGGGTACGGCCCGGCTCGTCGTCTTGCGGGCCGCCCCTCGTGACCAGGGCAGCGGTGGCCATTCGGTGGTGACCCCGGCGCTCGTCCTGTGACTCGTGGCCGGTGACCTCCAGCCCGGCCCGGCGGTGCCCAGCGTCGAGCCGGGCGGCACGCCCGGTGCTGTGCGCAGGGCCGTTGGCCGGGCGTGGCAGGCGCACCAGCGGGGCGTCCAGGCGGGAGCGTCCGGGCGCCCGGTGGCGGGGGCCCGTCAGCTGCGGGGCGGGCTGCTGCTGCTGGGGTGGGAGGAGAGCGGTGAGCAGCCGCCGGTTCGGCCCGAGTACCGGGCCGTCGCCGCCCGGCTGCTGATTAGCCTGGCCCACCTGGAGGCAGAGCAGGGCCGCACCGAGCACGGGCTTCGCCTGCTCGCCGTGGCCGAGAAGATGACCGCCCCGGCCGACCGCGGGATCCTGCTCTCCCAGCGCGGCCTGCTGTTGATGCGAGCGTGGCGGATCGGCGAGGCACTGCGGCTGTTCGACGCGGCGGTGCCCCTGCTCGACGGCCACCCGGATGTCAGGGTGCTGGCCCGGCTGCTGCTGAACCGCGGCTTCCTGCACCTCAACGTCGGGAGCGTGCAGCGGGCGCGGGCGGACTTCGCGTGGTGCCAGCGGATCGCGGCCGCCGGGCGGCATGACTCGCTGGCGGCCAAGGCCACCCACAACCTGGGCTGCTGCGACGTGCTCGCGGGGGACATCCCGGCCGCGCTGAAGGTATTCGCCGCGGCCGAGGACGGCTTCCGGCTGACCGCGTCGGCCACCCCGCAGTGGATGCCGGTGCTGGCCACGGACAAGGCCCGCGCCCTGCTGGCGGTCGGTCTCAGCAGCGACGCGATCGCCGAGCTGGACGGCGCCATCGCGGCCTTCCGCAAGCTGCGGCTCGATCAGGACCTGGCCCAGGCCGAGCTGACGCTGGCCCAGGCGGCGCTGGCCGCGGGCGCGCTGGCCGCGGCCCGGCGCTGGGCGGTCGCGGCGCGCAGGCGCTTCGGCCGGCAGGGCAACGCCAGCTGCGCCCACCTGACGGAGCTGATCCTGCTGCGCTCGCGATTCGCCGCCCCCGGCCGTCGCCCCGGCCCGGTCGCCGCCCAGGCCGAGCTGCTGGCCGCCCGGCTGCGCGACTGCGGGCTGCGCAACGACGCCGACCTGGCCGAGCTGCTGGCGGCCCGGGCCCTGATCGCGGCCGGCCGCCCGGCCGAGGCGAGGCGTCGGATCGCGGCCGCGGGCCGTCGCGGCCCGACCGCATCGCTCGAGGCCGGCCTGCTGCGCCAGCTCGCCAAGGCCGAACTGGCCGAGCTCGAGGGCCGGCCGGCCGCGATGCTGAGCGAGCTGCGGGACGGGCTGGGCCTGCTCCAGGCTCGCCGCGGCCGGCTGGGCAGCGTCGACCTGCAGACCGGGGCGGCGGCGCTCGGCGCCGACCTGGCCGCGGCCGGCCTGCGGCAGGCGCTCGACCGCGGGTCGGCCCCGCTGGTGTTCGCCTGGCTGGAACGCTCCCGGGCGCAGGCGTTCCGGGCCAGGCCGGTGCGACCGCCGGCCGACGCGCGCACCGCCGAGGTCGTGGCGGAACTGCGCCAGCTCGGGTACCTCATCCGCAGTGCCGAGCTGAACGGCAGCCGCGATCCGACCGCGATCGCCCGCAGGGCCGGGCTGCAGCGCGAGGTGAGGCAGCTCAGCTGGCAGGCCGTCGGTCGCGGCGAGGCGCTCGGGCGGGTCAGCGCGGCCGAGATCAACGGGGAGCTCGGCGCCAGCGGGCAGCGGCTGGTCAGCATCCTGGCGCGAAACGGCCGGCTGCACGCGGTGGTGCTGACCGGGAAGTCGGTCGAGCTGATCGGTCTCGGCGACTTCGGCATCGCCGCCGAGGCGGCCCGCCGCCTCGGGGCCGACCTCGACACGCTCGCCGGGCGGCGGCTCCCCGCCCGGCTGGAAGCTGTCGTCAAGGAGTCGATCCGCCACCAGACCGAGGTGCTGACGGCCGAGGTGGCCGCCCCGCTGCGGCGGCTGCTTGGCGACGCGGGCGTCGTCATCGTGCCCGCCGGGCCGCTGGCGACCGTTGCCTGGAACCTGATCCCCGATCTGCGCGGGCGACCGGTCACGGTGTGCCCGTCGGCGTCGTCGTGGCTGAGCGCGCGCGGCCGGCCGCCGTCTGGGCCGGCCCCCGAGGGAGCGCCGCCGCTGCTGGCGGCCGGGCCCGACCTCGCGCACGCGGCGGCCGAGGTCACCGCGATCGCGAAGATCTACCCGGGGAGCCGCCCGCTGCTGGCGGAGTCCGCCACCGTGAGCGCCACCCTGCGCGGCCTCGACGGATGCCCGCTGGCGCACCTGGCCGCGCACGGCCACGACGAGCGGGAGAACTTCCTGTTCTCCCGGCTCGACCTGGCCGACGGGCCGCTGATGGCGTACGACGTCCAGCAGCTGGCGGCTCCCCCGGGCCAGGTGATCCTGTCCGCGTGCGATGTCGGCCGGTCGGTCGTGCGCCCCGGCGAGGAGCTCCTCGGCTTCACCGCCGCCCTCCTCTACAGCGGCACCGCGACGGTGGTCGCCAGCGTCGCCCGGGTGGCCGACGAGGCCGCCGTCGGCATCATGACCGCCTACCATCAGCGGCTCGCCGCGGGGACCGGGCCGGCCAGGGCGCTGGCCGAGGCCGGGGCGGCCGAGCCGTTCAGCCCTTTCGTCTGTTTTGGGTCCGGCTGAGTGCGAGGCGGCCCCGGATCGACCGGAATTTGATCCCCGGGAGTTGTATCTAGACGGCTCGCGCCTCTTCTTTCCCATCGCTTCTGAACATTGCAAGCAGGACATCACCCTCAGCGATAGGAGAGGAGTCGTCATGACATCCGAGATCAAGTCCCACGACGACCAGCCCGCCCCCACCAGCCGCAGGTCGCGGTTCGGCCGCGCGGCGCTGGCGACCGGCCTGGCGGCCGGCGTCGCGCTGCTCTGCGCGGCGGCGGTCCCGGCCTCGGCGGCGACCGCGGCGCCCTCGGCCGCCGCGGTGACGCCGCACGCCGCCAGCGCGTCCGGGCACCTGACCGGCAGCGCCAGCGACGCCAGCACGGCCGCCAAGCGGACGGTCGCCTACTGGACGCGAGCCCGGATGCTGTCCGCGGCGAACGGGGCCAGCGTCACCGTTCGGTCCGCCGGAGACGCCCACGCCGCGCCGACGACCGCGTCGGGACCGGCCGGGCGGGTCGCGGCCACCGCGCCGGACGAGGCCCTCGCGGGGCCGAAGGTGAAGATCCCGGCGGCCGAGCCGGCCGGGGCCAGGCCCGAGTACGGGTCAATTGGCAGCCCCTGGCCGGGCAACCCCTACCTGCCGCCGGCCACCACCACCGGCCGGGTGTTCTTCACCACCCACAACGGCGAGAACTGGTCCTGCTCGGGCAGCACGGTCAACAGCGCGGGCAAGGACTCGGTGATCACCGCCGGGCACTGCGTCTACGGCAGCCTCGGCGGCGAGGTTCCGGGCGAGGGCTGGCACACGAACTGGATCTTCGTGCCCGACTACAGCAACGGCTACGCGCCGTACGGGGTGTGGACGGCCAAGGAGCTGTGGACGCCCACCGCCTACTACGACAACCAGGATGAGGGCGACGACATGGCCGGCGCCGTCATCAACACCAACATCTTCGGCCAGCACATCGTCAACGTGGTCGGCGGCCAGGGCATCGCCTGGAACTACCCGAACGATCAGTTCGTGTACGACTTCGGCTACCCGGCCGGGGCGCCGTTCAACGGCCTCACCCTGCAGTACTGCACCGGCTCCGAGTTCAACTGGTCCGGCATCGCCAACACGATGGGGCTGCCGTGCAACTTCACCGGCGGCTCAAGCGGCGGCCCGTGGCTGATGTCATTCAACGGGGAGTTCGGCTACGTCAACGGGGTCAACGACTTCGGCTACTCGACGCTGCCGGGCTACATCTTCGCCGCTTACTTCGGCAACAACGCCGGGTCGCTCTACAACGCGATGGCCAATCTCTAGCGGCCCCGCCGAGCAGCGGTTCCCCGCCGTGCGCGGGTGAAAGAGCACGGCAGCGCGCCGACCCGATCGACCGGGCCGGCGCGCTGCCGCGTCCGGCGCGCTGCCGCGTCCGGCGTCAGGGGACGGTGACGACGGGTCCGTGGGCGTGGTTGAGCACGGCGTGCCTGACCGCCCCGGGTCCTGGCAGGAAGCCGTCGGGCCGGTGCCGGCCGAGAACGACGAGTTCGGCCCGGGCCGACAGGCCGACGAGGGCGCGGCCGGCGTGCCCGTAGACGAGGTCGTAGCTGACCTCGACGTCGGGGTACCGGGCCTGGCCGTCGGCCAGCAGGGCTTGTAGCTGCCCGGTGACGTGCTCCTCGAGGGCGCGGGCGCCCGGCTGCGCCATCGCCCGGGCGGCGCGGCTGACGTCACCGCCCGAGTCCCAGGCGTGCACGGCGATCAGGCTGGCCTTGCGCAGCGAGGCTTCCTCGAACGCGAACGCGAGCGCGGCCGACGCCTCGGTCGGGTCGCCGATGCCGACGCCGACCTGCGGGTGCGCGGCGGTCGTCTGCTCGCGGACGACCACGACCGGGCAGGCCGCGTTGGCGGCCGCGTAGCGGCTGACCGATCCGAGGATCAGCGCGGTGAACGCGCCCATCCCGCGGGAGCCCACGACCAGCATCGAGGCGCCGGATCCGGCCTCGGCGATCGCGCGGGCCGGCGGCCCGCTCAATCCGTCGGCGTCGACCAGGATGTCGGGGGCGATCGCGGTGGCGCGCTGGGTGGCGGCGGCGAGGCCGCGGTCGCGGTCGCTCACCACGGTGTCGGCCACCGTGGGGACGCCCGACGCGGTCTTGTGCTCGGCCATCCGCGGCAGCAGCGCCGCCGCCGAGACGATCCGCAGCGGCAGGCCGCGGAGCTCGGCCTCCCGGGCGGCCCAGTCGACCGCCCGCAGTGATTCCTCTGAGCCGTCGGTAGCGGCGACGATCGGGCCTGCTGTCATCGTGAACCTCCATGCCGATCCCGGCCTGGCCGGGGTGAATCGCGAAGTCCCGTGCCCCCAGGATTCCCTCCGGCTGGCCGGGACGAACTGGGTACCTGGCCCACGGCGAGATCATGGACCCCCGCTCTGACAGCCGTCAAGAGGCGGCGGGAGTCGAATGGGCGACGGCGGCCTCGGCCGCGACCGCCTGCCGGTAGAGCGCGAGGATGGCCGGCCCGAAGCGGACGCTGTAGGAGACCGACGGTGTGCTGCCGCCCTCCTGATAGCCGCCGATCACCCCCACGATCGTGCCGGTGTGCGACCCGGCGATGAACTTCGTCACCCACGGGCTTCCGCTGGTGCCCCCGGTGTAGCCGGCGCATTCGAACGTGAGCTGGGTGTCGCTGAACCGCGACGTCCAGTTGACGCAGGTGATGGGGGCGTTCTCGCTGTCCGGATATCCGGTGACGTGGACCAGGTAGTGATAGCTCGCGTCGGTGCCGAGACGGCTGGCGCCCAGCACCTGCTCGATGTTCTTGCCGTGGTTTGGCTCGAGCACCACGAACCCGACGTCGAAGTCGGGATCAGACGAGCTCGCCCATTGCGGCGCCACGATCAGCTTGGCCGGCGTCCAGACTCCGAACGGCTCCTGGCCGTCGCGATAGTCCGGGATGAACACGATGTCGCTGTCGTAGCCGCTGCTTCCTTTGCCGCCGTTGATGCAGTGCGCGGCGGTGATCAGCAGGTTCTTGCCCGGGCTGGACACGACGCTGGCGGTGCAGAAGTGGTTGCCGGCCGGGCCGTGCTCGAACAGCGCGCCGACCCGCAGCCCCGCCCGGGGGCCGGCCGTCCGGGAGTCGGCGGATTGCCCCGGCAGCGGCAGGCGGCGGCCCGCGAGCCTGAACGGCAGGGCGCCGAGCAGCCTGGTCCGGTCCCAGTAGGCGGCCGCGCCCGGGGCAATGCGGTGCCCGGCGGCCGGCGCCGACGAGCAGCCGACCACCGCGAGCATCGCGGCCGCGACGGCCGACGCGCACCAGCGGCTCGCGCCTGGCCTGAAACCGACGGCCACCGTCCGGCCTCACCCCTCCCGCGCCGACAGCATGACATGGTTACCCGCACCATGAATTTACTGTCAGTGATATCGCGGCTACTGATTGGGGGCTGGCCGGCTAGCTGAGCGGGAGCATAAGGAGCGCGTTCTCTACCACTTCGGCCAGCGCCGGGTGAATCCAGTACTGGCCGCGGGCCATGCTGGCGACGCTCTGCCCGGATGACATGGCCTGCACGAGGGGCTGGATCAGCAGGGAGGCCTGATAGCCGAGGATGTGGGCGCCGAGCAGCCTGCCGGTGCCGGGATCGGCGTACAGCCTGCAGAATCCGCTGGTGTCCTGCAGGGCCCATCCGTAGGCGGTGGTGTGATACGGCCGGGTGGCCTGCACGTAGGGCCGCAGGCCGGCCAGATCCTGCAGGCGCGCGCCGACCGTCGCGATCTCCGGGTTGGTGAAAACGGCGGCAGGCACCCAGTCATGCTGGAACGGGCGCAGGTCGTCCGGATGGGCCAGGTTGTGGGCCACGGTCCTGGCTTCGGAGTTGGCGACGTGCTTGAGCTCGAACGGCGAGCTCGCGTCGCCGATGGACCAGATTCCGTCGGCGGTCGTCCGGCCGTACTCGTCCACCTGGACCCGCCCGTCGTCCCTGACCTTGACCCCGGCGAGCTCCAAGCCCATGTCATCGGTGTTCGGGTGGCGTCCGGCGGCCACCAGCAGCAGGTCGCCGGTCACCTTGGCGCCGTCGTCGAGGACCACGGTCGCCCCGGCCGCGCCGTGCCGCTGCACGGCGGTGATCTTCGCCGCCAGGTGGACGTCCCAGCGCTGGCCGGCCAGGGCGGTGAAGCGTTCTGAGACGTCGGCGTCGAGCGTCGCCAGGAGCGTGTCAGCCTGGTTGACGATGTGAATCTCGACGCCAAGACCGGAGAATATGTGGGCGAACTCGGCCGCGACGGAGCCGCCGCCGACGATGACCATGCTGGCCGGGAGCTCGTCGATCCGCATGATGTTGTCGGAGGTCCAGAACTCGACCCCGGCGTCGGCGATCACCGGGGGGATCGTCGGCCGCGCCCCGGTCGCCACCACGACGCGGTCGGCGGTGATCCGGGTCGTGTCATCGATCACCAGCTCACGCGGGCCGGCGAAGCGGGCCCGGCCCTCGAACAGCGTCACGTGGCCAGACTCCGCCCGGGCGTTGCGGCCGGCCGCCGAGACCCGGTCGATCTTTGAAAACGTCCGGTCCCGGATGGACGGCCAGTCCACCCCGGTTACCCGGGCGTCGATGCCGAAATCGGACGCGGTGCGGGCCTGCACCGCCACGTCGGCCGTGTGCACCAGGATCTTGCTCGGTATGCAGCCCCGGTTGAGGCAGGTCCCGCCGAAGGCGCCGGCTTCGATGAGCGCGACCGGGCCCTGGGCGTCGTCACCGGGCACCAGGGTGTTGCCGGACCCGGACCCGATGATGGCCAGTGAAAAATGCTGCATCATCGCATGGTAGGCGCTGGGGAGGGTCGCTACGGCTTTCTGGCGATGCCGCAGTAGCAGCTCAGGCCGGAGCCGTCGGCGGTTTGCGGGGCTGCGGAACCCCACCACTGGGCGAGCGGCTGCAGGCCTGCGTCGGTCATCTCCATGCCGTCGAAGAACCGGGCCACCGCCGCCCGGTCCCTGGGGGTGATCGTCAGCGACGAGGTGGCGTTGTAGTTGCGGGCCATCGCGGCGGCCGTGTCCGGCTCGATGTCGCTGGCGGCGTGGGCGATGACCAGGTAGCTGCCCGGGGCCAGGTCGGCGGTTATCTGGGCGATCAGCTGGTGCGGGTCCTCCGCGTCGAGCAGGAAATGCACGACCGCGATCAGCACGACCGCGACCGGCTGGCTGAAGTCCAGGGTCCGCCGCGCGCCGGCCGAGATCGTCGCCCAGTCGCGCAGGTCGGCCTGGATGTAGTCCGTCTTCCCTTCCGGGCTGCTGGTGAGCAGGGCCCGGGCGTGGCTGATGACCAGCGGGTCATGGTCGACGTAGACGATTCGCGACTCGGGGGCGATGCGCTGGGCCACGTCATGCGTGTTGTCGGCGGTGGGCAGACCGGTCCCGATGTCGAGGAACTGGCGGACGCCCGCGGCCGACAGTTCCTCCACCGAGGTGGTCAGGAAGCGCCGCAGCATGGCCGCCACCAGCGGCAGCTCGGGCATCGCCTCGCGCACGTGATCGCCGGCCTCGCGGTCGGCGCGGAAGTTGTCCTTGCCGCCGATCCAGTAGTTCCACATCCGGGCGGCATTGGCGACGCCGGTGTCAAGGCCGGGGAGCCTGCCGCCGTCGACCTTCGCGACCCCCGCTGAGTCCTGCGTCACGGCTCGCTCCTTCAGCGCCGGCCTGCGGCGCTGCCCATCGGCGGACATTTCCGTCAATAGCGTATCTTGCCGCTCGACGGTCACAATGGCCCCGATCGCGCCAATCCTTTCATCTTCCGCGGCGTGCTGGCGATCCGCGGCGCGCACGGCGACCAGGCGGGCGAGCTGCGCGCTCGCAACAACCTCGCGATCGCGTATCAGCATCAGGGCCGGTACGCGGAGTCGCTGCGTGAGTCGGACAGGACCAAGGCGATAGCCGAGAAGCTCGGCGACATGGCCCTGCTCGGCATACTCCTCAAAAATTCGGCCGACACCTGCCAGCTGATGGGGGACCTGGAAGGGGCCCTGATCCGGGGATCCGAAGCGGTCAGGGTGCTCGCGGAATCGCAGGACCGGCACCGCCCGGACGGCCGAGCTCCGCCTGCTGGCCTGGAGCGGCGTCTGAGCACCAGGTAAAACCACGGTCCGTTCGATCAAAAGATCTTTTTTTCATCCCGAACGGAAGGGGGCGTCTCTATTCACGATCACCCCTCACGGGTGAAGTCGGCGGGACGCTCGAGGCGAGATGCTCGGGGCGAGATCGTGTCAGGGACAGAAGGAGGATCGGTGCCCACAACGGCATGGCGGTTCACGAGTACTGAGGGCGCCGACAGCGCGGTGGTCCGGCTCAAGGAGCTGAATTCCAAGGACCTCATCAACTTGATGGATATCGCCGTCCTCCGGTGGCCGGAGTACGCGACCCAGCCGACCACCGTCGAGCACGCGCACGAGCAGGGCGGCAAGGTCTCGTCCCTGGTCCGCAGGCTGCAGCACCCCGTCATCGACGGTTCCATGATCGAGAGCGTCAAAGGCGACCTGCGGCCCGGCACGTCGGCGGTGGTGGTGCTGAGCTCGGACGGTGAGGTCGAGGCGATCGTGCACGCGTTCGAAGGCCAGCCGATGGAGCTGGTCAGGAGCGACCTGTCCGTACCGGACCAGGATCGGCTGCGGCAGGCCGTGGCCCAGGCCAGGCAGGGCGAGCAGGGCCAGCCGCCGCAGTAGCTCAGACCGCGCGCACCGCCTGCGCGAAGGCGGCGAACTCGGCCAGCGCGCGGTCGGTTTCGGGCAGGAAATCGAACAGCACGAAGGAGTGGACGCTGTCGGCGACCGGGCTGAACGTGACCGCGACGCCGGCCCTGCGCGCCTGGTCGGCCAGTCGCGTCGCGCTGGCGAAGAGCGCCTCCGGCTCGGCCGCCTGGATCAGCAGCGGCGGCAGGCCGGACAGGTCGGCGCGGCCCGGCGACACCGGCCACTGGCTCGGGTCGGCATCGTGGATGTAGCAGGCGGCCAGCTGGATCAGCGCGATTCGGTTGAGCCACGGATCGGAGTCCGCCGCGGGTCCAAGGTCCTCGGCCGGGAGCGCCAGGTCCCAGAAGGGTGACACGAGGTGGATCCCGGCCGGCCTTCTGCTGTCCGGGCCGCCGCAGTCGCGCAGCGCCAGCGCGAGGCCGAGGGCCAGCCCGCCCCCCGCGCACTCGCCGCTCAGCAGGATCGGGGCCCGCGGGTAGCGGCGGGCGAGCCAGCGGTAGGCGGCGAGGACGTCCCGGCTTCCGGCCGGGAAGGGGTGCTCGGGCGCGAGCCGGTAGTCGGGCACCAGCGACCAGCCGCCGACGGCCGCCGCCAGCCGTCCGGCCAGCGGCGCCGCCAGCTCGGCGGAGCCCATCGAGTAGCCGCCGCCGTGCAGGTGCAGGACCACCGGTGCGTCGTCCCGCGACGGTCGGCCGACTTGCCGCGCGGGCGTCCCGTCGCAGCTGATCACGGCGGTCGGCCAGCTCGGGCCCGGGTTGGCGCGGTGCAGGCGGTCCCGCAGGAAGTCCGCGTAACCCTGGCGCTGGCCGAGCCAGCCCGCCGCCCGGTGCTCGCCCGTCAGCGCGGTCTGCCACAGGTCGAAGGCCTGCCGCGCCCGCGGTCGGCGCATCGGGTTCCGCACCGCGATCAGGTCCCGCCCGAACTCCTCGGGCGAGCCCTCCGCGGCCGCCACCGGGTCGTGCGCCAGCAGCCATTCCTGCATCGGCGGACCGGCCGGGCTGAGCCGCTCGAGCCCGCGGTAGTAACCGTTGCGCGCCCGGACCTGGACCGGATCGCTGGTCTGGCTGTTGCCCAGGTTGACCCGGGAGGACTCGAGCATCCGGGCGGTGCGCGGCTGACGGCGGAAGGCGTACTCGCGCAAGGCGGCGGGCTCGTTCCCCGGCCCGGCCCGCCGCAGGCAGGCGGCGAGCATGACGGCGTCCTCGAGCGCCATGCCGGCCCCTTGCCCGGCGCTGGGCGGGGCGGGATGGGCGGCGTCGCCGAGCAGGGTGACGCGGTCCGTCCCCCAGGACTCCAGCGGGTCGCGGAAGTAGATCCCGGTGATCAGCGCCTCGTCCATCGGGGCGAGCAGATCCTGCAGCGCCGGGCACGCGTCCGCCAGGGATGCGTGCAGGTCGGCCACCTCGCCGGAGGTTGTCCAGGATTCGCGGTTCACCTCGGCGGCGGGCACGAACGCGCTCAGGCTGTAGACGCTGTCGGCCTGCCGGTCGTTCCTGAGCGGGTACAGCAGCACGTGGCGGCGCGGACGCGGCTGCCGGTCCGCACGCACTCGGGCGGCAGCGCCATCAGCAGGCTCGCCATCAGGTCGGCGCGGTGCCCGCAGTAGTAGGGCTCGCCGTATTTCGCCGCCCTCGGCTCCAGCGACGACGCGGTGATGATCTCGTCGTCGCCCAGGCCGCGCTGCTCGGAGATGTCGATGCGGGCCGCGCTCTGCCGCCAGTAAGAGTCGGCCCCGAGGTATGTAAGCGCTTTCATCGCGTTCGCGTAGAGCCCGAGGCCCGCTCCGATCGCGGTGAACGCGGCCGCCTGTTCGAGCACCAGCGGCTCGAGGCCGGCCTTCCTGAGGGCGATCGCGGCGGCGAGCCCGCCGGTGCCGCCCCCGGCGATGATCACGCGCACCGCTAGCCCCAGAGGCGCTTCGACGCGATCCTGGCGCCCTCGGCCAGGGCCGAGAACTTGGCCCAGCCCACCTTCGGGTCAATCTCCCTGGTGGCGGCCTGCGAGGCGAAGCCGCAGTCGTTGCCGATCAGCACGTTCTCCCGGCCGACGAGCTCCGCGTACCGCACGGTGAGCTCGGCGATCAGCTCGGGGTGCTCGACCCAGTTGGCGCCGTTGCTGAGCATGCCCGGAATGATCACCTTGCCCGCGGGCAGCTTGACGTCCTCGAAGGCGTGGTAGTCGTGCAGGTGCCTGGTGTTCATCACCTCGAACGAGAACGCCTGGGCGTTGATCGTCAGCATCGGCTCGATGAAGTCCCGCAGCCGCAGGTCGTGGATGTGCGGGCCCTGGTTGATGCCGTAGCAGGTGTGGTACCTGATCTTCTCCGGCGGGATGTCCCTGAGCGTGTAGTTGATCAGCTCGACGGTCTCCGCCGCGTGCCGGTCCCGCTCGGCCGGCTCGGCGTCCTGGTAACCCCACAGGCTCGACGCGGCCGGGTCGTCGAGCTGGATCAGGAAGCCGGCGTCGATGATGGCCCGGTACTCCTGGTGGCACGCGTCCGCCAGCGCGGTCACGTACTCCTCGCGCGAGGAGTAGTACTCGTTCTTGTAGTCGGCCAGTCCGGTCGGCAGCGCCGCGGACATGAACACCTCGGTGTACTCCTTCCCGGCCAGCCCTGCCCGCAGGTTGGCGAGGTCGGTGGCGAGCGCCTGCTGGCCGATGTAGCTGACCGGTCCCCGGCAGATCACCCGGGCGGGCGGGCTCAGCATCGCCCCGTACATGGCGGTCTTGAAGTAGCGCTGGTAGTACTCGGGGAACTCGGCCACTTCCGGCCACGAGGCGGGCGACTCGTCGGCCGCGTAAGGCACCGCCTCGAACCCGGCCAGCCGCTCCTTCAGGTACGTGGTGAACCCGCTCTTGCGCTGCTCGCCGTCGTTGATGACGTCGATCCCGGCCTCGACCTGGCGGCGAACGCACTCCTCGACCGCCGCCGTCGCGCTGGCCTCGAACGCCGCGCGGTCGTAGGGCCGGCCGTTCTCCCTGGCCCGCATCAGCTCGATCAGGTCGTCCGGCCGGGCGATGCTGCCCGTGTGGGTGGTCAGGATCCGATCAGTGCTCGTCTGCACGGGCGAGTCCCTTCGTGGCGGGTAGAACTTTATATTATAAAATTGCGTATTGACGGCAAGGTGGGATTGCTATGACATATGGCGACCGGACCCGTGGTCAGGCGACAAAGGCCGACGGCGTCTACCTTGAGGTGCGCAGCCAGATCCTCTACGGCGCGCTCGAGCCGGGCCGCCGGATTGACTACGTGCAGCTCTCGGCGTCCCTCGGCGTGTCGATTACGCCGCTGCGCGAGGCACTGCGGCGGCTGGAAGCCGATCACCTGGTCATCCGGATCGCGCACCGGGACGTGATCGTCGCGCCGCTCACGCGGGCGGAGGCGACCGAGCTGGTCCAGGTGCGACGAGAGCTCGACCTGCTCGCCGCGCGCCTCGCGGCAGCGCAGATGACGGCCGACGAGCGGGCGGCCGCGCGAGAGCTGGTCGAGCGCCAGGACGAGCAGGAGGCACTGCGCTACCTGCGCGACGCGGGGATCCCGGTCGTCGTCGGCGGGATGCCGAACGTCAGCCGGGCGTTCCACCGGATGGTCTACTGCGGATCACACAATCAGGTGCTGATTCAGTACCGGGACGCGATATCGACCAGGACTGAGCGGTACGTGATCCTGGCCCGCCAGATCAGCGCGGTGCCGCCCGAGACCTACCGGCTGATGCACGCCAGGCTGCTGGCCACGCTGGAGGCCGGGGACGCGGCGGCCGCCGAGGAGATGATGCGGGCGCATTACCGGGAGCTGGACCTCAACTTCGCCGACGTGATCTTCGGCGATGGGCCGGCCGGCTGACGGCCGGCTCCGCTCAACCCGGGCGGGCGGCTTCCGGTCGCGCGGGAAGCGCTTGGGAAGCGTTTCGGCCATGTTGCCGGCGGTTCCGCTGTGCTTTCCTTGATCGGGGGTGATCGCGTGAATGAGCCAGTTACCCGCGAGGACGCGGACACCGCGCTCGCTGTGCTGCGGGTCGCGGCCCGGTGGGCGCTCACGCCTGCCCGCTGGTCTGACGTGGGCAGCACGGTGGCGGCGATGCGAACGGCGGTCACGGTCAATGACGGCCAGGCGCTGCGGGCAGGCATCAGGGATCTCACCTTCCTTGGCCCCGCGCGCGGGCCGACCGTGGAGGTTAGGGTGGCGGCGCCCGGCCAGCTGCTCGACGACTTCCGCGAACTCGCCGACGCGCTCGCGGAGCTGACGGAACAAGGCCGATCTCAGCCGCGGGCTGATGACGCGCGGGCGCCGCGGTCGGTCTCGCTCCCGGTCACGATCTACCTGCGCGACGAGTCCGGCCATGAGCTGGTCGAGCGGGCGGTCGATGAGCTGGTCGCGACGGCCGGGTTCGTCATCACCGAACGGAACGATCCGGTGTCCGGCTCCTGGTTCCGCCGGATGCGGGCGACGCTGGCCGGCGCGGCGCGGTCGCCGGAGGGACGGGCCCTGATCGAGGCGACCACGCTCCGGGCGGACCTGGAGCTGATCCAGCGTCCGGACGCGGAAGTGGCGGCGCTGTGGATGGCGAACATCGCCCCGCTGCTCGCGACCCTGCAGAGTATGGGAGACGCGGTCATCTACCTCGGGGTGGTGCTGATCGTGAAGTCCGACGGGAAGACGTTCGTCTACAAGCTCAGCACGCATCAGCAGCGCGTGCTCAACGATTCACCGCACCTGCTGACCGACCCGGAAAGCATCCTCCGCGGGCTCGGCGCGCCCGCCGGCCACGAGCTGCCGCTTCCTCACCCGGGCGGCCTTCGGCCGTAGGCGGCCAGGTCCCGGAATCGGGCGCGGGCAGTCCGGCCGGGAGGCGCGTCCGCCAGCCGGCAGCCCGCCGTCCTGAGGCGGCTGGTGACCTTATCGAGGCACTCGCCGCCGCCGTTGAGGGCGACGTAGTTGAGGCCGTTCAAATCAGCCATCGGCCGGTGCCTGCCCGCGTAGAGCACGATCGTGCGGTCGGCGTACGTGGCCAGGGCCATCCCGAGTTCCAGGATGACATTGGGCCGGGCCTGCATGGCCTCGACGGTCTCGTGGCCGTCCTCGTCCGCCTGGCGCAGTTCCGGGTGCAGGCGGACCACGTCGTCCGGGGTCATCAGGACGACCGCGGCCTGAGCCATGGCAATGCCCTGCATGATGACATCCCGCAGATAGGGGGAGGAACTGCCGGTCGCGGCGACCAAGGTCTCCCAGTCGAGCGGATGCAGGCCAAGCGCCTGCAGGAACCCGAACAGCGCGATCCGCGCCTGCTCGTCCCGGCCGTGGACGACGAAGACGTTCTTGGTGATGTCGTCAGCCGGGGCGCCCGCGGCGGCCGTCCGGTCCGATGGCTGGCCGGCCTGATCCGCCGTCGGCGCCCGCCCGGCCTCCGGCCCGGCGACCAGATCGGTGGCCTCGGCCGCGCGTTCGGCCGCGATGTCCAGGTAGCGGAGCTCGTCATCGAGCCGCGCGAGGAAGTTCTGCGCCAGCTGCCGGTCGTCGGCGAACGGCCCGTGCGGGGTGAGCAGCTCGGCGCTGCTGATGACCTGGCTCATGTTGAACTCCGCGATGTCCACTCCCTGGCGAAGCTCACGCAGGTCGACGGCCATCAGCCGGGCCTCGGCGGCGCGGCGGCGGAGCTCGTCGCCGACGGCCGCGTCGCTCCGCCGTCCCAGCGATTGCGCGCGCAGCCCGGCGACCTGAGAGCGGATGAGCGCCGTCAGCTCATTCGAGGTCGCATCGCGTTGCCAGACCCGGTACAGGAAGCGCAGTTTGGCGGCGTGCAGCAGGTAGCGCGCGAGCGGCGGGATGGCCGTGCTGCCGTCGGACCACGCCCACGCGCTGGCCAGCGCGTGGGCCTCCTGATCGGCGTCGAAGGCGAGCACGAAGCGGCGGGCCGGGCGGCCGTCCGCCCACGGCGGTGCCTCCCACAACTTCATCGGCCCGGCGGCGGCGGCCCGCTCGCCCGCCCAGCGCCCGATGCGGGCAGCGGCGGGCAGCAGGTCGTCCAGGGGCGGGCCGGGCGGGGTGGCCGACCGCGCCAGGTACAACCGCGCCTCGCCGAGAGGCCCGGCCGTCAGGCCGTCGC
>Ga0302325_10008639_pt1 | contig 22349 bp, 12 predicted proteins | sample Palsa_T0_2_FD_201948 | JGI IMG/M metagenome (GOLD analysis project Ga0302325, IMG submission 201948) | Peat permafrost microbial communities from Stordalen Mire near Abisko, Sweden - Palsa_T0_2 | ecosystem: Environmental > Terrestrial > Soil > Palsa > Peat permafrost | place: Sweden: Abisko...
AGCAGGCTGTAAGCCGGGGGTTGGTACAACCGGTTCCTGGCCGGTTTATGGCGGGAGCCCTGCCAACACACATTACTCCGCGCTCACGCAGATCGATACTGCCAATGTAGGGCAGTTGCAAAAGGCTTGGGAATATCACGCCGGAGATGGCGACAGCATGAGCCAGATACAGGTGAATGCGCTGGTGATCGATGGGGTGTTGTATGGGGTATCGCCACGGTTGAAGATGTTTGCGTTGGATGCGGCGACGGGGCAGGTGCGCTGGGTATACGACCCTGCGCGGCCGGTGAACGGGGATACGCCAAAGGTCGCTATCAATGCCTGCCGGGGTGTGGCCTATTATAAAGGCGGGGCGGAAGATCAGCGGCTGTTCTATTCTGCCGGCGGGTTCCTGTATTGTATCGATGCGCTTAAAGGGGAGCCGGTCATTAGTTGGGGTGACGGCGGGAAGATAGATCTGCACAATGACCTGGGCCGCGACGTAAAGCAACTGTATGTAGCCGGGACAACGCCGGGTGTTATCTATAAAGACCTGATCATCGTTGGGGACAGGGTTGATGAAGAAGCGGCGGCTGCGCCGGGGCATATCCGGGCTTATGATGTGCATACGGGCAGGTTGCGATGGATCTTTCATACGATCCCCTATCCGGGTGAGGAAGGCTATTCCACCTGGGATGATACGGCGGCGTATAAGCATCTGGGTGGGGCGAATGCCTGGGCGGGTTTTAGCCTGGATGAAAAGAATGGAGTGCTTTTCGCGCCGATCGGATCGGCTTCCTATGATTTTTATGGCGGCAAGCGGCTTGGCGACGATCTTTTCGCCAACTGTGTGTTGGCACTGGATGCGGCCACGGGCAAGCGGCTCTGGCATTTTCAGACGGTGCATCATGATGTCTGGGATCGGGACCCTTCAACGGCGCCCGTGCCCGTGGTCGTAAAAAAAGACGGCAGAAAGGTTCCGGCGGTCGTGCAGGTGACGAAGACGGGTTTTATCTTTTTGCTGGACAGGCAGACGGGAAAGCCTTTGTCGCCGGTGGAAGAGCGGTCTGTGCCTCAGGATAGTGCCCTGCCGGGTGAGCGGCTATCGCCGACGCAGCCCTATCCGGTGGGGATGCCGGTATATTCACGGCAATCACTGACCGAAAAAGACCTGAATCATCTTGTTTCGGATTCTTCTTACGAAGAGATCCGACGGCGGCTGGCGGGGTATCATGCGGGGATGTTCGTTCCGCCGACCAGGGCGGGGACGGTGATCTTCCCGGGTTTTGACGGTGGCGCGGAATGGGGCGGGCCGGCGTTTGACCAGGAGACGGGATTGTTGTATATCAATGCCAATGAGATGCCCTGGGTGTTGACGATGGTGGACGCCAGTAAGGATCTGGCGGTGACTCATGGCGGGGTGAGGGTGGGGGAAGCCGGTAAGCGCTTGTATGCCGCCAACTGTATGGTCTGTCATGGTGGGAATATGAAGGGCGGGGGAAATTTTCCGTCGTTGGTGGGGGTCGCCAGGAAATACAACGAGGATCAGTTTCTTGGGCTTATATCTGGGGGGCGGCGGATGATGCCGGCTTTTAAACAGCTGAGTGATGCGGAGAAGGGGGCGTTGGCGGCGTTTGTGCTGGGGGATGCCAAGAAGGGGGCGGCGGTGTTTGTGGATAAGGGTAAGGAGCCCGAGGACCCTTATTTTAAAATGCCTTTTCACGCGACGGGTTACAATAAATTTCTGACGAAAGAAGGTTATCCTGCTGTTGCTCCGCCCTGGGGAACGCTGACGGCCGTCGATCTGAATCGTGGGGTGATCGTCTGGCGGGATACGCTGGGTGACTATCCTGAGTTCAAGGCGAAGGGGATCCACACGGGCACGGAGAACTATGGTGGTCCGGTGGTGACGGCGGGTGGATTATTGTTCATTGCCGCCACCAGCGACGCGAAAATGCGCGCTTATAACAAGCGGACGGGTCAGCTGCTATGGGAGACTGATCTCCCTGCGGCGGGGTTCGCGACGCCATCGGTGTATGCCGTTGATGGGAAGCAATATGTGGTCATTGCCTGTGGTGGCGGGAAGCTGCACAAGAAGTCGGGGGACTCTTATGTGGCGTTTGCGTTGCCCTAAATTATTATGGCCTCAAAGGCCATTTTTTTCGGCTATAAAACCAACGCATTGTTTAAATTTGCAGGTAAACACGCAATATTATGAGGACCGCCGCTATAGACAAGCAAATCAATACCTACCTGGGCCAGCTAAACTCGAAAGAAAAGCAAGCTGTCTTAAGCGTTGTAAAGACCTTTGTAGAGAACAAACAAGAGGATAGCCCCTTGGAGGATAAGGAATTTATAGAAGAGCTGGACCGTAGGACTGCAGAATATGAAAGCGGCACGGCCAAAGTCTTAACTTTAGATCAATTAGAAGCAAGGGCCAGGAAATCATACAGAGCCAAAACCAGGGCTAAAAAATGACCTATAAATGCGAGTTTCACTATGAAGTCGAAAAGGACTATAGTGAAGCCTATGAATGGTATGAAAGTCAAAAAAAGGGATTAGGAGAGCGATTTTTGACGTTTGTCCGCAAAAAAATTGACCAAATTGCGGAGCATCCAGAACACTATGGCGTGAGGACACGCAAGGATCACCGCGAAGTGCAACTAGATGTTTTTCCCTATCTAATCGTCTATAAAATTTATAAACGGAGCGAAACCATTCTTATAATTTCCATCCATAATACAAGAAAGCATCCCCGCAAGAAATACCGCAAATAACCCTACTTCGACAAGCGAAAAACGGATGGTTCTGTAAGTCTTCGGCGTTCTCCTCTTGGGGCATCTTTTCATATTTCATCGACGTTTTCAAGTTCATCCCGGGGATCTTCCCGGCTTCACTCTCCGGTTGACGAATACGTCGTGATGTTGAGGCGGTTCTCAAACTCAAAATGTGTGGCTTCATCACTAAGAGAAAAGGACAAATGAAGTCGGGGGACTCCTATGTGGCGTTTGCGTTGCCGTGAGAAACCGCAGTTTGTGGCCGGTTCAGCATGGGGCTATCTTTTTGCGTAGTGGGTGGGGGAAAGGAGAAAGAGGGCTAATTTTGGTGCAAAATCTACTTTATGCGGTTTATGAAGGATAAAAAGCAATTGCTCGGCGGTCTAATAGTTTGCATGCTGATGGCTGCCTGCGGCAACAATACGTCCAATCCGACGGCCGCGGCACCGGCGGGCGGGGATTCGTCGGGTATCAAGGAGGAGACGATCTCGTTCCCCGCGGACAGCGCGAACCTGCACGCTTTTGTCGTGTACAGTGATTCTATCAAAGGCAAGCGGCCGGCGGTCATTGTGATTCCGGAGTGGTGGGGCTTGAATGACTATCCAAAGATGCGGGCGCGGATGCTGGCGAAGCTGGGGTATGTAGCCATGGCGCTCGACATCTATGGAGATGGCAAGGTAGCCGAGACGCCTGATAGCGCGATGGCGTATGCCGGCCCGTTCTATGCCCATCCTGAGAAAGCCAAGGCGCGGATCGATGCGGCTATCGCCAGGCTGCGGACCTACGATAATGTCGATACGGCGGAGATCGGCGCCATTGGATATTGTTTTGGCGGCGGCGTGTTGCTGAATACGGCGCGGCTGGGGGATGATCTGAAGGGTGTGGTGAGCTTTCACGGTTCGCTGCTGGGCACCCCGGCGCGCAAGGATCTTTTGCGGACCAAGATCCTGGTCTGTCATGGCAATTCGGATAAGTTTGTGACGCCGGACATGGTGGCCGCCTTTAAAAAGCAGATGGATAGCATTGGCGCAAACTATACTTTTATCGGTTATGACAGCGCTACGCATGCGTTTACCAATCCGGCATCTACAGTCAACGGGCAGAAGTTCCATATGCCTATCGCCTACAATGGGAAAGCCGATACTGCGAGTTGGGAGGCAATGAAAACCTTTTTTTCGGGTGTGTTTGGCAAATAGGCCCGGGGTCGGCGCGGCGCGCGCCGCGGAGCCGTGGGATCCCGGAATGTGATGAACGGGGTTAAAATTGGATTAAACGATTGACCAGAAATTCTTTTTGCAGTAGCTTTGGCGTCAAATGCTATCCTTTTCACAGGCGCTGATCCAAATCAAAAAGTTAAGCTGGCTGTTGCTGGGTTTTTGCTTTGTCATCTTGTACTCGTGTCCCGTAAAAAAATACCTGCTGCTGACGTTTGGAAATGGCAGGGCAAGCGATTCGCAGTCGGTTCAATTCCAGAAAGACGTTTATTCCCATGCTGAAAAGATCGTTTATTTGCGCCGACAGTCGGTCAAGTCGATCATCGTTATAACCGGTCAGGTCGTTCGTCCCGTGATGTCGCCGGTGCTTAGTTTTTTTGTAACGGACCGGGACAATTCCCGTAAAGCCATGGGCATGGCCGTGCAGGGGCCCCATAGCGCCATCGGAGGTGCGCCTCCGCTTTGGCTCGGAGTGAAGCAACTATTAATTTGAGTGTTTTCTTTCTTTCCCATCATCCACGTATTGCTTGTCATGTCTGTGACGCTCCGGTGAATAGCCGCGGATGTCCTGTTTTCCTTCTATCTCTATACATTATTTAGTTATGTGGATTGTCAGATTAGCCTTAAGAAGGCCCTATACCGTAGCCGTAATGGCCTTCCTCATCATGATATTGGGCATCATGTCCATCAAGTCGATGATGGTGGATATCTTCCCGGTCATCGATATACCCGTTGTGAACGTGATCTGGAACTATACCGGGCTTTCCGCCGCCGACATGGAGCGGAAGGTGGTGTTGCTGAGCGAACGCGGTATCTCGTCGTCCGTGAACGGGGTCGAGCGGATCGAGTCGCAGTGTCAGCCGGGGATCGGTTTGATGCATGTTTATTTTGAAAAAGGCACGGATATAGGCGCGGCGATAGCACAGATGTCGGCTACGGCCAACGTCTCGCTGCATAGCATGCCGCCAGGCATCCAGCCGCCGTTCATCATCCAGTTCAATGCCACCAACGTGCAGGTGGCGCAGATCACCCTGTCGAGCAAGACCATTCCCGAGGACAAGATCTTTGACTATGCGCTGAACTTTATTCGTATCCGGCTCTTTACGATCCCCGGGCTTTCGACGCCTGCGCCGTTTGGCGGTAAAACAAGGGAGATCGTCATCGATGCCGATCCCAAGGCGATGGAGGCGAAGGGACTGTCCCCATCCGATCTGTTGAATGCCTTGCAGGCGGAGAATTTGATCATCCCCGCGGGTACAGCCCGTATCGGCACACGAGAATACAATGTGGAGATGAACTCCAGCCCCGAAGTGGTCAACGAATTCAAGGCTTTGCCGGTTAAGAGTGTAAATGGTCAGATCGTCAATATGGGCGACGTCGCCAAAGTGGAAGACGCCTATGCGGACCAGACCAATGTGGTGCGGGTGGACCGGCACCGGGCGGCCTATCTGAGTATTTTGAAAAAATCGAATGCATCTACCCTTATGGTGGTAGAGGCGGCAAAGGAGATGATCCCGGTGATCAAGGAAACGGCGCCGGAGGGACTGGATCTCAAAGTGGACTTCGATCAGAGTGTCTTCGTGGAGAACTCCATCGAGAGTGTGCTGCATGAGGCCGTCACGGGGGCGATCCTGGTCTCGCTGATGGTGTTGTTCTTCCTGGGCAGCTGGCGGAGTATCATCATCATCTGTACGTCCATCCCGCTGTCCATCTTCGTGGGGATCATTTTTTTGAAACTCACCGGCAATAGTTTGAATATTATGACGCTCGGCGGGTTGTCGCTGGCGATCGGGATGCTGGTGGACGATGCCACGGTGGAAGTGGAGAATATCCATCGGAATATCCACCTGCAAAAGCCGTTGACGATCGCGATCCTCGATGGGGCGCAGCAGATCGCGGTGCCGGCCCTGATGGCCACGCTGGCGATCTGTATCGTGTTCTTCCCGGTGGTATTGCTGACCGGGCCTTCCAAATACCTGTTCCAGGCCATGGCACTCAGCGTGGTAGTGTCCATGATGGCCAGTTATATCCTGTCCAGGACGCTGGTGCCGGTGTTGGCGCGGATGCTGATGGCCAGTGAATACCATGGGTTGGAGAGGCCGGTCGGGGTCAGCAAGTTTAAACAGGTGTCCTACAGCTTTAACCATTGGCGGGACAAGCGGTTCGGGAAATTCACGGAGCGATATGGCCGTGCTCTGCACAACTGCCTGAAGAACCGGACAGTGGTATTGCTGAGTGTTTTGGCCGTGCTGGTCATCTCGCTCTTTCTCGTCAAGATCATCGGTACGGATTTCTTTCCCGTGACGGATACGGGGATGATGAAGATCCACTTCCGGGCGCCTTCGGGCAGCAGGATCGAAGAGACGGAAAGGCTGGTGGACTCCGCCGAAGGCCGCATCCAGCATATCATCCCCAAGGGCGATCTGGGGTCCATCAACGATATGATCGGGGTGCCGCTCTTTTATAACCTTGGTTTTGTGCAAACCGATAATACCAGCAGTATGGATGCGGATATCCTGATCGCGCTGAACGCCAGGCATGCGCCCACGGCGGGGTATATGCGGCGGATCCGTGAGGACCTGAATGCCAATTTCCCCGGCTGCAGTATCTACTTCCAAAGTGCGGATATCGTCAGCCAGGTATTGAACTTCGGCGTCTCGGCGCCTATCGATGTGCAGATCATGTTCAGCAACTACGACAGCTCTTATAAATATGCGTCGAAACTAAAGGAAGCGATCAAGACCATTCCCGGCACGGTGGATGTCAATATCAAGCAAGTGCTCGACTACCCGACCTTTAAGATCAATGTGGACAGGGAGCGGGCGCAGGAGTTGGGCCTGGCGCAGCGGGATGCGGCCAATGCGCTGTTGATCGCTCTGTCAAGTAATACGCTGGTGTCGCCGTCGTTTTTTATCAATCCCGTCAACAATGTGAACTATACGGTGGCGGTAAAAGTGCCCTATAAGCAGCTGAACTCGATGAACAGCGTGATGAACACGCCGATCACCAACAACAACGCGTCCCTGATGCAGACGGTGAGGTCTTCGCCGACCGACCTGCCGATAGCGCAGGCGCAGCCGCTGGGGAATATCGCCACGGCGCAATTCCAGAATGAATACGATATCATCTCTCACTATACCGTGCAAAGGGTCATGGACATCACGGCCAACGTGGATGGCAGAGATATGGGTTCCGTGGCTTCCGACATCGAGAAGAAGATCGCGGGCATCGGGGCTGTCCCCACGGGAATGCACTTCTTTTTGCGCGGACAGCCGGAGGTCATGAACCAGACCTTTACGACGCTGGGATTCGGACTGATCCTCTCGGTGGTGTTGGTGTATTTTCTGATGGTGGTATTGTTCCAGACCTGGCTCGATCCACTCATTATCCTGTTTGCTGTGCCGGGCGCCTTTATCGGCATCCTGTGGATGCTGGCTATCACGGGTACGACGCTGAACACGGTGTCGTTGATGGGGTCGATCGTCGCGGTGGGCATTGCGGTGTCCAACTCGATCCTGCTGGTGAGCTTTGCCAACGAAGTGCGGGTGGAGAAGGGTTTGAATGCCATCGAAGCCGCGCTGGAGGCCGGGAAGACGCGGCTTCGGCCTGTGCTGATGACGGCGCTGGCGATGGTGCTTGGCATGATACCGATGGCCCTTGGCACGGGACCCGGCGGAGAGCAGAATGCGCCGCTTGGCCGTGCGGTGATGGGCGGGTTGATCGTCGCCACTTTTGTGACCTTGTTCATCGTGCCGGTGATCTATTCTTTGTTAAGAAAGAAGGAGCCTACGCGGCATAAGCTGGACGAGCAGTTTGCATTGGAAACGATGCGTTATGATAACACAGAAAAAAAATAGCTATGAGTAATAACAAAACAGGATGGAAGGTATGGCTGGGCGGCCTGCTGATAGTGGCGCTCGCCGGCTTTGGTTTCACCTTTATGGCGTTGAAGAAGGGCAATGCCCTGGACGCCGAGACGAAGAGTCGTGTCAGGCAGGCACAGGAAGGACCTGTCGTCAAGTCGATAAAGGCCGGTGTCAGCAGTTCGGACAAGGGGCTGGTGTTTATTGGAGAGGCGCGGCCTTACCAGGAGACGACGCTTTATGCCAAGACGGGCGGGTATATGAATAAGATACTCGTCGACAAGGGCGACAACGTGCATGCGGGTCAGCTGTTGGCGACGATCATTTCGCCGGAGACGGACCAGGCGTACAATGCGGCGATCGCCGATCTGGAGAACAAGCAGAAGATCTGGGCGAGAGATTCATCGTTGGTGAAAAAGGAATACATCAGCCGCGAGGAAGCCGAGACGAGCCAGACGTCGGTGACGATGGCGCGGGCGCAGGTGCAGAGCCTGAAAGAGCAGATGGGGTATAAGAACCTGGTGGCGCCCTTTAGCGGCACGGTGACGGCGCGTTATGCCGATCCGGGTGCGTTGGTGCAGAATGCCACCAGCTCTCAGACGAGTGCGCAGCCAGTGGTCACACTTTCCGAATTGGACAGGGTGCGTATCTATATCTATGTGCCGCAGATCGATGCGCCGTTCGTGCAAAACGGTTATCCCGTAACGATCACTTCGACGGACCGGCCCGAATGGAAGCTGAAGGCCACGGTTACGCGGGTCGCCGGCGAACTCGATCCCAAGACAAGGATGATGCTGGCCGAGATCGATGTCACCAATGACAGGCGGGATCTGATCCCCGGCTCTTATCTGCAGGTGAACTTGCAGACGCCGGACCAGCAAACGCTGGCCATTCCGTCCGAGGCGCTGGTGGTGCGCGGGGGAAAGTATTTTGTGCCGAGGATCGACTCTGCGCACCAACTGCATTATCAACCGGTGACGGTGGGTAAGAATGACGGCGCTTTTGTGTCCATTCTGGGTGGGATACAGCGGGGAGATGTCATAGGGTTGAATGTGAGTCCTGAATTAAAGGAAAATCAAAAGGTAAAATTGCAATGATAGCGCGATATTTAATTTTAATTTTTAGTGGAACGATTGGTGTCCGGACATTAAGCTTGCAAGACTGTATTGCGATCGCCCTGCAGAATTCGACGGCGGTGCTGAAGGGGAACAATGACGTGGCCCTGGCCGGGACGCAAGTGCTGGCGGCCTATGGTCAGTATCTGCCCAATGTGCAGGCGGCGGGAGGCTATAATTATGACCTTGGGAATAATTTCTATGCTTCGACGGGACCTTATCTGGCATATACGGCGCGGAGTGCCTACAATTATCAGCTGACGAGCAGCATCAATATTTTTACGGGCTACTACAATTACAGCAGCTTCAAGGCGGCCAAGCTGAACAAGAATGTCGCGGAGCTGTCGCTGGAGCGCGCGAAGCAAGCGATAGAACTGGACATCACGCAATCGTTCCTGCAGGTGATCCTGGACAGGAAACTGGTGTTGCTGGACAGCAATAACCTGGTGGTGTCCTTACAGCGGGAGCAGCAGCTGCAGATGCTCACGGATGTGGGCCGTCGGGCGCGAACCGATCTGTACCAACAACAGGCGCAGACCAGCAGCGATCAACTGTTACTGATCAATGCGCATAGCAGGCTGAAGAACGATAAGATCCTTTTGTTGCAGAAGCTGCGTATCGACAGTGCCGACAGTTATGACATCGAAGACATGGCCATCGAGGACGGCGCCGAGGCGGCCCGTTATGGAAGTGTGGAAGACCTGGTGCAGGAAGGTTTGCGGACGCGGGTCGATCTGCGGGGCGCCGATCTGACTGTGCAGGCCAGTGACTGGGATATCAGGAAATTCCGGAGCGGGTATCTGCCGGTGGTGAGTGTGGGCGGTGGTCTGTACAACAACGGTGGTTCCTATAATGCGTTAACCGTAAACGGGATCGACGAGATGCCGGGTTCGCAGACCTCGCAGCTGACGCAACTTTATAAGAACACTTATGGGTTGGTGGGTATCAATGCGGTCTGGAATATCTTCGACCGGTATGCGACGAAGAGCAATGTGGCGGCGGCGCGGATCGTGTCCGATAATGCGCGGATCGACAAGGAGGACACGCGGATCGGTGTGGTGGCCAATATCCGGATGGCGCATAATGATTATGTGAATGCGGTGCAGCAGATGGAGACGGTGGGGAAGGGGCTGGAGGCTGCGCAGCAGGCTTTTGATGCGGTGAATGCGCGGTACCAGCAGGGGGCGACGGATTTTATTACGGAGTCGAATGCGCAGCAGGTGTTGTTGCAGGCGCAGCAGAATAAAATTGAGGCTTCTGTTAACATGCAATTGCAAAAGCGAGCCATTGATTTCTTTACCGGGACGATCACGCCTTAGGTTCCCCGCCGGCCGGCGGGGCAGGGGTTATTTGATCAGATTACCATTTTCCACCACCCATTTGAGGAGGGCGTTGTTCTCGTCGCGGAGCTGGAGTTTGCGGCAGATGGTATGACGATGGTTTTTGACGGTATATCGGCTGAGGTGGAGTGTTTCGGCGATGTCCATGGTGGTCTTTTTTTCGCGGATGAGCCGCAGGATGCGAAGTTCGGTCTCGGAAAAAGTAATATCCGACTGAAGGAAGGCCTTGCCGGCCTGGTCGTCGGAGCGGATGCGGGCCATGACCAGCTGGATGCCGGTGAAGAGCTGGGATTCGTCGATGGGTTTTATGAGGTAGTTGGCGGGATGGGTGGCGGCGGCTTTTTCGATCACGCTCCGGTTCTGATAGGAGGTGATGTAAATGACCTCGAAGGCATAGCGGCGGCGCAGGTCGACGATGAGGTCGATGCCCGAATGTTCTTCCTCCAGGTGGATATCGCAGAGTAGGAGGTGGGGGAGGAAAGTGGCCATTGTCGTCCGGGCCTCTTCGGCTGATACGGCGATAGCGGTCTCGCATTCGAAGTTGCTTTTTAGCTGCCGCTCGATGAAGCGGGCGATGATGATCTCATCTTCAATAATCAGGATCCTTACCATGTGTGTTTATTTAAACCGGGATCGTAAAACAATAACTCAGTCCTCCTTCCCCATTTACTGACATCTGGCCTTTCATTTGCCGGGTGAGGTCCCGGATGAGCGGAATACCCATCGTGAACCGTTCGTGGTCCGGGTCATTTCCCGGGAGTCCTTTGCCATTATCGGAGTATTCGAACTGAAGCATATGCTCATTCAAGGCCCTCGCCTGGACGCGGATGCAGGGATCCGGATGATCCGTGAAGGCATGTTTGAAGGTGTTGGTGAACAACTCCGACATGATCAGTCCGAACGACAGGGTATGTCTGTCGCTAAGCCGGAGTGTCGGCGGGATGTCCTGCAGGATGCGGGTCTTCTCCCGGACGTCATAGATCTTTTGCAGGTGCGCCGCGAGTTCGCCGGTGAATTCGCAAAGGCCGACGCTGCGTCCCTCTTCGAAGTTGAAAAGTTTTTGATTAACGAGCATCATGGCCCTGATCTTACCGATATTCCCCTTTAGTATTTCGCGGGAGGCGCCATCCTTTACTATCGGGAGCTGCAGGCTGAGCAGGCTGTACAGCAACTGCAGGTTGTTCTTGACGCGGTGGTTGAGCTCGTTGATGAGTATTTCTATCTTGGTATTCCTTTCCGCGAGGAGTTGTTTTTGTTTGAGGAGTCGTCTATTGGAGACGGCGAGTTCTTCGGTCCTTTCCGATACCTTTTTTTCGAGGAGGCTGTTTTGTTCCGACTGTAGCCGGCTGAGTTCCTGCAATGCGGCCTGTTTGGCTATTTCGTGGCTGCGCATCTCTTCCTTGAGGCCGGTGGAGAATAGCAGTACGACGGCCAGCACGACGCAATCGCCGATAATGGTGGTAGTCGTCAGTGACCGCTCGTGGTTGAGCAGGATGTTGGCGGTGATAAATATTCCGGCTGTCACGCACAACATGACTCCATAGGCCAGGAAGCGCTGGGCGGCGCTGAGATGGCGCCAACAGGTATGGAGGGCGGCAATGCCAAAGCCCAACATGAGCGGGTGTTCGGCGCAATTGACGATGGCCGAGAGGTTGTAGTTACCGGTAAAATAGTCAATGCAAAAGCTGGTGATGGTCGTAGCCGCGAGCAGCCAGGGTATCCAGCGTGTCCAGGCGTAGAGGCGGGGGTAAGCGGTTCTTATGCGCCAGGCATCGGCTACCAGCAGGTAAAGGCCAAGCATGCCAGCGTGCAGGAAATGGACATTCAGGAGCCACCCGGACGCGGGGTCTTCGGGTGAGAACCATTCGATCCAGTAGCCGCCTGAGCCGAAGACATACAGGCCTATGCCGGCGATGAACAGTGCGAGCCAGGCGTAGGGCCGGTAGCGGCTCACGGCCCATGACAGGAGCGTGTATATTAGCAGGAGGGCGACGGCGCCCAGGAGGGCGGCATCAATGGACTCCCTGGTACGCAGCGCCTGGGAGAATTGCCGCCTGGGTTGTAGCTGGAAATCAAAAACCGGCTGATAATGTTTGGTGTGGTGGACCTGTATGAGCAGGGTATAATCTTTTCCGGCTTGCACGGGCAGGATCGTATAGAGCCGGCCGTCGCCATCGGCGATCTCACTTCTCGGGCGGAAGGCGCCCACGGCCCTGTGGACGACGAGGCCGCTGTCCGAGAACAGGTAGACGTCGACGTAAGTGAGGTGGCTAAAGGAAAGTACGTTGCCCCGGTTTGCCGGGGTGGTGGCGTGGAAGGTGGTCCGCAGCCAGTAGTAGCTGGTGGGGTCGCCCTGCCAGCCTTGCCTGAGTGGCGCGAAGGCCTGTGGCTGGTGATAGAGGATGGAAGCGGTACGGAGGCCGGTCGAATCTTCGAGCATCCGGAATTGCAGCGGTGGAGACAGTGGCCGGCCTGCGGCGGGAAGGATAATGAATGATAAGAACACCGGGAGCAGTATGCCCGGCGCTTTTAAGGATATGAAGCGAGCCATCTCAATAAAAGTACAAAAAATTTAAGCCCCCGCACCAGGTAATAGTACGTAAAAATACTAATTAGGACCCTGGGGTCCGCTGGGAAGTAATGTGCGCCTCGCGACTTGCGGAAGCGGACAGGGGGATGCATCGAAATCGGACAGTTTTCGGTAATTAACCTATGTAAGCTGTTGACAGACATTTCGCTATGCAATTGGCATATTGTTGGCGCCCGCAACCTCACTATGCTGCTAAACTTCTTGAAAATAGCCTATCGAAACCTGTTAAAGAACAAGGTTTTTTCCATCGTCAATATTTTCGGACTGGCCATCGGTATGGCCGCCTGTTTTTTCATCTTTGCCTATGTGCATTTTGAGTCCAGTTATGACCGGTTCCATAAAAGTGCCGCCGATCTGTACCGGGTCAATATTTTCTTTGGGGGCAGCTTTGGCGGTTTCCCGGCCATGTCGACCAACCATCCTGCGACGGGTCCGGCCATGAAGCGGGATTTTCCGGAGGTGAAGGAATTTGCGCGGCTGGCGCCGCCATCCCTTTTCTTACCCAGCACGACGGTCACCTACACTGATCCGAAGGGACAGGACGTCACGCTCAACCAGGAAAAGATGTTTATCGCTGATCCCAGTTTCCTGAGGATGTTCTCCTTTCCTTTTGTAGCGGGTAACCAGGCGACGGCGCTCAACGAAGGCCGGTCGATCGTGATCAGCGCCTCGATGGCGAAGAAATATTTTGGCCAGGCAGATCCCGTTGGCAAAATGCTTACGCTTAACCGGCAGTTGCCGTTGAAAGTGACCGGCGTGTTCAAGGACGTGCCGGAGAACTCCCACCTCAAATTCGATATGCTTATTTCGTTTGTGACCATGGTGGACGACAAATTCGGTAATACGGAGTTTGGATGGCCGGAGTTCTATACTTACGTGCAACTGGCGCCGGGCACCGATCCTAAAAAAATAGAAGCAAGGTTTCCGGCCTTTGTGGAGCGCTACATCGGTAAAAAACAACGCGAGCTGAATTTCCAAACCTACCTGCATCTGCAGCCGCTCGGTGATATTCATCTGCGCTCGGGTGAGACCCGGGGGCCGGAACCGGGTGGCAGCGAAAAAGAGGTGTATTTTCTCACGCTCATCGGGGTGCTGATCCTGGTGATCGCGTGGATCAACTATATCAATCTCTCTACTGCCAAGTCGGTTGAACGGGCCAAGGAAGTGGGATTGAGGAAAGTCGTCGGCGGCCTGCGCCGGCAGATCGTCGGGCAATTCATTCTCGAATCGGTGCTGGTGAATTTGCTGGCCCTTGTCGTTGCCGTGGTCATCGTCTTGCTTTGTTTCCCTTTCTTTGGGCCGTTTATAGGAAAGCCAATCGATCAGGGCACGGCTTCTTCGGGTATCTGGCATGCACCATCGTTTTGGCTGGCTACGCTGGCGGTGTACCTGGTCAGCGCTTTTATAGTTGGCGCCTATCCAGCTTTTGTGCTTTCCGCATTTCGGCCGGCTGCCGTGTTGAAAGGGAAATTCGGGAATTCCGGTCGGGGTATCTTCCTGCGAAAGTCCTTGGTCGTCGTGCAATTCGTTCTTTCCCTGCTGCTGATCGCGGGCAGCATCACTGTTTATTCGCAACTTTCGTTTATGCAACGGGAATCGCTGGGTTACGACAAGGATCAGATCCTGGTGGTGAAGGCACCCGCTTTTACGGACTCGACCTTTACACAGAAGATCGGGGTCTTTGAGGCCAGTTTGCGGCAGGACCCCAGTGTCCGGGGGATCGCGCCTTCCTCCGATATCCCCGGCAAGGCGGTGATCGACAGGAACGGCATGCGGCAGGCATCACAGGATAAGACACACAATTATCTGACCTTTCTATCGCAGGTGAACGACCAATTTTTGGCCACCTATGGGATGTCGCTGGCGGCAGGGCGCAACCTGAACCGTTCGGATACCGTGAATCCCTTTACCTCCAGCGGCCGAAGCAGCAAGATCAGGGTGTTGGTGAATGAAATGGTGGTGAAGGCCTTAGGTTACAAAAACAATGAAGCAGCGGTCAACCAGGATATCATTTTTAGTTATGGGCCTGGTGAGCTTTCCGGACAGATCGTGGGCGTTGTGCATAACTATCATCAACGTTCGTTGAAGGATGGATATGACCCGATGCTGTACTGGTATCCTGCCTATGACAACTGGCGGTATTTTTCCGTGCAGGTAAAGGCCGACCACCTGCAACAGACCCTGGCGGGGATCGAGCGTGCTTATAAAGATGTTTTTACCGGCAATCCTTATGAATATTTCTTCCTGAATGAATATTTTGGGCGGCAATATGAATCCGATCAACGTTTCGGCAAGGTCTTCGGGTTGTTTACCGGTCTGGCGATCTTTGTCGCATGTCTGGGTTTGCTGGGCTTATCCGCTTTTATGATCCGGTTGCGGACCAAGGAGACGGGTATCCGGAAGGTGTTGGGCGCCAGCGTTTCCAGTCTGCTCATTTTGTTCAGCAAGGATTTTGTGAAGCTGGTGGCTATAGCTTCGGTGATCGCTATTCCGCTGGTCTATTGGGGGGCGAATCAATGGTTGCGGAATTATGCGTTTCATATCCGGTTGGAGTGGTTTATTTTCGTGGGACCGCCTTTGTTGCTGCTGTCGATCTCTCTGGCGATGATCGGGGTGCAAAGCGTGAAGACGGCGCTGGCCAATCCTGTTGACAGTTTAAAAACCGAATAACCCTGCATATGATCAGAAATTTTTTGCTTATCGCGCGACGGAATTTAGTGAAGAATAAAGTCTTTTCGCTGGTCAATATCTTCGGGTTGGCCATCGGGATGGCGGCTTGCTGGTTTATCTTCGAGTATGTGCGTTTCGAGCGGAGCTATGACCGGTGGCATGTCAATGCGGATCGCATCTACCGGGTGCCGCTGGCGCTCGAGCCTAAATTTTTAGGGTATAATGCCAACGCCGACAACTATCCCGGGATTGGTCCTGCGTTGAAGGCGGATTTTCCGGCGGTGGTGGATTTTGCGCGGCTGGCTACACCGACTACTTTCAACGGCGCGCTCTTCATGCTTTCGTATACAGATCAGCGTGGGAGCATCCGGCAATTCAACGAAACCGAGCTCTATTTTGCAGACCCGGGCTTTCTGCGGATGTTTAGCTTTCCTTTTCTCAAGGGTGATCCGAAGACGGCGCTCTCCGATGAACAATCGGTAGTCCTTAGTGCCAGCCTGGCCCGCAAATACTTCGGTGACGAAGATCCCATGGGCAAGGTGGTCCATTTGAACCGTCAGCCGTTGACCGTTAAGGGGTTGTTTGCGGATGTCCCGGAAAATTCGCATCTCCATTTCCAGCTGCTGGTGGGGTTACGCCCGCAATTTTTATATAGTAATTTCGACGCACCCGGTTGGTATACGTATGTCCAGCTTGCGCCGGGCGCCAATCCGGCGAAGCTAGATGCGCAGCTGCCGGCTTTTGCCAGGAAATATCTGGAAAAGCGGTTATCTCCGCTGAGTTTGTCCGCCGCGATGATCTTGCAACCCTTGACCGACATTCATTTGAAGTCGGAGGTTCATGACGAGGTCGAGGCGCAGGGCAGCGAGAAAACCTTGTATTTCCTGACGATCCTGGGGGCATTCATTCTGGTGATCGCCTGGATCAATTATGTCAATCTTTCTACGGCAAAATCGATGGAACGAGCCAGGGAGGTGGGGGTGCGAAAGGTGGCCGGGGCTACCCGCTGGCAACTAGCCGGTCAATTCATGCTGGAGTCGATGCTGATCAATGGGCTGGCTGTATTGGTGACGATCCTGATCGTTTCGCTGACGGGGCATTCTTTTGATGTCTTTGTCGGGAAGGGGATCCATCGGGCATTTCTGGCGAGCGGGCTTTTGGGGCAGTGGTCGTTCTGGGCGGCGCTGGTGGGAATTTTTCTGGCGGCTTCGGTGCAGGTGGGCGCTTATCCGAGCTTTGTCATTTCGGCTTTCAAGCCTGTGCTCGTATTAAAGGGGCGGTTTCAGCGTTCGGCGAAGGGTGTGTTTTTGAGGCAGGCTTTGGTAACCTTTCAGTTTGTTTTGTCGATCCTGCTGATCGCGGGTACGTTGATCGTGTACCGGCAGTTGCAGTTCATGCGCAGCCAGGACCCGGGTTACAAACGGGACCAGTTGGTGGTCATCAAGGGGCCGGCTGTGACGGATTCGACGTATACTACGATGGCGGGGGCTTTCAAGGCGGAGTTGTCCAGGGCTGCGGCCATCAAGGGGGTGACGGGGACGTCCGAGGTCCCGGGACAGCCTATACAAGCCAATAATGGCGTGCGAAGGATCGATCAGGCCACAAAGGACAACCAGTGGGCCGATTTTCTTTTGGTCGATCATGATTTTTTATCGACCTACGGCCTCAAGCTGGCAGCGGGCGACGATATACCGGAGAATGAAATAGGGGATTGGACCAGGACCATGCGGTCGAAGGTGATGATCAATGAAACGTTGGCTAAACTATTGGGATATACCAGTCCGGCGGCGGCCGTGCATCAGCAAATGTATTTTATCTCCTGGCTGGGGGATGTCAAGGCGGAGATCGTAGGCGTGGTAAAGAATTATCAGCAGGTATCGCTTCAGACGGCTCCCGAACCGATCATGTTCTACAGGGTCTGGTTTGCCGGGCCTTCGTATTTCACAGTAAATGTCCAGGGCGGCGATCTTTCGCGGACGATGGCGCATATCAAGCAGGTCTATGGCCAGTTCTTTAAAGGCAATGCTTTTGAGAGTTATTTTTTGGACGAGCATTTTAACCAGCAATACAATTCGGATCAGAAGCTGGGCGGCCTTTTTGGGTTGTTTGCCGGGCTGGCGATCTTTGTCGCGTGTATGGGGTTGCTGGGGTTGTCCAGCTATATGATCCGGCTTCGGGTCCGGGAGATTGGCATCCGGAAGGTGCTGGGGGCGTCGGTGGGTGGGTTGCTGGTGTTGTTGAGCCGGGATTTTTTCCGGCTGGTGGGCATCGCCGCATTGATCGCGCTGCCGGTGGCGTATTTTGGCGCGGACCGGTGGCTGCGGAATTATGCGTTCCATATCCGGGTGGGTTGGGTGATGTTGGTGCTACCGCCGTTGGTTTTGTTGTTTGCGGCTTTGGTGACGGTGGGTTTTCAGAGTGTGCGGGCCGCATTGGCCAATCCTGTTGACAGTTTAAAGACGGAATAACGATTAAAACCCTTTTTACCATGTTTAAAAATTTTTTGTTGATCGCGCGACGGAACCTGCTCAAGAACAAGGTCTTTTCGGTGGTGAATATTTTGGGGCTGGCCATCGGGATGGCGGCCTGCTGGTTCATCTTCGAATATGTACGATTTGAGCGCAGCTATGACAAGTGGCATGCCAATGCGAACAACATCTACCGGGTTCCGATGGCTTTCGATCACTATTTTTCGGTGAACAATGGGGATGCGTCCAACTATGCGTTGGTAGGGCCGATGTTAAAGGCCGAGTTCCCGGAAGTATTGGAGTATGCACGGCTGGGGCCGCCCGATGTTTTTGGACGTACGCGAGCATCGATGTTCTCCTATACCGATGGTCACGGGAACAGCAGACGGTTCTACGAGTCCGACTTCTTTTATGCCGATTCTGCTTTTTTGCGCATCTTGAGTTTTCCGTTCATAGAAGGCAGCCCGCGCACCGCATTGGGGGATGGATCGTCGGTGCTGGTGTCCGCCAGTACGGCCCGGAAATACTTTGGGAGCGAAGATCCGATGGGGAAGACGCTTTATCTGGACAAACGACCGCTGGTCGTCAGAGGCGTGTTCAAGGATCTTCCAGAGAACTCGCATGTTCATTTCCAGCTGCTGGTATTGCTGCCGTCGCGATGGGGCTTTAACAATGATGATGCGCCAAGCTGGTATACTTATATTTCGCTGGCGCCGGGCGCCGACCCTGCGAAGATCAGGGCGAGGCTGCCTGCATTCGTAGACAAATACCTGCACAAGAAATTATCGGCCTATCATTTGAGCGCCGCTTTCTTCTTACAGCCGCTGTTGGATATCCATCTTCACTCAACCTTTGGCGGCGAAACCGAGACACAGGGTAGCGAGAAGACGCTTTATTTTCTGACGATCCTGGGCGTCTTTATATTGGTGATCGCGTGGATAAACTATGTGAACCTGTCCACGGCGAAATCGATGGAAAGGGCACGGGAGGTCGGCGTGCGCAAAGTCGCGGGGGCTACTAGGTGGCAGCTGGCCGGCCAGTTCATGCTGGAGTCGATGCTGATCAATGGACTTGCCGCGCTGGTGACGGTATTGATCGTTGCGGCGGCGGGGCCAGCCTTTGACGGCTTTGTTGGCAAGGGCGTGCATCGGGCATTTTTGGCGAGCGGCGCGATGCGGGAATGGACGTTCTGGGTAGTGCTGGCGGTTATATTTATTATCGCCTCACTGCAGGTGGGCGCGTATCCGAGTATGGTCATCTCGGCTTTTAAGCCGGTGCAGGTGCTTAAAGGACGGTTCCAGCGGTCCGTGAAGGGCGTGTTCTTGAGACAGTCGCTGGTCACGTTTCAGTTCTTTTTGTCTATCCTGCTGATCGCCGGGACATTGCTGGTGTACCGGCAGTTGCAGTTCATGCGCAGCCAGGATCCCGGGTATAATATGGATCAGTTGTTGATCGTAAAGGCGCCGGCAGTGGTCGACTCGACCTATGGCGCCAGGATACAGACCTTTAAGAGTGAGTTGTCGAGAGAACCGAGTGTCCTCGGTGTGACGGGCACCTCCGAAATACCGGGGCAACATATGGTAAATGACAATGGGGTAAGGCGGATCGACCAGGCCAAGGAAGCCATGAGCTTTGCCGACTTCCTGACAGTGGATAAGGATTTTCTTGCCACCTATGGGGTGAAACTGGCGGCCGGGGAGGATCTCCCCGATAACGAAACGGGCGATTGGCGACCAACCATGCAATCACGGGTGATGATCAATGAGTCGCTGGCGAAGCAATTGGGGTATTCCAGTCCTGCTGCAGCGGTCCACCAACAAATGTATTTTGTCAGCTGGCTGGGGGATGTCAGAGCGGAGATCGTCGGGGTAGTGCGGGATTACCAGCAGCAGTCACTGCAAAAAGTGCATGAGCCTATCATGTTCTACCGGTCAGGGTCTGCCAGCCCGGCTTTTTTTGCCGTCAATATCGATGTACATCATCTTGCGCGGACGCTGGCCAGTGTGAAAGATGTCTATAACAAAGTGTTCGCAGGCAATGCCTACGATTCGTTTTTCCTGAACGACCATTTTGAAAAACAGTACCAATCGGATGAAAAGCTGGGCAGCCTTTTCGAATTATTTGCAGGGTTGGCGATTGTTGTGGCGTGTATGGGTTTGCTGGGGCTGTCGACCTATATGATCCGGTTGCGGGTCCGGGAGATCGGTATCCGGAAGGTGTTGGGGGCTTCGGTTGGCAGTTTGCTGATCCTATTGTCCAGGGATTTTGTGCGGCTGGTAGGGCTTGCGGCGTTGATCGCCTTGCCGGTGATCTGGTTTGGCGCGGACCAATGGTTGAGGAACTATGCGGCTCATGTACGGGTGGGGTGGATGATCCTGGTGCTACCGGCCTTGCTGTTGTTGATGGCGGCGCTGGTGACGGTGGGCGTACAGAGCGTGAAGGCGGCGTTGAGCAATCCGGTGGATAGTTTGAAGACGGACTAGGGGGCGGGCGGCATTGCCAGGCCCGGGCATGGGATTTGAAGCGCTGCAGGCATGGCAGATGTTAACGTACTTGATGATGACCTGCATTGGTATAAGGATGCGGTCATTTATGAATTGCATATCAAGGCATTTTGTGACGGCGATGCGGATGGCATCGGCGATTTTCAGGGTCTCCTGCAGAAGCTGGACTATCTGCAGGATCTGGGCGTGACGGCGATCTGGCTATTGCCCTTTTATCCCTCGCCATTAAAAGACGACGGCTATGACATTGCCGACTATTACAATATAAACACGGCTTATGGGGATATACCGCAATTCCGGCATTTCCTCAAGGAGGCGCACCGGCGGAACCTGAAGGTCATCACGGAACTGGTCATCAACCACACTTCGGATGCCCATGCCTGGTTCCAGCGGGCGAGAAAGGCGCCCAAGGGCTCCAAAGAGCGGGACTACTACGTCTGGACCGACGACCCCACCCAATACAAAGACGTCCGCATCATCTTCCAGGACTTCGAGAAATCCAATTGGACCTGGGATCCTGTAGCGGAGCAATATTACTGGCACCGGTTCTTTCATCATCAGCCCGACCTCAATTATGGCAATCCGGCGGTACAGGAGGAGGTCTTTCGGATCCTCGACTTCTGGTGTAAGATGGGTGTGGATGGGTTCCGGCTGGATGCCGTGCCTTACCTTTTTGAAAAGGAAGGTACCAATGGCGAGAACCTACCCGAGACGCATGTCTTTTTGAAGAAGTTACGAAAGCATCTCGATGAGCGCTATCCGGGGACCGTATTGCTGGCGGAGGCGAATATGTGGCCGGAAGACGCTGCGGCGTATTTTGGGAATGGGGATGAATGTCATATGAATTATCATTTCCCGTTGATGCCGCGGATGTTCATGGCCCTGCAGATGGAGGACCATTATCCCATCACCGATATCTTCGATCAGACGCCGCCGATACCCGCCACCTGTCAGTGGGCTATCTTCCTACGCAACCATGACGAGCTGACGCTGGAGATGGTGACCGACGAGGAGCGGGACTATATGTATAAAGTCTATGCTCGTGATCCCAAGGCGCGGATCAACCTGGGTATCCGGCACCGGCTGGCGCCCTTGCTCGATAATAACCGTAGGAAGATAGAGCTGCTTAATTCTTTGTTGTTTTCGCTGCCTGGTACGCCGGTATTGTATTATGGCGACGAGATCGGCATGGGGGATAATTTCTATCTGGGTGATCGTGACGGGGTGCGTACGCCCATGCAATGGTCGCCGGATCGCAATGCGGGTTTTAGCGCGGCCAACCCTCAAAAGCTTTATCTGCCGCTGATCCTGGACCCGGAATATCACTATGAGTCGGTGAATGTGGAGACGCAGCGTAGTAACACGTCGTCGTTGTTCTGGTTTATGAAGCGGATGATCGCGGTACGAAAGAAGTTCAAGACATTCGGGCGGGGCGACCTGAAGTTTGTGAATGTGGAGAATCCAAAGGTATTGGCTTTTACGCGGACCTACGAAGAGGAGACCTTGCTGATCGTTGTCAATTTATCGAAATTCGCGCAGGCGGCCGAGGTCGACCTGTTATTGTATAAGGGGTTTGTGCCTGTCGAGGTGAGCAGCCGAAACCGGTTTCCAGTCATACGTGATGACGGGCAGTATTTTTTTACGTTGGCGCCGTATAGCTACAATTGGTTTGTGTTGGAGAAGGCGCATCCTGAAATGGATGAGGAGAAGCCTTTGCCACTATTGCTGCTGCGGAGGTGGAGCGCACTGCTGGAGGGGGTGGCCAGGAAGCAGCTGGAAAGTTCCATTCTGCCGAAATACCTGATTCGCGCCAGGTGGTTTGTACCGAA
>Ga0302325_10008640_pt1 | contig 22349 bp, 18 predicted proteins | sample Palsa_T0_2_FD_201948 | JGI IMG/M metagenome (GOLD analysis project Ga0302325, IMG submission 201948) | Peat permafrost microbial communities from Stordalen Mire near Abisko, Sweden - Palsa_T0_2 | ecosystem: Environmental > Terrestrial > Soil > Palsa > Peat permafrost | place: Sweden: Abisko...
CATGGCCGCATAACAGCTCGGGACACGATGGCCCGTTCTTTCGTGCCTGGGCAATGGTGACCGAATTTGAGCGCCGTTACGGCATCAACACTCATCCGGGGACGATTCGGTTTCTTGCCTATCTCAATCGAGCGGATATGTTCAGCTACTCGGAGGCGATTCCTATTCTGAAGGCCAACGGTGTGGGAGCGGACGTTTCGGCGGCGAGCGCCTACCGCTCCAAATACGGCTTCGGGTTGAACTGGGAACAGGAAATTACCAAGAATGTCGGCCTGTTTTCGCGCGTGGGCTGGACGGACGGTCAGGAAGAGGCGTGGATGTTTACCGACGTGGATTACACCGCGTCACTGGGTTTGAGCGTCAAAGGTGAAGCCTGGCATCGGCCCAGCGACACTTTTGGTCTGGCGGGCCTGACGAACGGCATCACGCGCGTGGAGCAGGAGTTTCTAGAAGCCGGCGGATTTGGCATTCTGGCGGGCGACGGCAATTTGAACTATGGCTGGGAGAAAATTCTGGAAACCTACTACGACGCCGACGTCTGGAAAGCTGTCCATGTGGCTGTGGACTACCAGTTCATCAATGACCCGGCATTCAATCGTGACCGCGGGCCGGTGTCCGTCTTCGGCGTAAGAGTCCACTGGCAATTGTAATGAGTGAATTTGACCTTACCAGGAATGAACACAACCCTCAATTAGCGGTGCCGGGCTTCGGGCGGCCTGAGGAAATTACAGTCCCATCCGGACGGAATACCACTTCGTAGGCGAAATTGGCGATGGTGCCCGTTCCCAGCACGTCGCCCTCCTGCCGGGTGGGACCGAAGAAACGCAAGTCCGTGATCTGCACCACGCGTTCGTCTCCGCGCTCCTCGTATCGGTACACCGGGAATCGCGCGAACCACAAAAACGTCTGCACATCGCGCAACCTTCGTGCGGCATCCAGATATTGATTCGGCGCGGGGTCGGAAAAGAAATAAAATCTTACCGGCTCGTTTCCCAATTGATCGAACTGCAAAAGGAAGGTTCCCGTAGGAGTCTCAATCATTCCCGCCCAAAACACCGCCGAGGGAGGCTGCGGGATCGCGGCAATTTTTGTGGCGTCTATGTGCATTTCGTCCGCGAACTCTTTGACCCGCGCCAGCGCCGACTGGTGCATGCCTCCGGCGAACGCCAAATAACCCGCAACCAGGGCGATCCCCACGCGGCACCATTTGGCCCGTCCCATGCGCGTTCCCACCCCGCGCCGCAGCGGCAACAGCAAAAACATCGCGTTGAAAATGCCCGCCAGCAGGATCGCGTTCATCGAATAAGGCACATGGAACGCGCGCACCAGCGGGCCGATGGCCACCGCCGTCCCGGTCAGGATTGCCCACAAGATAATCGCGCGCCGCGTCGCCTGCTCCGGCAGCCGGAAGGCCCATGCCGCAAGCTGTGGCACAAGCGCGGCCGACGTCAGCATCAAATCGATGATGAATAGCCAGTCCAGCGCCGGTCGAGTGTAATCCAGCGGGCTCCAGATCATCGTGCCGAACGAGGTGATCAGATCCAGAAAGACATGGCTGCCCAACCCCACGGCATAGATCAGCACCAGCGTGGGAAATGGAGGCGACGGCCAGCGCAGCCACCGCGCCAGCAAGCCGGTCAGCAGGGCCAGCAAAACCGCCCAAACGGGCAGCATTACCAGGGAGTGCGTGATGTTGCGGTGCCATGTCATCATGGCCATGCTGTTGTGTGCCAGCGGCCCTGCGAAAACGTCGATGTCGGGAAAGATGCTGCCGAGGGTCGCGGAAATAATTGCCACGCGGTCTGCGCTGCGCGGCCGTTCATGCCAGGAGGGTGCGTTGGGAGGGAGATCGTCGGCGAAAAATGCCTTCCCGATCAGCGCACCCACAATGCCGTGTGTAATCGTATCCATAGGAGCGGAAAAAGCTCGCCGGGCCGCCAACGGCGCGTCCAAATTCAGGCAGGCTGTGAGTGCAGCCCCACGCCACCAGGGCAAGATCGGCAATTATAGCTGGCTTAGCCTTGTTGAACCGCGCGAATCGGAATGGTAAGAGGTCTGGCGGCTTCTGAGGCGGCGAGCATATGGCATTGCCCGTCGAAAATTCCCCCCGGCTCGATCACCAGGCAGGGAGCGTGAATCTCTCCGGTCACAATTCCTTTGGGCTGAATCTCCACACGGCCCTTGGCAAATATAACTCCGTCAAATCGCCCCGAGATGATCACGTGATTTCCTTCGATCTGGCCTTCCATGCGGGAGCCTTCGCCGAGCATCAGCGTTTGCGTCGAAATGATCGTGCCTTTCACTTCTGCTTCCAGGCGGAACGTCCCCTTCACCTCCAGCGTCCCCTCCAGGCGCACCGCCCGATCCAAAAATCCGGCCCATGCGCCCGTCTCGTTGGATTGCTGTCGTCGCGATAGTTTCCAGGCCACGGTGACCTCCTCGGCTGAAAAGCCTGAACACAACGAAAACCCAACTGAGGTTCCAGGCGCGCCTCGCGTGCAATTGTTATCGAAGGGGCACCCCAAATACAATCCTGGACTACAATACTACATACATAGTAGTATACCTTCACCCCATCAGCTTCTCGTACAGCTTCGCCAATTGCTCATCGTCATAATATTCAATAGCCAATTCTCCAGGCTTCTTCTTGCTGGCTTCCCGCAAGGTGACGCGCAGCCCCAGCGCCTCTTGCAGCTGCTCGATCGCCGCGCGCATATTCGGATCCATCGCCACTGGCGCCGCGGCCATATCCGTCGCGCGCGCGCGGCGCGTGGCCAGCCGCTCCACTTGCCGTACCGTCATTCCCCCGCGGGCCGCTCGCCGCGACAGCGCCAGTCGCAGATTGCCATCGATGATGCCCAGCAGCGCGCGCCCGTGCCCCGCCGTGAGCTTTCCTTCCTGGATGAAATCGAGAATGGGCGCGTCCAGTCGCAGCAGGCGCACCGCATTGGCGACGGTTGCGCGGTCCTTTCCCGTCCGCGCCGCCACCTCCTCCTGCGTGAGATGAAATTCGCTCATCAATCGGTCAAAAGCGTGCGCTTCTTCCACCGGATTGAGATTCTCGCGCTGAATGTTTTCTACCAGCGTGATCTCCAACGCCGCCTCATCGGAAACATCCCGGATTACCGCGGGCACACGCGCCAGGCCGGCGCGCTGGGCGGCGCGCCAGCGTCGCTCCCCTGCAAGGAGCTGGAAGCGCGCTCCGATTCGCCGCACCACCAGCGGCTGGATGATTCCCGAACTCTGAATGGATTGCGCCAGCTCCGCCAGGGCCTCTTCACGAAACGTGGTTCGTGGCTGGTATGGGCTCGGCTCGATCAGGTCGATGTCAATCAGGAGTTGGGACTCGGATGGCAAGCGGGCCGGCGCTGCTGCTGGCTGCTGGACCGCAGCGGGTGCCGGCGATGAATCACGAATTAGCGCTTCCAGCCCGCGCCCCAAGGCGTTTCTGCTCATTGTCGACTACCTCCTTTGCGAGTTGAACGTAGGCCTCTGCACCTCTACTATGAATGTCGTAGAATATGATAGGCTTCCCATGGCTTGGCGCTTCCGCCAGCCGCACATTCCGGGGAATAATCGTCGCAAACACCTGCGCTCCAAAGAAACTTCTCAGGTCATCCGCCACTTGGCGAGATAGCGTGGTTCTCTCGTCATACATCGTTAAGACGATCCCCTCAATCGCCAGATTTGGATTAAGTGTCCTGCGGATCCTCATCAGCGTATCCAGAAGGTCGGAAACGCCTTCAAGGGCCAGGTACTCGCACTGAATGGGGACGAGGACAGAATCGCTCGCGACCAGGGCATTTAGGGTAACCAGGTCCAGTGCCGGTGGGCAGTCGATAATGATGTAGTCGTACTGTGGCCTGACTTCCTGAATAATCTCTTTGAGACGATATTCGCGATTCTCAGTGCTGACCAGCTCTATGGCAGCCCCGGCCAGATTCTTGTCGGAAGGAATCAAATCAAGACCCTCTACCTGGGTCTTCATGATCACTCTGCTCAGCGGATCGGATAGGACAAGAGCGTGGTAAAGGGTTCGTCTTGCGGGGTCTTTGGAGATTCCAAGTCCGGTAGTTGCATTACCCTGTGGGTCGCTATCGATCAGCAGCACGCGGCGCTCGGCTGCGGCCAACGATGCCGCTAGGTTGATCGCAGTGGTTGTCTTACCTACCCCGCCTTTTTGATTGGCAATGACGATTATACGCGCCAAAAATTCCCCCGCGACCGTCGAAGAAAACGGAAATCTAACAGGTTCATTGATTTTTATGCAAGATGTTTCACGTGAAACATTCTGTAATCTCTCAATTCAGTGATAATTGTTTCACGTGAAACAATTGTATCAGGCTGGGATCCTACGGCCCACCATGACTACACGACGTATTGAGTCTGGAATGGGTATCGGGATCTCCCATAGCCAGCCAGGCCTCTTTCCAATCAGAACTGAATCCTCAATCCCGACCCACAGAACAACCCGACCATCGGGTCTCAATACGCCATTGGCCCAGCGAAGGAGGCTTCCATAATTACCAAGAGCTCTCGCACACAGGAAGTCCATGGACCGGCGCTCTATGGGGGAATCCTCGTAGCGGCTGCGCATGATATCGACTCCTGAGAGGCTTAATTCTCTCTGAATCTCAGCAAGAAACGCACACTTCTTCCGATTTGGCTCGACGAGAGTCAATTCCAGCTCGGGAATCGCGATCTTAAGTGCCATTCCGGGAAATCCGGCACCGGTTCCAACGTCGGCCAGCCGACCAGAAGCCATATGGGCGAACGCCGATGCAAAAATGCTCTCCCCAAAGTGCCTGGCGACTATTTCGACCGGATCTTCCAACGAGGTGAGGTTCATGGTGCGATTCCAATACAGAAGCAGATCCACATATCTAGCTATGGAAGCCAGCTGGGCGTCAGTAAGTGTCACGCCGAAAGGCGCAAGCGCGTCGGCGACTTCCACGACGGAGAGCGAAGGCCCGGACCTTGCGTCATCGTTCATTGGTTCCTCAGTGCATCGCCAAGCGTTAATTAGTTAAGTAATATATATGTACTACATATCCGACCCTGGCGACGCTGCCGCCTCCGCGGGCTTCCCCCGCAGGATTTCCGCCAGGTTGCCGGGGGCGGCGAAACCGGCGAGGAAATCCACCACAAAGTGGGCGATGATCCCCGGTATCAGGCTGCCGGAATAGGCCCGGGCCGTCGCGAAGATCACGCCCAGCAAAAAGGTCATGAAAATTCCGCGGCGCCCCTGATAAAGATGCCCGACCCCGAAAAACAGGGAGGATAGGATCAGAGCCCCGGCCGCAGAGTGAAACACTTGCTGCAGGACTGCATACATGAAACCGCGAAACAGGAACTCTTCGCAGAGGCTCACTGTAAGAACCAGCAATACAAAGATCAGGGCTTGGGTGACATTTCGGGGCATAATCTTGCGCGAAATTTCGTAAAGACTGCCTCGTTGTTCGGGGGAAACACGCGCGAGAGCGCGCAGGCCGGCCAGTTGAATGCTGCCAATGACCACGGCGATGGCCGCGCCCAAGGCAATCGCTCCCCAAACATTCTGCGGTAACGAAACGCCCAGGCTTCTTGCGCCTAATCCACGAACCGCACATCTCCACGCGGTGATCCCGGTGACCAGCCATTGCATAGTCATCGTCGACGCATAGATGGAAACGCGCTCGGACGAGGAGACGGTCGCGCGGGTCATCAGCGTGCGCACGCGCACCACGCCGCGCCAAGGCACCACGGCGATCAGGAAAACGAAGATGATCGCGAAATCCCACGGAAGCGCGGAGAGATCCATGCGTCCCGATGAAAACACCAACCGCCCCGCAAACGCAATAGAGGACGCGACAAATCGGCCGGCGTCTGCGTGCATGCCGCCCCCAATTCCGGACGCTCGATGGGCCTGCCGTTGACACGGGCGGGGAATTCGACATAATCGTGTGGGCCTTATGAAAATTCTGGTGATTGGCGGCGGTGGTCGCGAGCACGCGTTGGTCTGGAAGCTGCGGCAGAGTCCGTCCGTATCGAAACTCTGGTGCGCCCCGGGCAACGGCGGAATTTCGCAAGATGCCGAGTGCATTGCGGCGGACACAAGCGACGTCCGAGGATTGGCGCAGTTGGCGTCACGCCTTGGCGCGGACCTGACGGTGGTGGGCCCCGAGCAGCCGCTGGTCCTAGGTGTGGCCGATGAGTTTGCGCGGCTTGGTCTGCCGGTGCTGGCGCCTTCTAAACAAGCCGCGCAACTGGAGGGCAGCAAAGTTTTCACCAAGCGATTCCTCGAGCGGCATTCGCTCCCGACTGCGGCCGTATATGGCATCTACGACTCCGCGTCGGAAGCCTACAATGGCCTGAGATCAGTCAAATTTCCGGTGGTGCTGAAGGCGGACGGGCTCTGCGCCGGCAAAGGCGTCCTTGTAGCCGAATCCTTCAACGAAGCCAAGTCTTTCATTCACAGGGCAATGGAGCAGCGCGAGTTCGGGGAGGGCGGTGCACGTTTGCTTGTGGAGGAAGCCCTTAGCGGCAAGGAGCTTTCCTTCATTGTGCTGACCGATGGGCAACAGTTTGCCCCGCTGGTGCCGACCCGCGATCACAAACGGGTCTTCGACCAAGATCGGGGCCCGAACACTGGGGGTATGGGCGCCTATTCGAGCGACGACATCATTTCCGCCGAGCTGAATTCCACGATCCTGGAAACCATCGTTCGGCCGACACTCGACGGTCTGGCCGCCGATGGCTGCGTTTACAAAGGATTCCTCTACTTTGGTTTGATGCTGACGGATAAAGGCCCGAAAATCCTGGAATTCAACTGCCGCTTGGGGGATCCGGAAACTCAGCCGATCATGATGCGTGCGGCGTTCGATCTAGCCGAGGCCTTGGAAGCAACGGTCGCGGGAAAGCTCAACCCGGCGCAGATACAGTGGGAGCCCGGAGCGAGCCTCTGCGTGGTAATGGCCTCGGGAGGGTATCCCGGGAAGCATGAAGTTGGGAAAGAGATTACGGGCCTGTTGGAAGCGGCAGCAACTCCAGGCGCGTGCGTTTTCCACGCGGGAACAAAGAGGGAAGGCAATAAATACTACACATGTAGTGGTAGGGTTCTGGGCGTTACCGCCAAAGGCCCCAACGTGGAGAAGGCCAGGGAGATTGCCTATCTAGCCGTCTCGAAGGTCCGCTTTGCTGGCGCACACTATCGCACGGATATCGCCAGGGCGGCGTTGAGTGCCTCCAAGGTCGCGAGGGATTAATGCAATCGCGGAGGGTATCCGGCTTTTTGTAGTTGTTGCGCGCCGGGGCCGGGAGCCGATGCGAAGATTGGATAGCAGGGAACAAGACGGGGAATAGGGGCGCGTGAAAGGGAGGCAATCTTGAGCAAGACAATCGAAGATACAAAGGGAAAGCCGCTGGTGGGAATCATCATGGGTTCGGATTCGGACCTGTTGGTGATGACCGAGACGGCGCGCATGCTGGAGAAGTTTGCGATTCCCTATGAAATTGAGGTCACCTCTGCGCACCGCTCTCCGGCGCGCACGCATGAATACGCAACCACAGCCATCGACCGCGGACTAAAGGTGGTGATTGTGGCGGCGGGCGGGGCGGCGCACCTTGCGGGCGTGGTGGCGGCGCTGACGATTCTGCCGGTGGTCGCCGTGCCCATGGCTACAACGGTGCTATCGGGGATCGACTCGCTGCTATCGAGCGTGCAGATGCCAGGGGGAGTTCCGGTGGCAGCCATGGCCATAGACAAGCCCGGAGCCGTCAACGCGGCGATCTACGCAGCGGAGATTCTGGCGACTTCGGATGCGCGCATCGCCAAAGTCCTGGTGACCTATAAGGAAGAGTTGGCCCGCTCCGTATCGGAGAAAAGCGCCAAGGTAAAACAGCAATTCGCCGGCAAGACCAGCTGAAGCCTATTCTTTAGTTTCCTATCGCTAATTTGGCTGGGAGTACTTGCGCAGCGAAGGCGCGTCCGGCTCGCGGGGCTTTGTTTGTGTGGGGGTAGGCGGCGGCTCGGCTGGCGCGAGGATCCACTGAAAACCGTGGTCGGGATCGAGCTTGGCGAGCGATATTCTTGCTTTGCTGCCGGCGAGGACCGGAAGCGCCGCGCGCAGGAAATCGGAAACGGGATCGAGCAGGGCTTTGCGGCTGTCGCCTGCGAGGATGGCGGCTATAGACTTGGAAATTTCCGGCGACGCATTGGCGATGGGATCGAGGCTTGGGTCGTGCGCCTGGAGCTGGGCGATCAGTTCCGGCTGTGTTGAATTCGCCGGGTAGCGAATCTCCATAAAGGTGCGCGGCTGGCCTTTTTCCGGGGGATAGAGCTGGTAATATGCGGGCCGCAGGGGGCGCGTTTCCCAGTAATTATTGCCGAGATCTTCCTGGCGGATGCGATATTGCAGGCTCCAGACTTCCGGCCCGTAGCCTTGCACATAGTCGGCCAGCAACAGCTCTACCAGCGGCTCGTCGGGGCCCAAGTCGAGTTTGCGATGAATCTCCGTGACCTGCGGCCGCATGAGCTCCAGCATGCCGATGCCGATATCTTCAATGGCCGTGGTCTGATTAGGTTCCACGGCGCCGGGGACAGTGCCGTGCGGCACGGCGTTGGCGGCCACGGTGGCCAGTTCACCGTCGAGGCGCAGAGTTTTTCCGCCCGAAATCCATTCGGTTGCGCCAAGCAGCACGCCGATTCTGCCGCCGCCGATGGGCACGATGGCGGGAGGCCGCGATCCCTTTTCGCCACCACCCTCCGCGGAACCCACAAGCATGCCGTCCTTGGTCACGCAGAAGATCACGCGGCCCTCGGAGAGATTGGCGACGACTTCCTCCCCGCGGTTATCCTGAGCGCGCAGCAGCGCACCCGGCGCAATCAGGCTGATCAATGCCAAACCCGCCAAAGCAGCCAGCGGCAGGCGGAGACCGCGCCGGTTATTACGCGACGAATTGGGAGACGTCGGATTCACGATGCACCAACGCAAAATTCGATCAGCTAGCCGCCAACTCGTGCTTATCCCGCGCCGCGAGGGCCTGCAGCGCGGTGATGGCCACGACGTTCACCACGTCTTCCGCCACGCACCCGCGCGACAGATCGTTGGCCGGCCGCAGCAATCCCTGCAGAATGGGCCCCACGGCATGCGCTCCGGCCAGGCGCTCCACCAGCTTGTAGCCGATATTGCCGGCATCCAGATCAGGAAAGATCAAGACGTTGGCGCGACCCGCCACGGAGGATCCGGGGGCTTTGGATGCGGCCACCTCGGGAACCAGCGCCGCGTCGGCTTGCAATTCGCCGTCGGCGTTGAGGCCCGGCTCGCGCGCGCGAAGGATTTTCAGCGCCTCGGAAACCTTAGCCACACGCGGATGGCTTGCCGAGCCCTTGGTGGAAAATGAAAGCAGGGCCACGCGCGGTTCGATCTCCAGAAAAATCCGCGCGCTGTCCGCGGTGGCGCGGGCGATTTCCGCGAGTTGCGCGGCGCTGGGATCAGGCACCACGGCGCAATCGGCGAACAACAGCGTGCCCGCCGCACTCGTCTGCAAGGGGGCGCCCTGCGCCGCAATGGAAGAAGGCGCGGGCAGCAGCACCATCAGGAAGAAGCTGGAGACCAGATTTGCTTCCGGCGTCAGACCGATGCAGTGCAAGGCCGCGCGAACGGTTTCCGCCGTGGTGTTTACCGCGCCGCCGACACTGCCGTCGGCGTCTCCCGCAGCCACGGCGAGAGCCGCAAAATAGAGAGGCCGCGCGGCGATTTGATGGGCTTCGTCAAGGGTGACTCCGTGCGGCCGGCGACGTTCGTAGTAGATTTTGGCGTAACGATCGAGCCCCGGGCTGGCGGCGGGATCCAGAATCTCCACACCCTGCAGGCTGATGCCGCGCTGATTCGCTGCGCCGAGAATCACACTATTGCGGCCCAGCAGAGTGGCCCTGGCAAAACCTTCCTTGGCGACCTGCGAGGCTGCGGCGATAATCCGGGGATCTTCGCCCTCCGGCATCATAATGCGCTGCGGACGGGCCCGCGCTCTGGATTTCAGCCGCTCCAGGATGTTCATGGCCGTTTCACGTTATCACAACTCGGAGGCACTTTGCTGTCGCGGGAGGGCCGCCGGAGGACGGCCCTCCCGCGAATGCCTTCACGGGATTTAGCAGCTACTTGCAGCTAAATTAGCATTGGAGGGACGCGTTGGGCGCCAACTTCCAGTAGAATAGATGTCAGCTTATCTTGAAGGACACCTAAACCGACTATGGGAATTGTGGATTATCTTTTTTCTGGAAAGGGAGCGCATACGCTGCGCAACCCCAAACGCATCCGCCACAACGGCAAGCGCCTTTGCGATATTCTCGCCGCGCACCAGCTGCATTTCCTGGGCAAGCCCGGCGGCCAGCGGGCGGACTTGACGGGGGCGGACTTGCGCTTCGCGGACCTGCATCAGGCCAACCTCACGGGAACGATTCTGGAGCGGGCGAATCTCGAAGGCGCCAATTTGAAGCAGGCCAAACTGGTGCGCGCCAACCTTTCGGGAGCCAAGCTGCAAGGTGCCGACCTGCGGAATACGGACATGACCGAGGCCATGCTGCCGGGCGCCGATCTCACCGAAGCGCAGGCCAGCGGCGTGGAATTTTTTCGCTGCGACATGAGCAACGCGATCTTCCTTCGCGCCAACCTCCGAAACGCCAATTTTCGCGCCTCCAACATCCAGGGCGCGAAGTTTGCCGGCGCGGACATGGGCGTAACCATTCTGCGGGAGACGGCGCTGGAAGGCGTGGACCTCTCGGAAGTGGATCTGACCACGACGCTGATGCCCCGCGGCTACCAACCTGCTCCCAAGAGCGGCGGCCACGGCGACGCGCCTCCTCGCAGCTAGGAACTTAGGTTATTTCCCCGCGGCATGCATCATGGGATCCGCTGCCGGACCGCCGCGGCTGCCGGTGCTGCGTCGGCGCAACTCGATCCCCAGTCTTTTGATCTTCTGGTTGAGCGTCGAGAGAGGGATTTGAAATCGCTCGGCGGCCTCCGTCTGGTTCCAGCCGGTGCGTTCCAGCATGTCCACGATCACGCGCCGTTCGATCTCTTCCATGATTTCGAAAAGTGAGGCCTGGCCGGACTCGCCCTGCGCGGCCGCTTCTCCCACCAGCGAGGGCAAAAAATCGGAGAGACGCGCGCCGCCGGCGGATTCCTTGTTGCGAATCGTCTCGGGGAGCAGGTCCGCGTCCATCAACTCCTGCGTGGAGAGCACCACGGCGCGCTCGACCACATTTTCGACCTCGCGCACGTTCCCCGGCCAGCGATAGTCGAGGAGCAATTTCAAGGCCGCGGGCGTGAAGCGCCGCGCGGGGCGCTTGTTTTCCTCGGAGAAGCGCCGCAGCGCGTGATCCAGCAGCAGGGGGATGTCTTCGCGGCGTTCGCGCAGCGGCGGCATGTGCAGCGCGATCACGTTGAGGCGGTGATACAGGTCCTCGCGGAAGCGCCCTTCCTGCACCAGGGTCAGCAGATCCACGTTGGATGCGCCCAGAATTCGCACGTCCACCTTGATCGTTTCCGTCCCCCCCAGGCGCATGAATTCGCGCTCCTGGATGACGCGCAGCAGCTTGACTTGCGTTTCGGGCGCGATGGTGGAGATTTCGTCGAAGAAGATGGTGCCCTGGTCGGCGACCTCGAACAAACCCTTCTTGGAGGAGACCGCGCTGGTGAAGGCGCCCTTGACGTGGCCGAACAGCTGCGACTCCAGCAGATCCACGGGAATCGTGCCGCTGTTGACGGGAACGAAGGGCTTGTCCGCGCGCGTGGACGCCGAATGGATGGCCTTGGCGATCAATTCCTTGCCCGTGCCGCTTTCGCCGGTGATCAGCACGGTGGAGCGCGACGGCGCCACCTGGGTCAGCAGATCCAGCACCGCGAGGAGCTTTTCGCTCTTGCCAATGATGTTGGGGAAGTTATAGCGCTCCTTGAGGGCGCGCTTCAGTTGGACGTTTTCTTCGCGCAGCCTGCGCCCTTCGATCGCCAGGGCCACCTGCGCCAGCAGTTCGTCATTGGACCACGGCTTGGTGATGTAATCATGCGCGCCGCTTTTGAACGCCGCGCGCGCCATTTCGATGGAGCCGTAGGCGGTGATCAGCACCACCGGAAGTCCCGGGACGCGCTTGTGGATTTCGCGCAACAGCTCGATGCCGTTGCCATCCGGCAAGTTGACGTCCAGCAGCATCAGGTCAAAGGGTTGTTCTTCCAGACGCGCCAAGCCGCTGCCGCCGTCCTCGGCGGTGGCCACGGAGTAGTCTTCGGACTTGAGCAGGAATTCGAGGCCCTCGCGGATTTCCGCTTCGTCGTCCACTACCAGGATGGAGCCCTTAGACATGAACCGCTTTTCTCGCGGCGGGGAATTCCAGCCGGAACGAGGTGCCTTTGCCGGGGGTGGAGCGCACTTCTATTTTGCCCGCATGTTCCTTGATGATGCCGTAGCTTACCGAAAGGCCCAAGCCGGTGCCGCGTCCGCTGGCCTTGGTGGTGAAAAACGGGTCGAAGATGCGCGTCAGGTTTTCCCGCGCGATGCCCAGGCCGTTGTCGCTGACTTCAATTTCCACGTGGCCGTTGGTGGCGCCGCTGCGCACCTCCAGCATTCCGCCGGAAGGCATGGAATCGCGCGCGTTCAGGAAAAGATTCAGGAACACCTGCTGCAGCCGGTTGCCCGAACCCAGCACCGCCGGCAGATCGCCATTGAGGTTCTTGATCACCTCCACGTGGGCGGTGCGCAACGGGTGCGACGTGAGCGAGAGGGTTTCTTCGATCACCGCGTTCAAATCGACTTCGCGAAATTCGGCCGCTCCGCGAAAAATTCAGCAGGTTGTTGACGATTTCACTGGCGCGAAACGTCTGCTTGATGATTTTCTCGATCAGCGTGTGCCGCGGATCGTCGGCGGGAAACTGCTTGGCCAGCATCTGAATATAGTTGGAGATCACCGCCAGCGGCGTGTTCACTTCATGGGCCACGCCCGCGGCCAGCAGGCCCAGCGAAGTCAGCTTTTCAGTTTGCAGAAGCTGCTCCTCCAGGCTCATGCGCTGGGTGATGTCGTCGATCAGCACCAGACGGCCGATGCGCTCCCCGGATTTCCCCATCAGCGGCGCCATCGATACATTGACCACTAGCGTGCGCCCTTCGCGGTTGCGCAGTTGAAACTTGTATAGGCTGGAAACGCGATCCTCTTCCGAGCGCGCGACGATCTCCGCCACCAGGTCGGCGGGAAACACATCGTCCAGGCTCTGCGCCACCGCTTCGTGCCGCGGCACGCCGATCAATTGCTCCAGCTGCGTGTTCCAGGACTCGATGCGCCCGTCCATATCCACGGCTAGCACGCCCACGTGCAGCGACTCGACGATATTCTCGGAGAAATCCTTGAGGCGCTCGATCTGCTCGGCCTTCTGTTCCAGCGAGGAATACAACTGGGCATTGTCCAGTGCGATGGCCATGTAGCCGGCGATGGTGAACAGCAACTCCACGTCTTCGGTGGTGAGGAAATCGCCATCCACGGTTTTTCCCAGGCCCAGGATGGCCACGGTATGGTCGCGGATCCGGCAGGGAATGAAGTAGTTCAGGTCCAACTGTTCGAGCGATTGCCGAACCGACGCGTTTTCTTCGCGGGCGGCGCGCGCCGATTCGTAAAACAGGTAGCCGCGCGCCAACGCCGGCTGGCCGGGGGAAAGAAAACTCAGATCCAGCGAGGCGGCCGCGGCCTCGGTGACGTGCAAACCCATGGAACGGGCCAGCCGGAAGCGCCCGGAATCCGGGGCGTCCTCTTGAAAAAGCGCCAACCGGTCCACCAGCAGCGTTTGCGAGATGCGGTCCATCACCGATACCAGCATCGGTTCCAGGTGAACTTCATTGGTTAGCGCGCGGCCGAACTCCATCAGCGTGCGCCGGTAGTTAAACCGGTCGCGATAAAAGAAGCGGTCCAGTCGCGCCTGGGTCCAGTCGCGAAACGGCTGGAAGAGGAAGGCCGCGATCACAATGGCGATCACTTCGCCCAGCAGACCGCTTGGCCACGCGGTGTGAAACAGGGCGCCGATCAGCGCCACCATCGCCACATACACCGCGACGACGCCTCCGGTAGCGGCCGTGTAGGCCAAACCGCGCTTGAAGATCACGTCCACGTCCATCAGGCGATAGCGGATGATCGCGTAAGCAAAACACAAAGGAATCAGCGCCAGCGACAAGGCGGAAAGATTCATCCACGGCTGCGGCACCACGCCCAGGGAGTATGGAAGGATATAGAGCAAGCCAAAGGGCACGATGCCGGCCAGGGTGCCCCCGGTGATCCATTTCAGTTGCTGGCGCAACACGCCGCTCGGCGCGCGGCGATAACTGTTCATGAAAATCGCCGCTGCCAGGAGGAAATAGATGCCCAGATAGCCAAGTTCCAGTTGATCCAAAGCCATGCGCGCGGGCAGCGAGGGCACGAATCCCAGAAGGTTCGTGGCCACATCCACGTGTACCAGGAGCAGGATGGCCATCGGCAGATACACCGCGAGCAATCCCAGCCGGTGCCAAACCCTCCGCCGGATGCTTCGTTCGGGAAAGACCAGCGAAAAGTGCACCAGCAGCGCCGGGGCCAGGAGCCGGGCGACAACATTCGCCCAATAAACGCTCCAATCGAAGGAGTTCAATTTGCCCGTGTAGTGAAAGGAGAAGAGCGTGAAGGACACCAGGCAGAAAATGTAGAAGTGCACGGCGCGCGCGGCGTTCCAGCGGCGCACGAAGATGAACAAACCGATGAACAGGTAGAACAGGCCCACAATTCGAAGATAGTTCTCGATGGTTACCGGTTTCGGTGCCGGCACCAACACCATGGGAGTTTCAAAGCGGCTGCCGCCGCGTTCGAGTTGGTAATGCACCTGTGACCAGACTCCCCCGGCCCACAGGCGCGGGCTTACATCCACCGCGCGGCGGATAGGAGTCCCGTTGATGGCCAGCAGCAGGTCGCCGGTCTTGAGGCCGGCATGCTCCGCAGGGGAGCTGGGCGTGATATAAAGCGCCTGAACGCCATGCGGGCTGTCCAGCCAGGCCACGCCATCATCAGGCACGTCAAACAGTAAGCGCTGCTGGAAATTGAGAACCCCAAAAATGACGGCAGCCACGGTCAGCAGAGCCAGAACTACGGCTCCCAACCTTAGCCAGACGTTCTCTCTGTGGTCGATCGTGGACAATTTATTAGGCGGGTGGCAAGCACACCCGCACATGTACCTACAGATCCTAGAGCAAGCAATCTACCAGAAAATATGGAATTCTGTCGATCATAAGATGCCTATTAACATGAGGATAAGAGGCACACAAGCGAGTGCCAAAAAAGGAATATGCTTTATTGGATGTATCTGTGCTTTTTGGTATGCCTGGCAATGACTGCCCGCTAGAATTGGAGGCTGAGCCCGCCGCGGAATGACCGCATGACCGGAACAAGTAACGTCTGGCCCTCCGTGCTTTGCACCGGCGTATAGCCTTGTGACAGGACGTTGCGGAAGTCTGCCAGGGCCTCCCAACGGCCCGCGCAGCGGAGCATGGGCAACGGCTGGCGGATGGTAACGCTGAGATTCGGGTCTATGCCCAGAGCCGCCTCTCCGAATACGTCCTGCCTGCCGACGACCGGCGTGTTCACCCATTTGTAGCTGGCGGTTAGCTGCGTAGCCATTCGGGGGAGCTTGCCAGAAACCCGTCCGGCCACGCTATGGACGTACTTGGCCTGCAACTGGGATGCCAGCGGCAATTCCGCACTCGGATCGGAGTCCAGAGCCAGAGCCCCGGCCCAGGCATAAATCGCGGCCACCTCGAGATGGTCGGAGATCCTTTGCCGGTAGACGACGCGCGTGCCCCACGACCCACCCGTACCTGCATCATGTGCGTAAACCAACGTCGAGCAGGCCGCCGAAGGCACTTCGCAGCCGGGCATTGAATCCGACCCGAAGACCTCCTGATGGTCGGAGAAATCATGGAACGCCGCGACGGTTACCGTGCCACCCGAGCCAATGTCTCGTCGCACAGCGAACTCTTCATGCCAACCGCCGGCGATGGAGCTCTGACCATCGGGTTGCCAGACGCGTTGCGGGAGCGTATCCAGGGCATCGACTGCCGATTCCAGCGAAGAATCCCGGCTGCGAAACGCGTAGGAGCTTGGCTCGGTTTCCACGGAGAAGGAGGCCATCCAGTTCGGCGAGACACGCATGACGACCTGCCCGTGGGGGCGCAGCACCGAGTGCATCGACTGCACCCCGGTCATCAAATATTCCGCGCCATATTCCAATACCAATGCGTCACTCAGCGCCATCTGTTCGGTGTGCTCAGCGCGCAGTTGCCGGACCGACGGCCCTCCCGGCACCAGCGGAGCTTGCCGCATGACCACGGTGGTTTCCGGGCCGCCGCCCAACTCGCCGCTGGGCAGCCAGATGCTCGCCAGAGTCATTCCGTTATCGCCGGTTTCCCCAAAGTTCATTTGCCCGGCCAGCAGCAATCGGCCCGCGGCTCCCAGGGGTTGGTCGTAGGAAACCTCCGTTGCGGGGGTGTTCGGATAGTTGTGCAAGGAGCCCGCTGGACTGCCCCCAGTGATCGCCTCCAGGCGCATGTGCGCTTGACTGGGCTCCTGTGAAGATTCATCGGAGGCCAGCAAGACAGAGCCGTCCTGCCATTGCAGGATGGGACGCGTCGACGACGCCGAACGCAGCACCCATTTCCAGTCGTCGCTTTGGCTGGGCTGGGGAGGCGGCCGCCGCAGTTGATCGAACGAAGCCAACACCGACTCCATTTGGATGTGGATCACCGTGGTCAAATCGGCCTGCACGCGAATGTGCTCTTCGACGGAGGGGAGAAAGCCCAGCAGCGTAACGCGCGCCGAGTACAGGCCCGGCCGCAAATGCTGGCTGGCAAAAACGCCGTTCTGATTGGTCAGCAGTTGCGCGACGGCTCCGCCAACCGGCTCCGCATCCAGCCAGATGCTGGCGCCCATCTGCGGAGTACCTTCCGTGTCCAGCACCGTACCGGAAAGCTTGCCGTATCCGTCGGCGCCGCGAACCTGCGAGGTAAATCCCAGCAGGGCAATCAGCATAGTGGCGGCAAGTAATCGGTGCGACTTGGCCATCACGTCACTTTCTATGACCCTGACCCTGATCCTGGCTATGACTCTGATCCTGGTTTTGACTTTGACTGGCCGGCGCGATGGTCGCGGCAGTCACCCCGGTACCCGCGTCCGCCGTAACCGTAAAATCCGCCGAGTTCGTCTTGGTCTGATTCGCCAGTGTATCCGTGGCCTTGACTTCCAGACGATATTTGCCGGGCGCCAGCGAGCTCAAGGGCACCAGTTGTTGCAGCGTCAACTGGTCGCCGGTCTGGTGCATCTGCTCCGAAGTTTGTTCGAAATGCGCCACCGACTGCGTGCCCTGAAAGACGTCGACTGACACCGTGGCATTGTTCTTGTGCGTCTGGTCGTCGACTTTCAGATTGTAGAACTGCTGGAAGACTCCCAGGGGCTGATCCTTGCCAAAGGACTCGTCTGGCTTGGGCCGAACCTTTGTCGAACCGATCACAAACGCGCCCACGCCGAGATCTCTCGCGGCCACCGGGGTCATCTCATCGGCCAGGATCAGCGAACTGGCCCCCATCGTATCGTCATCGAAGGTCGGAACGTTCAGCGCCGTATTCATCACGCCAATATCGCCGTTGTTCGTATCCTTGATCACCAGGTCCAGCCGGTAATGTCCCGGGCGGAGGGGCAGGGCCTTTTGATACAAGGATGCCGAGCGCAGCGACTGTTGCAAAAGCGAATCGGGGATATCGCTGCTGATGGTGTCTTCAAACGTCTGCACCACGCGGCCGGTAATCGTGCTGATGCGCGCGAACAGATCCAGCGTGGCCGTCTGCACGCCGCTTTGTTCCTTATAGCTGATTTCGCGATTGGGAATCTGCACGGTGATCGGCACCAGCACGGTGTCGCTGGTGACGCGCAAATAATCCTGGCGGAAGGTGAAGTGGATCTGATCGAGAACCAGACGCGAACTGACCACTTGCTCGAGATCCTTGAACTGCACCGGCGGCGCCTGTTGCACCTTGGTGAATTGCTCGAGGCGGTTGAATTCGCTCATGGAATCGGGCAGGCAGCAGCCCCCGGTGGGAGCCGCCATGTGCGTGCCGTCGCTGGTCTGGAAGCGGTCGGTTTTGTCGCCGCCGTTTTGTTCCTCGGCCGTGGTCAGGCCGATCCCAGGAACATTCGTCAGCGCGTCCTTTTCCGACGGATCGTCGGTGAGGTGAAACTCCCCCGTGCCGGTGGGATCCACGAATTCCAGGTCGATTCCCTGGCCAATTCCCTGCATGTAGTTATAGTGCCAGTCTTCGTAGGCGTAGGTGGTGGTATCGCCGCCACCCTCCGTGTAGGGGCGGTTATATTGCTCGCCCTGCGTGTGCGTATCCAGCGAATCCGGCGGTCCCCAGATGATGTAGATGCGGCCGCGGTCGGTCTTCCATCCCGGGATGCCCGAAGCGTAATGTTCGTTGGCATACGCAATCCGGCGGTAGTGTTCTTCCTTCACCGGATTGTCCACGGAATCGGGATCGGGATTGCGCCGCTGCCAGAACTGCTCGATAAACTGTTCGCGCTCTTCGTTGGTTTGCAGGCGCAAAAATGTCGCCCGCTCTTCGTCCTGGATGATGTAGGCGACGTCCTCGTCCAGCCACTTCTTATAGGGTGTGGCAAGCTCTTTGTAGAGCTCGCGGGTATTCTTTTGCTTGTCTTTGTCTGCCGCTTTTTGATCTTTCTGGTCGGGGGGAGCGCTGGGGGGAGCCTGGGCGTGGAGAACGAGCGGCAGAAAAACTGCACCACTCAGCAGCGTGCATCGAACGATACGACCCAAGCGGCTCATAAAGACACCTCTCCCCGCCTTAGCACCCGAGATTTTATCTCCATGTATGGCAAGGCGTCAACGAAACAATCCCCGTTTTATGCTTCCCCAATTCCGGCTGAAAGATGAGAATCGCTCTGCGCGCCAGGGGTTGTCCGCGGCCGACCAGTCTTTTTCCTCTTGTGCCGATGCTACAATACCGCTTGGTGCCCGTGAACTCCCCCAAGCGAGAGTCCTTTCGCCAGGACCTGGTGGATCAAGGCCTGGTCATCAAGACCGAGGGTCTCGGCAAGACCTATTTTCTGGGCGCCGAGGAGGTTCACGCACTGTGCTGCGTGAATCTGGAAATCCGGCGCGGCGATTATCTGGCCATCATGGGGCCATCCGGTTCGGGAAAATCCACGCTGATGAACTTGATCGGCTGCCTCGATTCTCCCAGCGCCGGGAAATACTGGTTGGCCGGCCGCCTGGTCAGCGAGCTGCAGGACGACGATCTGGCTGCCATTCGCAACAAAGACATCGGCTTCGTTTTTCAGACCTTCAATCTGCTCCCGCGCGTGACGGCCCTGCGAAACGTGGAGCTACCCATGATTTACAACGGCACTCCATCCGACGAGCGCGTGGCGCGGGCCATGCAGGCTCTGGAATCCGTGGAACTGGGGAACCGTATGACGCACAAGCCCAGCGAGCTTTCCGGCGGGCAGCGTCAGCGCGTGGCCATTGCCCGGGCCCTGGTCAATTCCCCGTCCATCCTGCTGGCGGACGAGCCCACCGGAAACCTGGACACCAGGAATGGCGAAGAAATCATGGCGCTGTTCGATAACCTGCATCGCCAGGGCAACACCATTATCCTGGTCACGCATGAGAACGATTTGGCCCGACGCGCCGATCGCATCCTTCATCTGCGTGACGGCAAAATCGAATCGGACGAGCTGGTCTCCCACTCGATTCACGCGCCGTCGTAAATCGCGTGCGGGCTATGCTGGCAGCCCGCATGGATTAGCCCTAGGCCTCGATTGGCTAATAGAAAAGATGCAATCCGTCATCGTTCTCGGATAGACCGCCGCCGCGCACCCATGTTTTCTTCGCGCACAAATTGGCATCTGGAACCCAACCGCTTCACCCGCGCCTTGGAGAGTCATCGCCGCGGCGGAGCGCCGCTGTTTGACCTCACGGCTTCCAACCCCACCACCTGCGGCTTTGCCTATCCGCAAAAGGAAATTCTCGCGGCGCTGGCCGATCCTCGTGCTTTGCAGTACGCGCCGGAAAGCAAGGGTCTTCTGGAGGCGCGCGAGGCCATCGCCGAATATTATCGCGGGCGCGCGAGCGCGATGGGATCGCCGCAGGCCCGCTCGGCGCCCGCGGAAGTGGATGCCCAGCGAATCCTGCTGACTTCAGGAACCAGCGAGGCGTACAGCTGGGTCTTCCGGCTGCTTTGCGAGCCGGGCGACGAAGTGCTGGTGCCCGCGCCGAGTTATCCGCTGTTTGAATTTCTGGCCAATCTCGCGGACGTGAACCTGGTGTCCTATCCGTTGACCTACCAGGAGGGCTCGCAGGAGAAAGGCTGGCGGATCGATCTCGACGCTCTGGGCGCCGCGCTCACGCCGCGATCCCGCGCGGTGCTGGTGGTGCATCCCAATAATCCCACCGGCTCGTTCGTCAGCCGGCGCGAGGCCGCACAACTGGCGGATCTTTGCGCCCGCCGCGACATGGCCCTGGTGGCCGACGAAGTTTTTCTCGACTTTGCGAAGGAAGTGGCGGAGGACAGCGCACAGGACGAAGCGCAGGATGATGCGCTCGCCGCCGCGGGCGCGTCCTTCCCCGGCACCTTCGCCCTCCAGGACGTTGCGCTAACGTTCACGCTGAGCGGGCTCTCCAAGGTCTGCGCCCTGCCGCAGATGAAGCTGGCCTGGCTGGCGGTCAGCGGCCCGGAGACGCTCGTGCGCCCCGCCGTGGATCGCCTGGAAATCATCGCCGATACTTATCTTTCACCCAACACGCCGGTGCAGCTTGCCGTGCCCAGATTTTTGGCCTTGCGCGGTGCCATACAGGAGCAGTTGCAGCGAAGAATCGCGGCGAATCTCACGTGCTTGGATGCAGCGCTGCAGGCCTCCCCCAGCGTGACGCGCCTCGCGCGCCAGGGTGGCTGGTACGCCGTTTTGCGCGTGCCGGCGTTAATGCCCGACGACGAAATTGCCGTGGCCTTGATCGAGCGCGAGTCCGTGCTGGTGCATCCCGGACAATTCTTCGACTTCGCTCAGGACGGTTTTCTGATCTTGAGCTTGATTACGCGCGAGGAGGAATTTCAAGAGGGCGTGCGGCGCATGTTGCGCTTCCTGAGCCGCTAACCATCGCGGAAGGACGCCGCGCCCCTGAGACATGTGAGAGCCGCGAGGGAGAGCCACGCGGGATAAGCTAGGGTTCTTGCGCCGGGATTACGCGGGTTCCCTCGCGCATGAACTCGAAGTGCAATATCCAGTCGCTCGCAACGCTGCGGCCGGCCGCCTCTGCGGGATTGAACTTCCACCGCCGCGCGGCTCCCAGCGCCAGCCGCGCGAAGTACGGGCTGGGACCCGGAGAGTCGAGTTCCGCCGAGGCTACCTCGCCCGCGGCGTCCACGTGCACGCGGACGCTGAGCTTGAGTGTGCCCCGGATGCTGTCCCGCGCGTGCGGCGGCACGTCGGGCAACACTTGATCGAGGACCGTCCCGGAGACGGGCTCGCCGCCACTGGCGCCCGCGGGTTTTTCCTTTGTAGGTGCAGGCGCGTTCTCAGCGGCCGCAGCGATCGGCTCCGCATTCCTGGTGTCGGCCTGGCTCTGCGAAGGCTGCGCCGCTTGCGCGGCCGGCGCCGGTGCAACGCCCGGTTGTTCCTGCGCGCCCCCAGTTGTAGCTGCGGGAGCAGACGAGGAAGGCGGTTGCTCCGGCACGGCGGCAGGGCGGTTGAGCAATTTGGGCACTAGCACCACGGCCACAGCGACAGCGAATGCGCCAAGCATCGCTGGAATAAGGTAGCCTGATTTTCGCGGGGTCCTCGAGCCTGAATTCGAGGCTCTCGGCCGCGCCGGCGGGTTTGCGGCGCCCGCGGCGCCAACCGGAGCATGCTTTTCTGCGACCCGCGCGTCTGCCGGCGTCTCGACCTCCGCGATGGGCGCCTTGCGGGTCAGGCTGTGCTGCAACTGCGCGGCAATCTCATTCACGGTCAATCGGCTATGGGGGTCGCGGCGCAGGCAGCCGCGCGCAATCTCCAAAAAGGGCGCCGGTATGCTCTCCGGAAGCGTCGGCTCCCAATGCTCGGCCTCGTCCCAAACCGGCAGATGTTGCGTGAGGGTTTCCACCAGGGTCATGCCCAGCGACCAGACGTCTCCCGCCTCGGTGAACCAGCCGCGTCCGGTTTCCGGAGGGGCATAGGCGTCGAGCTTCCCGGACTCCCGGCTGGGCTCGCCGATCGGGCGAATGCCGTCACTCGATATTTTCAGCCGGTCGTTTACGGCCAG
>Ga0302325_10008643_pt1 | contig 22345 bp, 16 predicted proteins | sample Palsa_T0_2_FD_201948 | JGI IMG/M metagenome (GOLD analysis project Ga0302325, IMG submission 201948) | Peat permafrost microbial communities from Stordalen Mire near Abisko, Sweden - Palsa_T0_2 | ecosystem: Environmental > Terrestrial > Soil > Palsa > Peat permafrost | place: Sweden: Abisko...
GGAAGGAGTCCTTAACTCGTTTGTATAAAAGCAGCGACACTATAAACTTCGGCGGTTCCACCAATGTTCCGCGGTTCATTTTTCAGGATGGAGCAGCTGACGTGTTCTACATATGGCCAGTCCTTCCCTATCCCATTTTTCCAGCACCAGGGTCTTATCTTGACGATGTGGGCGTACAGTGCTCCACTCCAGGAAATGTCTGCTATACGGATGGTTTCGAGGGGCTCTATATGGGTATGGGTGGAGCAGACATGACGGTGAAAGCTGTTCCTGAGCCCAGCTTAGTGGAATTGCTAATTGCTGGACTTGCCTGTCTAGCGATGGGCTACGGTGGTTGCGGATGGTATAAGCGAACTATTCTTTCGCCGCTCTGAGACCTCTCCCTCGCGCCTGATTGCGGAATCTCCTGAAATCCTGCAAGATTGGGGGCGGGCCACTCTGTAGATTCGGCTCACAGGCTTACCCGCTATTTTTCTTACGGCAGGCTTTGCGTTTCGGCACACGACCCCGTATCAGCGCTTCCCGGTTGCGGTTGCGCTTCCGAGTAGCGGCTTCAGTGTGACGCGTTCGCGAGCCTTTCAATTCTTCTTTAATCTAGGAGCGAATTTCTAATGCGACGTAACTCAGCGATCATGGTCTCCCTTCTGGCGACACTCCTGGTTCCCACAGGTGCGCGGGCGTCCCGGGCCTCTCGGGCCGCCCAAAGCGGGGAGGCGACGGACCCGGTTGTCGTGCGCATCGAGCCCGGCGGCGTCATCCTACAGAGCCAGGTGACGAAGCTTGGCGCGCTTCAGGTGTTGACTCAGGGCATTCCGGATAGCCGGGACCGCCTGATTCAGGAGCTTATCGACCAATGGATCGTGATGAACGATGCCAAGGAATCGGGCTTCCCTGAGCCCAGCGGGCAGCTTGTCGACATTGAGGAAGCGCGGCTGGCAGGCCAGTTCGGCAACTCCGAGGCATACGCGGCCAAGTTGCGAGAAGTGGGGCTTTCCACGGAGGATGTCCGGCAACTGCTTTCCCGGCAGATTCTCGTCGATCATTATCTCGATCACAAATTCCGTTCATCGGTTCAGATCGACAAGTCCGCCATTGAAAAGTATTACCAAAAGGAATGGCTGCCGGCGCTGTCACGGGAAAATCTATCGCAGGTACCGCTCAGTGAAGCGCAGGATCAAATTCGCGAAGTGCTTACGCAGCAGGAGATTCGCGAGCGTGGGGCAAAATGGATAAGCGAAACCAAGTCCCACCTGAAAATCGAGACGCTGGGATAAGCCTGGTTCAATCGGCAACCCAGCAAACCGATTCACCTATGTCGAGCGAAAAAACGGTGTGGCTCGGGCTGCTGTATGACTAGGGCTACTGTAGCGGTCCTTCTATCTAAATAGACAGAGTTCGCCGACGAAAGATCAGAAGCCCTGACGTGCGTGATAGAACTCCTTCCGACCATCGCTAGATGTGATTCTTGTGATCGGCACGGTCCTTGAAATTCCCAACGAGGCATCGCAAGGATAGTTATGGGCCGAACCTATAATTGATGTTCCTGCACCGTTAAGATAATTTTCGACTATCCGGCCGGCATGCACTGTCGGCAAATGCATTGTCTGGAGCGCAGGACGGGCGTAGGATGCGCGAGACTTAGGTCGACAACGGAAATTCTGGAGACAGACCAAGATCGATTCCCAGGCAATCATAGTGATTTCCACAGAAGAGGTCCCATGCGTTGGAAAGAGCATCTAGTTCGAGGCTCAGGATTGATTGCACGTGCCTCGCTGCTGGCGGTGTGTTTCGCGGCTGCCGCCGTCGCGCAACAAGAGGCGGAAAAGAGCAACATGGATTTGGTCGGCTACAACGACTTGCAGGGCCGCAGCGCCTATCAGCCTACTATCCACAAGCAGGGCGCGCGATGGATCGCCTACGTCGGTCACCACGGCGGCATGGCGCTCAACCCACTCAATGGCAAGCAGGAGTTCAACGGCACTTCCATTGTGGATGTCACCGATGCGATGCACCCCAAGTACCTCTTCCACATTCCGGGGGAGCCACCTGACCCCGGAGCGGGTGGTGAAACCGGCGGCGCCCAGATGGCGCGCGTTTGTGACGGCAGCGAGTTGCCACGTGGCGATAAGAGCAAAGTTTATTTGCTCCGTCCATTCGGAATGAGTGCTGAAGAAATTTGGGACGTTACCAATCCTGAGACTCCCAGCCGCCTGACGGTCGTCGTCAGCGGCCTCCGCGATTCGCACAAGAGCTGGTGGGAATGCGACACTGGCATCGCCTACCTTGTCAGCGGCGCGCCCGGCTGGCGTTCCAAACGAATGACGATCATTTATGACCTGAGCGATCCAGCGAAGCCGGTGTTCATCCGTAACTTCGGCCTGCCTGGCCAGCAGCCCGGCTCGACAGGTCCTGTGCCGAGCGATCTGCACGGTCCGATTTCCACCGGACCCAAGGGCAACCGCGTGTATTTTGCCTATGGCCCGGGAGGAAGCGGCACGATCCAGATCGTGGACCGTGAAAAGCTTCTGAAAGGCCCGAAAGAGCCCACCGACGAGAATCTGCGCTATCCACAAATAGCCAGAGTTGATCTTCCGCCATCCGCCGGCGCGCACACAGCATTTCCGATGCTGGGCGTCGAACTGTCCGAATTCTCCAAGCAAAAATCCGGCAACGTAGGCGACTTTCTGCTTGTTCCCGGAGAAACATTCGACAACGAATGCGCTGGGCCGCGGCAGATGTTGCGTATCTTCGACATCACCACGGAATCCATGCCCCTGGCTGTCTCGACTTGGACGGTTCCGGAAGCCAGCGGCAATTTCTGCAGCCGCGGCGGGCGCTTCGGCACCCACTCCACCAACGAAAGTTTTACCCCCATCTATTACAAGCGCGTCGTGTTCCTCTCGCACTTCAACGCCGGCGTGCGGGCCCTCGATGTCCGCGATCCGTATCATCCGAGGGAGATTGGCTATTACATCCCAGCTATTACGAGCAAGACAGACAAGCGCTGCGTCGGTAGCGGCGCCGACCAACGCTGCAAGGTAGCCATCCAAACCAATAACGTCGAAGTGGACGATCGCGGCTACATCTACAGTGCCGACCGCGCCAATACCGGCTTGCACGTCCTTGAACTTACCGGCACTGCGCGACAAGTCGCCAATCTGCCATCGCGCCAATAGCGTCGCCAAGTGGGAGATCGAAGAGAGATTCTTCGGCTTCGCTCACCACAAGTTTCCTCGGCCCCACAACGGACTCAGGATGACGAGTCGTTATGCGTTCACCGTTCGCGTGCAGCTCGGATTCTTGGCTATATGTGGGGTTCGGGGGCGCCGGCGTAGCAAAGCGGCGGCAAGCCGCCGCACTCCACAAATGGCTCTCGTACGCCGGCTTTTTGCGGAATGCTGGAGCTCGCTCCTGCTGAAAGAGGCGAGCTACGTAAATCCAAGTGCAAACGGCTGCACAGCATAGAGGCGAGGCTTTTCGGTGCGCGCACATGCGAGAAAGCCTCAGGTCTGAAGACCTGAGCTACATGTGATCCAGCTTATAGGGGGGTATCGGAGGGTGTAAAACTTAGCGGCGAACCGCGCAATCCTTCGCGCGACGATAGCCTGCAACGACCTGCCCCAACCTGCGACAACCTACGCAGAGGCCGTGCTCTCGATGGCTTCCGATTGTCGAGCACGGCCTAAGCGTAGCCGAACCTGCTTACTTCAGGAGCGCTTGCATGACCGTGGTCTCGAAGTCCGAAGTAGCCGCTCCAGGACTTCCGGCCCCGACCATGAAACTCAGTACGATGTTCTCCTTCGGTGCTGCCGACGTCTTGCAGCCCGAAGCTCCGGGCCACCCGAATGTACCGTTCGGAAGGAGCGTGTCGGCTTGGTCGCGGTCCAGAATCATGGAAACGCCGAAGCCAAAGCCCTCACCCTTTCTCCCGGTCTTCTCGTACAGGTCTCCGGTATTGTTGTTGATCATCAGCGAAACGGTTGCGGGGCTCAGTAAGCGCTTTCCATTGAACTCGCCGCCGTTGACCAGCATCTGCATGAACTTCCAGTAGTCCGACGCCGTGCTGGAGAGCCCTGCCGCGCCGGAGAAATACGTTGTGCTCCGGGAATAAGGGGTAAGAGGGTTGAGTTCAGCCAGCCCTTTCGGCGTCATCTGATAGCGCGTAGCCAGGCGTTCCTTGCGAACAGGGTCTGCCTGCGGCGCGTACCACGTATCATTCATACCGAGAGGCTCAAAAATTCGCTCTTTAAGGAACTGGTCAAACGTCTTGCCCGACACAACTTCCACGATGCGTCCAAGAACGTCGAACCCGGCCCAGTTGCTGTACGCCCACTTCGATCCCGGCTGGAAATCGAGAGGCGGAGCGGCGAACCGCGGCACAAAATCCTTCAAGTTGCTGGGCACGAGTTCTTCCGGCTCCGGAGCGGATTTATCAACGTTCGCCGCACCGACGCTCATCAGACCGGAGGTGTGCGTCAGCAAATCACGAATTGTGATGTCGTGAACGGCAGGCACAGTCTCACCCGTGGGAACTTGAGTTTCGACGCCGCCCCTGCCAATAGGACCAGGCTTGAACAGTCTGACCTTTTCGCTTTTGAACTCGGGAAGATATTTCCATACGGGATCGGTGAAGCGAATTCTTCCTTCCTCGACCAGCATCAGGATTGCTGTAGCGGTGATAGGCTTGCTTGCCGACGCCATGTTGAAAATGTAGTCCTTTTGCATCGGCTTCTTTGCGGCGATATTCGCCATGCCATGCGCTTCGTAATAGATGACCTTGCCGTTCTTGGACACCAGCGTCACGACTCCGGCGATCTCGCCGGCGTCGATGTGCCGCTGCATGGCCTCATGAATTCTTTGCAGGCGTTCCGATGAAAAACCCATCTCTTCCGGCTTTGCCATCGGGAGACCTAACGATACCGCAGCCGGTTGTGCTGTCGCCGCCGGCTTCGCTTTCGGCGCCGGTTTGGCCATCAGCCCGAATGCCGCTAGTACGAATACGAAGAACGCCGGGAAAAAATGCCCGGCTCTTACCGATTTCAGGCTGCTGGGCAACAAATCGCGCTTCATGATTTAGTCCTCTCCTTTATTTTCTTCACGCTTCAATTCTCCGGTTCCAGCATTCCCACAGTTCTGCCCAAACGGAGAATTCGGCGCGGCGCAGAGTGCGCGGACCGATCCCCCTCATCTGGAATTTACTGGTTGGAACCCAATATGCGCAAGAGGATACGTCCGCTGCCGTACGGTGTCAACCTCGGCGACTTGGTCTCGTGGCTACAAGGCAAACCGCTCCTTTCTGCGAAGGCTTTGTGCTTGAATTTCTCCGCTTGCCCACTACCATGGAAGACGTGAGCGGCCGGACCGAGTCTAATCGACACAAAAAGCAGCGACCGACAAACGCCATCCATTTCGGCACCGACGGATGGCGAGGCGTCATCGCCGAGGATTTTACGTGCGAAAACGTCCGCAAAGTCGCGCACGCTATCGCTCGCTACGTCGTTCGCGCGGAAAGGCCCGAGCGCGGAATCGTCATCGGCTACGACACGCGTTTTGCGTCTGAGAATTTCGCACGCGTCGCCGCGGAAACGGTTGCCGCGGCCGGCATCCCCGTATGGCTATCGACCGATGCCTGTCCAACGCCGGCCGTCTCCTTGCTCGTTCGCCAGCGTCAGGCTGCGGCTGGAATTCAGATCACCGCGAGCCACAACCCCTATCCGTGGAACGGAATGAAGCTCAAGGCCGGCTACGGAAGCTCGGCGTCACCCGCCATCGTCGCGCAGGTCGAAGCCGAACTCGAAAAGGTTCTGCGCGATGGAGCGCCGGCGCTCCCGCCGCGCGCCGATCTGATTCATTCGCTCGACGTGCGCACGCCGTATCTCGAGACGCTGAGCGGGCTGGTTGATTGGGACCGCCTGCGCGCTTCCCCGTTCCGCTTCGTCATCGATCCCATGCACGGCGCCGGGCGCGGCCTGCTTGTGGAACTCTTTCGCCGCAACGGCATCGAGGCCGCGGAGATTCGCGGCTCGCGCGATCCCCTGTTCGGCGGTGTGAATCCCGAACCCATCGAGCCGCACGTCGAGGCTTTGCGACGCGCAGTGATCGACGGCCGCTACGATGCCGGCCTGGCTTTTGACGGCGACGCCGATCGCATTGGCGCGATCGGATCGGATGGCACGTTCATCACGCCGCACCAAATTTTCGCGATCCTTCTCTGGCATCTTGCAGGAACGCGCAAACTTTCCGGCAACGTGGCGAAAACGTTTTCCACCACCAAGATGATCGACCGGATATCCGAAAAGTTCGGCCGCCAGGTACTGGAAACGCCCATCGGTTTCAAATACATCTGCGACCGGATGCTGGAGGGAGACATTCTTCTGGGCGGCGAAGAAAGCGGCGGCATCGGGACGAAGCTATATTTGCCGGAGCGCGACGCCACGGTGAACGCGTTACTGCTGGCTGAAGTGATGGCCTGGCACGGCAAGCGGCTCGAAGAGCTGGTCGCCGATCTGCATCGGGAGTTCGGCGAGCATCATTACGGCCGCGTGGATTTGACGTTGCGGGACGGGCAAAAGGAAAAAGCGCTCGAATATTTCGCGGACGGCAAATTCAAGCAGCTCCTCGATTGGCCGGTGGTGCGCCGCGAAGACTTGGACGGCGTAAAAACTTATTTAGGCGAAATCGGATGGGTGATGGTTCGCGCCTCGGGCACCGAACGAATGCTGCGCGTCTACGCGGAAACCACTCGGCCGGAAACCACGCGCCGCATCCTCGACGAAGTCACTGCACTGGTACGGAAGCTTTAGCCCGCGGACGCGGCCTTCTCGATGTTCTTCAGCGCCGCGTCGAGAATTCCGTTCAAGAATCCCGGCGCGTCGGCGGAGGAAAATGTTTTCGCCAATTCCAGGGCCTCGTCGATGACCGCTTTCGGCGGCGCGCTTCCGGAACGCAGTTCGTGGATGGCCAGCCGCAAAATGCTGCGATCGATGGCTGACAGGCGCTCGATGCGCCAATTTTCCGAAACCTGACTGATGAGTGTGTCCGCTGCGCTCGCCTGCGCTACGGCGCCTTCGAATAAACGGTTCGCGAACTTGCGGGTTTCATCGGCGGCGCGCGCCGATTTCCAGAAACTGCGCTCAACGCTGGCAGGCTCCGCATGGGTCATGTCCCACTCGAAAAGCATCTGGAGGGCGAACTCGCGGGACTTGTGGCGAAGGGTCATTGTCGTTGGCGTGCTCGAGATTGCGAACGTCCGGCGAGCTTCTTTGAAAGTTGTGCCATTTCGATGGCCGCGAAACCCGCCTCATAGCCCTTGTTTCCGCCTTTGAGCCCAGCGCGATCGATAGCCTGCTCGAGCGTGTCGCAAGTGAGCACGCAAAAGATCACGGGGATGCCTGTATCCATTTGCGCGAGTAGTATGCCGCGTGCGGTTTCCGAGGCAACGTAATCGTAGTGCGATGTTTCGCCGCGCAGCACGCAGCCGATGCATACGATAGAATCGCAGCGGCCGGTGGCCGCGAGTTTCCTGGCGGCGATGGGAAGCTCAAACGATCCGGGCACGCGCAGCGTTTCGATCTGGTCTGCTTTTGTCCCGGCTTGGTCGAGCGCATCGAGCGCGCCGGAGAGCAAGCGGCTGGTGATAAAGGCATTGAACTGGCTTACTACGAGGCCAAAGTGCAATCCTTTGGCGTCCAGTTTTTCGCGCGCTACCTTCGGATGTTCAATTTTCACTTTCGGATTCCGCTCTCCTCTAGTTTACGGCGTTGCCAACGCCACTAGGGCGTTGCCGCCCCGCTGCCGCGCTTCGTCCAAGCCGGCCTCGGCGCGATTGATCCATTCGGTTACGCGATCTTCGGTCTCATCACCAGGCCGCGCGCTTACCTCCGCCACTACCGCGCTTACGGCCATTTCCTGCGGGCCCCACGGCCGTTCAACGGAAGCGGCGATGCGGCGCAATTTCTCCGCAAGCATCTGCGCGTTTTCGAACGAGGTGTCGGGCAAAATAAAAACGAGCGACCACGCTGTGTATTTTACGGCAATGTCGGTCTGGCGGATGGTGGACGACAGAGTGCGCGCCATCTGCGCCACATACTGGTCGAAGGCCGCGTCCCCATGCTCGCGTAGCAGTTCACTTGCGCCGTCCACGTGCAAGACGATCAACGAAAGGGGCGTGGACTGGGACTTGGCGCGATTGGTTTCCGCCAGCAGGCAATCGAGATATGCGGCGCGATTCAGCAAGCCGGTCTTTTCATCCGCGACAGCCAGGGAACGAAGAAGCGAGCGCAAGCGCGTGTGATTCACGGAAAGCAAAAGTTGATCGCCCACGGCTTGCAGGAAGAAGCTTTCGTTTGGTTTCCACGAGCGCGCGCCGGCATCGCCCACCAGAAGAGCGCCCGCCGATTGCTGCGTTTCTTTGTCGGTCAGCACCACTCCCAATGCAGATTCGAGGCCTAGTTCTTGCAGCTCGGGGACGCTGGACGAGTGCAGCTCGATGCCGCCGAGCGAATCGGGCGAAGCTTTCGTAGCCGCCGCGACAACGGCAGAGATTCTCGCGGGTGGTACAGCAGCCATGCCCGCCGAGGAAAACTGGGCGGCCAGTTGTCCGCCTTCGCGCTCCGTTCCGACGACCACCAGACAACGCGCTACGTTAAGGTGCTTGCCGATGGAAGTAGCGGTGGCAGCGAGAATTTCCCGCGGCGTTTGCTGACGATACATCAACCGGTTGATCTCAGCGATGGCCGTAAGGTCGCGATGCGTCTCGGCAGGCGCGGCCGCTGGAAGAAGGGGGGCCGTTTCCGCGGATGGAGCTGCCGGCACAGCAGAGGCAATCCCAACGGGGCGAGACGGCGCGCCCTTGGGCCACCAATTGGCGCGCTCGTAGAGGGCGCGCAAACGTTCGTTTCGTTCCTCCTCGCCGGGAAAGAGCTCAGCGATGCGCTCGAGACGCTCAGTGGCCTTTGAGAGCAAGGCATACTGGAGAAATATTTCCACCTGCACGACCAGATCTTCGAGGGCTTGCTGAGCGCGCATTTCCACGGAAGCCGGGGAGCTCGCGGCAGCCGCCTCTGAACCGGCTCCCGTGAAACCATCCGAACGAGTTGAAACGGTCGCGGCCTTGGCGGCGCGGGCCAGCACGTTCTGGAGGAATGCTGGATCCACCTTTCCTTCCAGCTTGGTGATGCGTTCCTGATTGCGATAGTCGTACGGGTCGATATCCACCAGGCGGTCGAGCACCTCGCAGGCTTCCTTCATGCGGCCGGCACCCAAGTAGAGATCAAAGAGGTGCACGAGAGCGTCGAAATACTTCGTCTCGCGATTCATCTCTTCGTAGAGACTCGCGACCATTTCGGCGAGCGGCAACGAAGCGGGATGCGCAGCGGCAAGCCGGTCGATATGCGTCGCCAGCTCGGGTTCCTTGCGCGCGCCGCGCATTAGTTCTTTGGCTTCCTGCAGAACGAAGACGGCTTTCGTGTCCTGGCCGGCCCGGATGAAGGCGCCAGCCAATTCGAAGAGCTTGGCAAAGCTCTCGGGCCGCTGGCGGTAGTAAGCCAGGAGAGTCTGTTGCGCTTGGTCAAGGCGTTCGGTGCGGAGAAGGGCTTCGCCGAACAAAGCCAGGAATGTTGTGTCTTTCTCATTGGGAGCAAAGGGCTCTAGGAGTCTGAAAGCGTCTTCATTTTCGCCTTTGCGTAACTTCGCTTCGGCAAACAGAAGGGCTCCTGTGCGCTCATTGGGCTGCAGGCGGTGAGCGTGCCCGAAATATTCGAGGGCTTCGTCCAATCCTCCCGCGGCCAAAGTCAGTTGGCCGGCCCTTAGGAAACTGCGCGAGGCGAGATCGGCGTGCCGCAGCTTCTCGGCGAGATCTCCCAGCACGGCGTGGCGCGAGGCGTTTTCGGGATCAAGTACCGCGATAGATTCGTAGCAGGCCAAAGCCTCGATATCGCGATGTTGCTCGAGGAAGAGCCCGGAAGCGACGCTGAATTGATCGAGGGCCTCGGACGGGCGGTTCTGCTTTTGCAAGAGCGTGGCGTAACGCAACAGGCGGTCGGGGGGCTGCGGAAAGGGCTTCAGGAATCGGGTGAAGACAGCTGTAGCTTTGGCGGTGTCGCCGGACTCGAGAAGGCGGTCAAACTGCGCCGCATAATAACGGGCCGCTTGCGCGGGTTCATTCAAGCGGGTGTAAATATCGGCCAGGGCCTGCAGGGCCTCTTGATGAGAGGGCATCTCATCCAGAACGGCCTGGTAGGCGGAGACGGCCTCGCGCAGCTTGTTCCTTTCGAGGCTGCGGCGTGCGCGGTCGAGATTTTTGTTCAGGTCCGATGCCATGAATTCGTCTGCCTGGGCACGCCCTGCGGGGACGGCAGAATGTCCCCAAATCACTTTCCGTGAGGGTGCAAGGGCTGAGAATAAACTATATACCGTACGCGCTGGGCTCCTTAAAGAAATCACGCGGTGTGTAGAGGAAGAAGTGGCCGCGAATGAGCAATGCAAAGACGCCCGCCTCCCTCGGCAGGCTCGCGAACGAGTTCAGGCGGCCGCTACAAGGCCACAGAACCTGGTGCGAAGCGAAGACCCACCTGTCGCGGAAGGCAAGCGCCAGATGGGGCACCCGAAAAGTCTAAGGCCGGGTCTCTGTCAGACGCGAGAGGGAGACTTGAACGATTCGCGGCGAATGGTGCTTACCTGTTCGCCTATGCCGCGGAGGGTAAGTCCGCTGCGGAGCAGCGCCGCGAAACCGAGAAAGACGAAGGGGAGAGTAAGGGCGATAAAGGCAAAGATCGAGAAGCCGGTGGCGGTGGTTTTCTCGACCTGAAAGATACCGAGCCCCAGAACGCAGAAAATCTGATACGAGCCAACGTTTGCCGGGGCGTTGGGCAAGGAAACGCCGAGATTGATGACCAGGAGAACGACGATGGCCGCGGAAAGAGAAAGGGGAAGGCTGTAGGAACGCATTATGGACCAAAGCGCCATGGCCTGGCAGAAGGGCATCAGAATCGAGGCCAACAAAGCGGTATAAAAGCTCGGCGCGGTGCTCATAGCATGGAGCGCGGCCAGAGCGGACATAAAACGGCCCGTGAACCCAGGGCGATCCTGGCCGAGGTTGGGGTTCGATCCGAGCTTTGTTTCCAGATAAAGGATCAGGATGACTACGCCAGCCAAAATCACGAGCATGATAATGCCGATTATGGACGCCGCACGCTGGAACGGCCGCGGCAGGTCCACAAAAAGAGAGGCGACGCCCAGGGCGGCCGTGGCGATGACGAGATCGACCAGGCGTTCGACTCCCACCGAACCCAGGACTCGTCCCATGGTGATCTCCTCTGAATTGGCGAGCAGGTAGGAGCGCAAGAATTCGCCCGGCCGCAACGGCAGCACGAGGTTGGCAAACAGGCCGGCATAGACCGAGCGAATGGCGCCACTCAAACGCACCTTGCCGAAGGGCGTCAACAACAGTTTCCATCGAAGGCCCTGTATGCCATAGCTAAGGACATCGAAGGCCATGCCGAGCAGCACCCATTTCCAGTCGACGCTGGCCATTTCGCGCAGGGCCTGCATTATGTGGAAATCGTGCAGCACCCAGATGAGAGAGAGGAGGGCTACACCGTACCCGATGGAGAGAAGGATGCGCTTGGGGTTCACGTAGTTTATTTGCTGGGTCGAAGCGCTCAATTCTACGGTTTCAGATTTGCGGGCCGCTTGGGGCGCCGCGCTCAGTATGTCCGGCTAGTGCAGGCGCCGGGTGTGTATGCGCGAACCTGAACTGCCCGACGGGCCAGCTTCGCCCTCCGGACGTGCTACAGCCTACGACATCAGCCCTCCACAGGCAATCGGAGACCGGGAGGAGTTGTCCTCCCGGGATGGGCGACGGCAGGCGGTGGCCGGGAGTATAATGGCACCTGCCAGATATGAGCCCGATATGAGTTTGAACCGTCGAACCTCTCCGCTCTCCCCCGCAAGCCTATCGGAATGAAAAAAGCGCAATCGGTCGATCCGCGCGAGCGCGTGCTGCTCGTGGGCGTAAGCCTGAAGAAACGCCCGCGGGGACAGCCCCGCTCCGGTACGGCCGCTTCTGCGCGAGTCGCGGGCCGGGACTCGCTCGATGAACTGGAAGAGCTGGCGGAGAGCGCTGGGGCAACGATTGCGGGCACGCTGATGCAGGCTCGGGATTTTCTTGATCCGGCAACACTGGTGGGGCCGGGGAAACTGGACGAGATACGCCAAGAAGCTGAGAGCAAGGGCGTGCCACTCGTGATCGTGGATCACAACCTTACGCCGGTGCAGCTTCGCAACATGGAAAAGGGCACGGGCTGCCGGGTGATCGACCGAACGCAGTTGATTTTGGACATTTTCGCGACACACGCGCGCACGCGAGAAGGCCAACTGCAGGTGGAGCTGGCGCAACTCAATTACCTGCTGCCGCGATTGACGGGCCGAGGTGAAGAGCTCTCGCGGCTGGGAGGCGGAATCGGCACGCGAGGCCCCGGCGAACAAAAGCTGGAGACGGACCGGCGGCGAATTCGCGACCGTGTGAAAAAGATCGGGCAAGCGATCGAAATGGTGCGGCGGCAGCGCGGCACGCGTCGCCGAGCGCGGCAAGCGGTGCCGCTAGGCATCGTTGCAATGGTGGGTTACACGAATGCCGGGAAATCGACGCTCTTCAATGCGCTGACGAAAGCCGGGGTGCTGACCTCCTCGAAAATGTTCGCGACGCTCGATCCGACGATTCGCGCGGTGACCCTGCCATCGCGCCGCCGGGTGCTGCTCTCCGACACCGTGGGATTTCTGCGCGATCTGCCTCCCGACCTGATTGCCGCATTTCGCGCCACCCTCGAAGAGGTGCAGGAGGCGTCACTGATCCTGCAGGTGACGGATATTTCCAGTCCGCATCACGCCGAGCAGGATGCTGAGGTGCTTAAGATTCTGCGCGAGCTGGAGGTCGAAGATCGCCCGCGGGTACACGTGCTGAATAAAATCGACGGGCTAAGCGCCGAGGAATTGCAGGCGTTGCGGGACTCGAGCGGCCATAACCGCAACAACGTGTTTACCAGCGCATTGACGGGTGAAGGCGTGGAGGATCTGTTACTCAAGATCGATGAAGCGCTCCCCGTAGATCGGCTGGTGCGATTGCGTCTTCGGCTGCCGTTCTCTGACGGACGATGGCTCGCGCTGGTGCAATCCAGCGGGCGCGTGCTGCACACGGAAGTGGCTGGCGGGCATTGTCTGGTGCGCGCAGTGGTCCCAGAGTCCACGGCGCGGCAGCTGCAACAGTTCGTTTTGGAGTAGCCGTTTGGCGATGACAGGTGGACGCGATTGAAGAAAAGCAAAGCGTCAAATGCTGTTGGTGGTGACTGTTACGTCAAAAACTGCTGCAGGTCTGTGCAAATTCGCGAACGGTCGATAACCCTCCAAGAAGGTACCAGATTTGAGCAGTTCTGGATCGGCGATGTCTGTAACTCACTAATACGAAGACGGTTACATGGGGAAGTCTGACTGACGCATAAAAAGTAGGCCTCGCGGTGGACACGCAGAAAGTCTCCAAAACGCCTTTGTTTTCCACAGGGATTTCCACCGGTCCCACAAACCCCTGAAGATTGAATAGGTTCGCTCGATTCGCAAAGCGCGGGAGAATGCTTAGCGTGGCTGCAGAGACACCGTTGACTCGCTTCGAGGCGGGGACTATATTCAAACTAGCCCGACTGAAGGGGCTGACTGAGTATCTTTCCGAGAAACAATGAACCTGCCGAATAGCCTCACGGTTCTGCGAATCTTTTTTGTGCCCCTGTTGGTTGTCGTCTTGTTGACTCGCCAGCCAAACTGGAATTTCTGGGGCCTGCCGATTCACTTCGAGGTATTCGGAGTGATGATCCTGCTGGCGGCGGCGGCGACGGACGCGATGGATGGTTACATCGCGCGCAAGCGGCGGGAAGTCACCACGCTGGGGATTCTGCTGGATCCTATCGCGGATAAGCTGCTGATCACGGCTGCGTTCGTCCCGCTGGCGTGGATGCACCTGGTGCCGGCGTGGATGGTAGTGATTATCCTTGGGCGGGAATTCGTAGTGGTCGGACTGCGGGAGATCGCGTCGGCGGAGGGACTCATAATTCCCGCGTCGGCGCTGGGGAAGACGAAGATGATCCTGCAGGTGCTGGCGGGCTGCGCGGTGATGCTGACCGCGAATCATCCGGGGCTGAAAACTTTGGGAACGGTTCTCCTGTGGCTGGTAGTTGCCAGCGCGGCGGTTTCGGCGATTCACTACTTTCAAATGTTCTGGAGCCAGATCAATGTGCGCGTGCAGCAACGGCGAAGCCGCGGCCTGGTAAGGGTCGAGCCGAAAGAAAAGCCGCAGGATGTCCTCACTCGCTAGCAGCGACAAGAAAACCCTATTGGAAATTGCGCGGCGGGCGGTGGTGTGCGCGGTCAAGAAGAGCGAGTCGCCAGCCGGCGCGGCATCCGAACGGCAGACTGAACGCCTGCTCGCATCAGCGGGCGCCTTTGTAACGCTGCGAACGCGGGGCCGGTTGCGCGGATGCATCGGCCAGATTTCTCCGGATTTGCCTCTGGCGGAAGTGGTGGCCTACTGCGCGAAGGCTGCGGCCCTGGAAGACCCACGATTCTCACCGATGCGAGCCGAAGAACTTGCCGAGATGGAGATCGAGATTTCCGTGCTTTCCCCGCCGGAGGAGATATCACCAGATTCGATCCGCGCCGGCGAACACGGTTTAGTCGCGAGCCAGGGCCAGCGTCGTGGAGTGCTGCTGCCGCATGTGGCCACGGAATTGCACTGGCCCGCGTTGCGTTTTCTGGAAGAAACCTGCGTAAAAGCCGGGCTTAAACGCGATGCGTGGAAGGATCCGGAAACAAAAATTCAGGCATTTACGGCCGAAGTATTCAGCGAAAAAGAAATCGAAGCGGCCGGCCCGCAAGGAAGCGGCCGGCCGGCTTCAGATTATTCGAGTTCGACGTAATCGCCCGCGTAGATCTCGCGCAGGCTGAAAGTAATCAGCACGGTGGCCGAGTCGGGGCCGGTGCGCAGGACAACACCCTCGCCGACTGCTTCGCGCGGCACATTGCTCCAGTTGTACCTCTTGGGAACGCTGCCAAAGCCGTGGACGTCGGCAATAGAGTATCCGCTCTCCATATCGAAGGCGTAGCGGGGCGTCTGGTAAGCCGTCTCGTTTTGAGTGCCGGTATACCGGAAGATCCGGAAGTAGTCGCCTACCTTTACGCCCTGTCCGCTGCCGAGATTGACGTAAACAACATCCTCGCGACCGACTTCCTGTTGGAAATACTTTCCTGTGACGACCATGGCCATCGCTTTGCCGTCAGCAGGAGCAAAATGGTCGAAATCGGCGGCTGACTTGATCGGAGGAGCGGGGCGTTCCGTAAAAGGGAGAACAATGTCGCCGCGCTGAATGTAGCTGCAGCCATGCTCGATGACGGCAATAGAAACGTCCTTGTGCACGGTGGTGACTCTGAGCCGGCCTTCATCTTCCCAAACCGTACCCATCTTGCGGAGAATCGAGTTCTGCCACTTGGTCCATTCGATTCCGCCAGTATCCTTTACATTGCGTACCACGAAGAACTCGTCGCCGACTTTTACACCCTGATCGGCTCCCTTGTTCACGAATACGTTGTCGCCCTCGTTGAAGATGACGCGAACGTTGGATTCCTCGCCGGTGATTACGAATGTATCGCGAGGCACCGATTCCGTGGTGACGATTCCGGAGCAATAGAGGTCATTCGGAGCGGCGACATTGGGATTCACAGAGGAGTTCACTTGCGCCGACGCGACGGCGCCCAACAGCGGCAACATGAGTCCAGCAAAGATAGCTTTCCCGCGCATAATCATCACTCCTTTTGTGTTTCCCGGCGCCCGGCGCACAGGGCTGACGATAGATCGAACGTAACAAACGTGGCTAGGGGCGTCAAGGCAGCTAACGTACAGGTTTTACACATTGGACACGGCATGGCAGGGGCCGGGCGGAAGCCGGGACACGGGAGGAATGCGGTACAATTGGGAGCCATTGGCGACCCGATGGCTCCCCGAACTTGCTGGCAAATATGGTGTTAGGAAGCGACAAAATCTGCGCCGTGGTGGCGGCTGCTGACGCTGGCTCTATGGCTGGGCAGCTTCGGCAGGCCCTCCGGCAAACACGCACGGTGGAATTGCGCCTGGACTGGCTGGCGAGCAGCCGGGAAATCGTGCGGTTTTTGGACTACCTGGCGGCGAGTAAACCTCGCGGCACATTGATCGCGACCTGCCGGCGGCGAGAGGGTGGCGGGAGGTTTCGCGGGACGATCGCGGAAGAGCTATTTTATCTCTCTGAAGCGATCCGCGCGGGCTGCGCCTGGTATGACTTGGAAACGGAAACTTCCAGCAAGTGCCCGCCTGAATTACTGGAGGCGCTGCTGGGCGAGGGGCGGCGGCTGACATCGGCGCATTTTTTCCGGCGGATGCCACGAGATCTGGGGCGAATCGCGGCAACGCTCATTCGCGAAGGCGGCTCCCATGGGCGCAGGGGAGCGGGTGCCATCAAAATCGCGGCGCAGTGCGATTCGCTGACCGATGGCTTGAAGCTTCTGCGATTAGCGCGGACGCGGGCGAACTTGGTGGCCATTCCCATGGGCGACGTCGCGCAGCCGGCGCGATTGCTCGGTTTGCGCGAGAGGAACGGATTCGCCTATGCGCCGGTGGAAAATGCCACGGCGCCGGGACAGATTTCACTCGACGAGATGACGCGGGTCTACCGCGCGGACAAATTGAGTCGCGCGACGCGGGTCTACGGCGTGATCCGCGATCCCATCGGACATTCGCTTTCACCGGCGATGCAGAACGCCGGGTTTCAGGCGCGCGGCATGAACGCCGTGTATGTGCCGTTCCTGGTACGCGATCTGCAGGATTTCCTGGCGGCGATCGGGCCGCTGGGAATTCGCGGATTCAGCGTGACGCTGCCACACAAGGAAAAGATTTTGCGCCATCTCGACGGTTGCGATCCGCTGGCCGCGAAGATCGGCGCGGTGAATACGGTTGTGGTGCGCGGCGGCGGGAAGCTGTACGGATACAATACGGATTACGTGGGCGTCTTGCAGTCGCTTGAACGGCGCATTCCACTGCGAGGCAGCCGCGTGCTGATCGTGGGCGCGGGCGGGGTGGCGCGGGCGGTGGCCTTTGCGCTGGCGCAGGCCGGTGCCGCGGTTTGCGTGTGCGCGCGACGGCCGAAGAGGGCGGAGTCGCTGGCGCCCGCGGTGGGCGGCGAAGCGATCTCGCGAGCGCGTGTGCGAAAGGAATTCTTCGACGCCATCGTAAACGCAACGCCCGTGGGGATGCATCCGGCGACCGGAGCTTCGCCACTCAAGGCGGACGAATTGAATTGCCGGCTGGTATTTGACACCATCTATCGTCCGCGGCAGACGAAGCTCCTGAAACTCGCGGCGCGGCGCGGGATCGAGACAGTTTCGGGTATGGAGATGTTCGTCGCCCAGGGCACGACGCAGTGGGAAATCTGGACGGGCGAGCGCGCACCGGCGGCGGTCATGCAACGCGCGGTACTGCGAGCGCTTGAATCCGAGGAGAAAAAGCGGAAGGCAGTGCGGGCTAAGCGATGAGCAAAAAGGCGAGTCAACAGCAGCGGAACGTACCGAAGATTCAGCCGGACTTCAAGACATTCAGCCGCTTGGCGCGCGAGGGGAACCTCGTGCCGGTCTACCAGGCGTATACGGCGGATCTGCTGACGCCCGTGGGCGCGTACCTGCGCATCGCGCGCGACGCGAAATATTCCTTTCTGCTCGAAAGCGTGGAGGGCGGGGAGACGATCGGGCGCTACACGTTCGCAGGGGCCAATCCGGCGGAAGTATTCCGATCGCGTGGACGCCGCGGCACGCTGGAATCGCGCGGCAAGCAAGTGCAGTTTGACGAGCATCCCGTGGAGCTGTTGCGGAGGTTGACGGAGCGCTACAAGCCGGTGCGCATTCCGGGGATGCCGCCGCTGACCGCAGGCGCCATCGGCTACTTCGCTTACGACATGGTGCGGCTGGTGGAAAATATTCCGTCGACTGGGCGGGACGACGTGGGTCTGGACGATTGCGTGATGATGTTCTACCACGGGTTGCTCGCATTCGATCACGTGCAGCACCGCGTTTGGGTAATTCAAAATGTTTACACCGAAGGTCCGGGCACCCTGCGCGCGAAATACGACGCGGCGGTGCGGGAGATCCGGCGCATTCGGCGGTTGCTGGAGAAGCCGTTGCCACCCGAGCGAGCGAAGCGGCGCGGCGGCGCACTGCATGTGAAGTCGAACATGACGAAGGCGCAGTTTACCGGGGCGGTGCGCAAGGCGAAGTCGTACATCCGCGCGGGAGACGCTTTCCAAATCGTGCTGAGCCAGCGCTTCGAGGCGCGGACGAGCGCCGATCCGTTCGCGATTTACCGGGCGCTGCGCGTGGTGAATCCCTCGCCCTATCTTTACTGTTTGAAACTTGGAGACGTGTCCGTAGTTGGAAGCTCCCCTGAAATGCTGGTGAAGGTGCAGGGGCGCAACGCGAACTACCGGCCGCTGGCTGGGACGCGCAAGCGCGGGCGCAGCGAAGAAGAAGACCGCAAGCTCGAGGCGGAGTTGCTGGCCGATCCCAAGGAGCGCGCCGAGCACGTGATGCTGGTGGATCTGGGGAGGAATGACCTTGGGCGCGTGTGCGAATACGGATCGGTGAAGCCGGAGCGGCTGATGTTCGTCGAACGGTATTCGCACGTGATGCATCTCGCGTCGAGTTTGCGCGGGCAACTGCGGCGGGATGTGGATTGCTTCGACGCGCTGATGGCGTGCTTCCCTGCCGGTACACTTTCGGGTGCGCCGAAAGTGCGCGCGATGGAGATTATCGACGAACTGGAGCCGACGCGACGTGGAATTTACGCCGGGGCGATCCTGTATTTGGATTTTTCAGGCAATCTCGATTCCTGCATCGGGTTGCGCACACTGGTGGCGAAGAATGGCAAGGCGTACGTGCAAGCAGGCGCGGGAATCGTGGCCGACTCGGTGCCAGAACGCGAGTATGAGGAATCGGGGAACAAAGCGCGGGCGCTAATCAAGGCGCTCGAAATCGCCCACTCGAGAGAAAACTGATAGCGCCTCAGTTTCCGGTTGAGTGACTACGTAAGAGACGCAACTAGTACCCTAGGGGAGCACGCCCATCGACTTCAGGTAGTTGAAGTCGTCGAGCGTACCGGCGGTTTTGAGCATCGACTGTATCTCTGCGGGCGAAAAGTGCGAAGCGAAAGGCCCTTCGCCATCTGCGATGGCGTACACCGTCACCGTGACCACCGTGGCACCCTGGGTGAGATCCTTCTGTACCACGGAATCGAAAGTGTCCGCTGCCTGATGGGTCAAGCTTTCGTACTTGTCCATACCGTTCCATAGAACAAGCGCGGGCACTCCGAGCATTTCGAACGAAATGTGGTCGGTTTGGAACATCAAGTCGGTATCCGTCGTGACGCCATCCGCTCCGAGGCCGCTCAGCAAAGGCTTGAGTGCTCCGACCGCTCCGATCTCATCATTACGACCCATCACGTACCAACCTTTGGCCGGCTCCGAGCCGCTGTCAGAGGCTAACACCGCATCGATCTGGGACAAGTCAGCCAAGTGCTGCCGGACGTAAGCTGTTGATCCCAACAAACCCTGCTCTTCTCCGCCGAAGAGCATAAAGCGAATGGTGCGGCGCGGCGGCCGATGCAGCGCCTGAATCGCCCGCGCCGCTTCAAGAACGCTCGCCACTCCCGTGCCGTTATCCTGCGCTCCGGTACCCGGATGCCAGGAGTCCAGGTGTGCCCCAAGGATGACCACTTCGCTCGGGCGCTCACTTCCTGGAATTTCGGCGATGACCGTCGGAACCTTGACGCCCGTGCGAATTGTGTTCGTGAAGGAAAACTGCGCAGAGACGGGCCCGCGCTCTAGGAGCCGCTTGATCAGCAAGGAATCTTCTAAGCCAATCTGTACCACAGGAACGGGAGCGATTTCTCCCGAGACATTGACTGCGCCGAGGACCTGCCCTCCGTTGGGCCTCCCGGTGAGAATCACGGCCAGGGGGGAAGCTGAAAACAGGCGTTCGCGTCCAGCCAGAGTCTTGGCCAGGGTGGAGTTGGCGCCATTGCTCGCACGATCCAGCAGAACTATTTTCCCGGCGATTTGCGCCTTCTGTGCGTCGAGCGCAGCAGGAAGTAAGCTCGGCACATAAACAATCTCCCCAGCGACACCGCCCGTCGGCGTGGATGGGCTCCAGCCAGCGGAATAGATGTGCAATATGTGATCGACCGGGCTGACGATCCGTCCAATCGCGGGTTTGTCAGGTTCCCAGGCGGCCGGGATGGTCCACTCCTCGGTGTGAACATTGGCCAAGCCCAGCGCTTTGAACTGCCGGTTCGCCCATTCCGCGGCACGCATGTAGTTGGACGAGCCCGTGAGCCGCGGGCCGATCATGTCCGCAAGGTGCCCGTCGTATTCGTAGGCCTTGCCGTTCAAGACCGCGTCGCCAATGAGCCTCTGCACGGCATCGTGGGTCTGAGGTGAAACCGAGAACGTGCTGGTTGAGCTTGTGGCGGATTGCGCAATTGATAAGGCCGACGTGAAGAAAAATAGGGCAAAGCATGGCAAGAGTATCCGTCGCATTGGCCCGATGATAGCATGCGGGACTGAGGGTGAGGCACGCCGACCTCAGGCATATAATGCTGGAATGCAGGAATCTAAGCTGATGCTCGCCAAATCTTACCGAAATCGCCCCGAGGCGGAGTTGGCGAAAGGGGCGCTCGAAGAAGCCGGCATAGTGGCGATGATTCAGGCGGACTCGCTCGGCGGCATGCGCGATCATCTTGCCTGGTCTGGGGAGGGCTTCCGGCTCCTGGTGCGTGAGGAAGACATGGCAGCTGCGCGGGACGTGCTTCGCGGACAGATAGAGCTGGCCCCAAATGATAACGATGAGAACCCTGTCCCGACCCTCCGTCATGGCGCCGGCTTACTTAGAACGCCGTTAGCCACGCCTGCTGCGCCCGATCTGCGTTATTCTGAAGAAGAACCAAGCGCAAAAACGCCCGCCTTAAGGCGGGCGCTACAAAAGCAAAGCCGCAAACCACAAGCGACCATGATTCTGCTGCTCGACAACTACGATTCGTTTACCTATAACCTGGCGCAATACCTCGGGCAGATGGGGCAGCAGCTGGCGATACATCGGAACGACAAAATCACTCTCGATGAGATCGAGCAGATGCAGCCCGAGCGCATCGTGATTTCGCCGGGGCCGTGCACACCGCAGGAGGCGGGCATCAGCATCGCGTTGATTCAGAGGTTCGCGGGGAAGATTCCCATCTTGGGAGTTTGCCTGGGGCACCAGGCGATCGGCGCGGCGTTCGGCGGCAAGGTGATTCGCGCGCCGAAGTTGATGCACGGCAAGACCAGCAAAATTCATCACGACGCGAAGACCATTTTTCGCGGGCTGCCGCAAGATTTTCAGGCCACACGGTACCATTCGCTGATTGTCGAACGCAAATCGCTGCCGCGGGAGCTGGAAATTTCCGCTGAGACCGATGGAATTATCATGGGATTGCGGCACCGCAAATTGCGAGTTGAGGGCGTGCAGTTCCATCCTGAGTCGGTGCTCACGGATGTGGGATTTCGGCTGGTGGAGAATTTCCTCTGCGTCTAATAACAATGCAAGACCGCCCGCCTGAAAGGCAAGGCGTCCGCCGCGCGAACAGGAGAAACCCGCACCCTTGGAAAGACAAAGGGTGCGGCACCCACCGGCAAACAGCAAAGGCTGCCGCGCTGAAGCGCGGCGCTAGGTGAAACCTGAACCGCACGGCAAGAGCACGACGGGCACGGCATGCCGTGCCCCTACGGGAGCGGGACAGGCGGGAGGGAACGCGCCGCACCGCGAGGACTAGCGGTAGATGAGGCGCGAGATTTGGGTGCCGCTCAGACCACGGCGAGTGCACTTGGCGGCTAATTCGTCAAGGTTGGGCGGCACGTAGGTGCGCAAAAGCGCAGTGGGCGATGAAGGAGTGAGCCGATATCCTCCGAGCGCGGCGGGGATCATCCAGACTTGCGCGGGAGCGTATTCAAGGTTTTCGTTCGCGTTGGCATTTGCGTTTCCCCAGGCAATCGTTCCCTTCCCTTCCAGAAAAATCAGCAGATCGAAGTGCTCGCAGTCCGAAACCGCGCTAACCGCTTCGCTAAATTTCCAACGCTCGGTTGCGAAATAGCGGCAGGCTACCAGAGGCGCTTGCTCCGAGGCCCCATTCGAGGCGGACAGCGCTCGATCGAGCTTCCCCCCGGCCTGCTCTCCGAAATGAGCAACTTCGAGGCCTTTC